>JAEEGL015870691.1_pt1 | contig 13229 bp, 9 predicted proteins | sample 9134231 | NCBI WGS metagenome assembly JAEEGL01 (sample SAMN16246548, study PRJNA631951) | gut metagenome | biome: gut microbiome; feature: rumen; material: fiber-attached | host: Bos | place: Iran: Karaj | collected 2018-10
ATGATGATTGCACAGAATAATTTTAGACGGGTCATACATGCTCAGCATTTTCTGAGCATATCGCTTTAATCTCCGGGAAATTTCATTATCATCAAGAAAATCACAGGGAACATTGGGATCGACAATAGGAGGCAGCTTAAGCTCCTTTGCCAGTGCTTTGTAGAATTCAGTTCTCTGATTTCTAATCCCGTTCACGAAGTATTTGTTATCTGCAGTTTTAAAATAGGAAAATCTGAAGACCGCGGCATCCAGCAGGAGATAATCAGATTTCTGCGAATCTACAAAATCAATAGCCTTACGGTTAAGCTCCAGCCAAAAGGCCCTTTTCATAAAATTGGAGTAAGGTAGTTTAAGCTTATCGGCAATTTCATAGTAATCCTTTGAATCAATTGCCGCGCCTTCGTCAAAAATAAAAAAAGGCGAAAAGCCCAAAGTATATTTGTTGACTGTATACTTATCCTTGCTGTTGGTTCTGCTGAAGATATCCCTGCTGGTGCATACGCCCAGAATATTAAAACTTTTCATATTTCCTCTTAGCTCAGAAAAAACGCGCCGGGACATCCGGCTTGCCGGTCACCGGACACGGAACTCCCGCAGACGGGAACTGCAAAAAAATGTCCCGCGGGTATAAGGCCGGCATATCAGATTAAGATCGCTCTTCAGCAGACCTTTTAATCGCTGTCATTACCAGCGGCTTTTGGTGCCCGGCTTGCCGGTATAGGGATTTACATTTCCCTCCACCGACCAGTTATTGTTGTGGTAGCCATCTCGGCCCGAGCGATAATGGGGAGCAACATAGGTACCGTTGCCGCGGTAATATCCCTTTACGTGGGAAGTGGCATGGTAACCGCCGCCACGTCCTCCGGCCTGGGCGGAAGTTACGGAAACCGCTGCGAAAACGGCTAAAGCAGGCAGCAATATCAGTTTTTTCATACGTCCCGCATCTCCTGTAATCCCTCTTTTACCGTCCGCTATCTTACATTTTTTGGAGATATTTGTAAACGGAAGCTCCTTGCCGGCTATTTGCAGCGCTCTTCCGGAGATGAGCAATCAGGTATTCTCATGAATTGCTCCGGTCAGGATAACCGGCGGCCTGTTGATTCTCCGGGCTTGAAGATTATAAATCAGCGCTGTTAAATAAAATTTGCTGAATATACAGCGATCTTCCCCTGGCATTTTGCGGAATATCCTGAAGTTTTTTTTCGATGTCTGATAATACACCCTGACATACAAAAGCAACATTTTGCAGATTATTCCAGTCAACTTCTTTTATTTCACTGGTATCGTACCCGCAATCAGACATAATTTTTAATACCTTGCCGTACCAGTCATTATTCATCTGATACCGGCAATAACCATTTATCATATCATAGCAAATATCCATGCAGGCATCTCTCAGGGTGGCTATTTTTTCAAATTCAGTCATTTCCGCATATTTGACTTTTTCCAGACCGTTAATTCTTTCTTCCCAGTTCATACAAAACTCATATTTCCAAATTCTATAATTACCTTTTCTTACTGTAAAATAAATGCAGCGCAAAAATCTGCTGGCGCGCAGGATACAGTTTAAAGAAAAGTGATAATAATAAAGGAAACAATCAAGGAGAAGATGCCTGCGGATATGCTTTTAATGATTAACTGGGCTCAAACCACCATTAACAGCCACTAAACAGCCGTGTGAGAAAATTGAATGGCCGATGGTCAAGTATCTTGACGTAGTGATGCCCTAGGAATGGGCAGACGGCAAAAGGTGTGAAATTTTAGTTCGTACTTTTGAATTAATTCCACTTAAGGTACGAACTAACAACCACGATCACATCAAATTTTAGGTAAATGTACATCCACAACCAACTGAATTCAGAGTAGTAAAGGAAATTCACTGAATAAGACAGTAAATTCCTCACAGTCATAAACTGACTCCAATACTGTCAGAAAAAAAACATATTTATCTAGGCTTCGTATAGATGTTTTGTTTATAAACACACATCAAGATAAAATTACGCAATTTATCAAAACAAAAACACATGCGAATTAATACCAATAATTACAATCACTACTTATCGTCAAATTCGTTGCTCACTAAAACTGTTACGATAGTAAGTTCAGACAGCATTTTTGATCTGCCCGATTACCAACTTTAAACTTATAAATAAGATTAAATAGTCTTACTATCAATAACAGCAAATTATAACACATGAATAAGCAAATACCAGTATTTTATACCAACTCCTTAAATAATTTATACAAAAGACCTTTATTATCTGAACTATCTTTTACTGTACCAGAAACGTTGTCCTGATTAATCTGAGCGGAAGAAGTCGATTGAAATTTATTTGGCATTTGAGAATCAAAAAGATTATCAGAATTAACTTGAACCGAAGAAGGAGATTGAAATTGTTCTGGCGTTTGATAATCAAAAATATCGTCAGGGTTTATCTGGCCTGAAGAAAGTGATCCAAAATTGTTTGGTTTTTGAAAACTCGATGCACAACAAAGGTAAACCAATGTAGGCAATGGAGTCAGGATAAAAAACAAACAGCAAAAATTAGCGATAAAAATAAGATAAAATCCTATTGGTAAAGAAGAAAGTACATTCGAAGATCTGCATGATTGAGAACTGATTAACTTCGATAAATCAAGAATCCTCCGACAAATTATCCAATGCATGATAAAAAGCAAAAAAAGTGGAATATAGAGACCAAAATTCAAATAAAAATCAGCCTCATCTCCGTAACTAATATATTTATGGATCAATGGAAACATTATATTTTGATTATCATTTATAACAAAATCATTAAACCAAAGTCCGAATTGAAACAAACAAATAAAAAGTAATGGAGAAGCTATGATAACAAAGGGAAGTTTGCTACACCTACCTCTGTACCTACAAAAATTCCGCAATTGTTCAATAATTTGCGACTTTAATGATGGCGATTCTTTAGATATATCTATATTAAAACTGTCAAAATATGGTAGCAAGAAATCTCTATTGTACGTGGCTAATCTTCCTTTTCCATAAACTTCAAGAATCTCATTACGGTTATCAACTGCATTCAAATATCTATTTTCTAAAATGTATGTATCAATAATTTGCAACGCTTTGGAATTACTAATTGATAATTCTTTTTCAACCTCCAGACATTGGACACGACTAGATTCTAAAAACTCAAGACTGTATGTCTTGTAGTTACTTGATGGATTAATTGACACAATGTTAAAAATAGCATTATCAATATAATCTGATAAAACTGCTGGATTTTCTATAGAGAATTTGTCACAGAGTTTGTTAGCTGACGCAATAACAATTTTAACTTGCGATAATGAATTAAGTTTATTAAATTTTAACAATAAATTTTTAATGCCGGAGTTGATAAACTTTTTTGCAGTATCAAATAATATAACTCGCAGACGGTCAATAAATTCTTTATCATAGAATGAATATTCACTCTTAATTTTACCAATTAGGCCATTATTACTCAAAAGATATGATTCGTAATAATCAAATTTATTCAATAAATCTTTTGAAAATTCAAAACAATTAGATTCAATCTGAGCAATAGAAACACTAATTTTAGATACAACATAATCAACGATTATATGTATGAATTTTGTTTCTACGTCAGAATTAATTTGAATTTTACGATGATTCAGATATTCATCCAAATTATCAACAACTTTTGTAATACCAGAGTCGGTGTTATCAAATGTGGTTAAAATATCACTCTCTTTTGAAATAAAACATTCTTCTAATTTAGATTTTGTTTCTCTTATTACAGGTATATCCAAACGCTTTACATGCAGATCATTTCTAGAATCAATCAATGAATTATATAAAACGAACAGGTTATCCTCTTCAACAAAATTTGAATCATCAAAACGAATATTAAATTTATCGATTAACGCCTTATTAACAGATGATACAATTAGCGATGAAAAATCTGCGCTTTTGCTATCATTATATAGCTTTTGATAATCATCAAGATTCTTTACCAATTTTTTTATATCATTATAATCAACAGCTTCTGGTATTAAATCTAATAACAGTTTATGAAAATCATCAATAAAATCTAAATGTAATTCATCTAACAAATTTTTAAACAAAAATATAAAATTAAAATCAATTTTTATCATCTCAATATAAGCTTCCGGAGAAAAAGGATAGAGCTCAATTGCTGATTTTAGCAACATTAACCTCTTCTCTTTATCAGAAACTTTATATGAATTAGAGATTATTGAATTTGACTTCTGTATTTCTTCAGGTTTTGGAATATAAATTTGAACACTTCCATTTTCCTCTATTAACCTTGAAGTAATATTCTCAATGAGATTCAGATCATAGGTTAATCCATTGGATAAAGTATTTAATGTATCAGGATCTTTGAAAATGGCATTTTTGTCTAAATAAGCACCTACTGAAGAAAAAGCTTTTGCTCCTAAATTAAAAATACCATGTGCTACATTTGTAGCTGTATTTACAGCAAGTGCCTTTGCCGAATCATTAGCCTGATCAAGAACTCTTCCAAAATTCAACGTGACTATATTTGATAGTACTGATGATGAACTAGGGCCGTATACCTTGTCCCTCATCTGCCTCCTCTGTGTCCTGAGCTGATCCTTTTCTTCCTCAGATCGTACTATAGCTAAATACTTCTCATGTATCAAATCATAACTATCTGACCATTTCGAAGACGTGACATAACTGTTAAAGAAACATTGTTCATCAACTTCGTAAATATCATATTTTATTAAAATTTTAATGCAAAATTCAATCGCCTCTCTAATCACCAAATTTCCCAGATCAAATGAGCCATTTATCACCTCATCCAGATTTTCATAATTATTGTAATTAGATATAAATTTACCAAAGCATTTCTTATTATTCTTCAATATTTCAGATCTTATCTTTGCATATTCTTTTATTTCATTATTGATATTTGGTAAATTTACAACATATATCTCAGAATTGGATACATCATCATTCATGTTAAGTGGAATTATATCGCCTTGGTTTTCATTAGTAGAATTATCTGTGATCATTTTTAATCCTTTAAATACGAAAGGGATTTATTTTTTTCGTTAATAGTAATCCCGTACAACATATGATTTTAATATAAAAAGAATAATTTCTGAGATCGTGTATATTTAAAACATCTCAAAAGTTATCTTGCTGAGAATCTAAATATGCACCTAAATGTTCACCTATATAGTAATAAATTTTAGCCAAGAAAGGTTCCCACTTACGGTACGTAGAACGAAGACTAGATTCCATCGAAAACAAAATTTCTTTTCCTTCAGTGTGTTTTATCTCTTCATCTAGATTAATAAAATCCTTTAGATATGACGCTTTCACTGATGCGATATCCCCCCCAAAATTATGTTTTGATATGGTTTCATAAAAATCAGTATAATGAAGCATTTTCTCAAAATTAGGAGAAAAGGTACGGTTTTTCTTCGTGTATTCGATATCCAAGAATTCTAAATACAACCCCAATAGAAAATCTTTTGGTTCTTCTATTCCCGAGTAAACTTTTTGTATCTTTTCTTCAAAATCCATATTACTATATAATGATGGTTTCTTATTAATCTCAGAACATTCCATTGCAAAGTTATCCATGTTCTTTGACAATTCTTGGATAAGTTGTTTATCTAGTCCATCGTAAGCAAACGCAGGGATGAATGCATATAATATTGTTTCGATGTTATTCTTGTCTATTAATTTTTTTATAGTATTTTGTATTAGGCACAAAAAAGCTCTAAAGATATAGTAAAATGATTTTTGGTTTTGAATGAATTCAATTTTTAACCCTTTGTACTTATCATTATTTTGCTTAACAAAATCAATACACATCGCAGCAATAACATCGTGAGTGAACCTTTCGACTATATCAGGTTCTACATCAAGAGCACTAAGAGCATAAATCTTTAGCAAATAAAACTCTGGTGAGTAAGTAACGTTTATTCGCCTTGCTTTTTCATAATTGAATATATTTCTAAATGGTAACTTAGCATAATCTAACGCAGTGGGTTTAATATAATTATTGAAGTTTGCAACAGCGCTGTTTTCATTGTCATCAATATCTGAAGAAGCATTGGTAGAAGAAACGTCATCTGCAGAAGAATTAGCAGCATTGTTAATCTTCTCTCTGATCAATGATTGCAGCGATTTGAGAAGAGCGGATAACTGAGCTTCGTAAAGTTCAGAGCGTTTACAATCAAACTTATACTTAGTTGAACCCAAGACAGCATAAACACCAGATTGTGCTATTCTAATGTCACAATCAACAAAACTCTTCCAAGTAAACTTAAAGGGATCCTCATAATCTAACTTATGATAAATAGCCTTTTCTGTAAAAGCGATCCCCTCGTCAGCTGCACCAAATATTGTGTTATCAATTATACCATATAATGATTCCGAACTTGGAATTTTGCAAGCTCTTCGCATATTTACAAGCTGTTTCACTTCTGGATTAAAATTAATAAATCCATGCGATGATTTTCTTATTTCTTCTAAATCGAGCAAAATTTCTTCGCCATCAAAACATTTAGACGATTTTGCAGTTGAATTCAATTCTGAATTTGAAGATTTTGCAGCATTAGATTCATCTAATTGATGTGAAGAGTTATCACTTTCATTTTTATTTTGTTCTGCGATTCTTTCGGTTATAACTTTTTGTAAAGAAATTAAAACGGCATATAATTTATCAAGATCAACACCATTTGAAAATTCATATTCACAGTTGCCATATTCAGCATAAACAACAAGAACCCCTTTTTTAAGGGTACAGTTCGCAAAGGCTTCCCAAGTCAAGGAAAAATTATCCACCCATAAACTTTTATTATGTATTTTTTTATCAGTAAAAGCCAACCCGTTTTTTCCAGACTTAAACACCGTTGTATCAATAATTCCTATTATTTTTTCTGTTTGTGGAATACGGCAGACGTTCCGCATATTTCTAAGCTGATCTGAAGTAAGATATACACTGATTAGAGCTTGATATGGTAATTTGTTCAAGTCATCTTCATTCAAAAAGTCCATTTTTATCCTCGAATCTTAAAGTTAATTTTCACCAATATTTTAAACTGTGATTGGAATTAAAGTTTTGTGCACACGATTGCACAAAGTAACATCATATAATATTTATTTGACCATATCTCCCATATTACATTTTATTTATTATTCTTTACTTTTCTAATTTTATTTATATAATAACCTTGGAATAAAACATCTAAATTCTGCATTTAAAAAATCTTAAATTATTTTTCGCATCTTCGATTTTTACTATAAATCTCTCTTACACATCGTTATTATATCTTCGAAAACACTTCAGACAAACATTTTAATCAACCACAAAAAAAGCTTAAGCCATCTCCTTGAATCACTAAATTATCCCAAATCTTCTTTTCTTTTGACTACTTTTTACTGAAATACCGTACTTTTTTTGTGATCGATATACGAAATAATTAACTTTCTTGATCTGTATCACACACATCCTTCTTTATTACCAAGTAACCACTTTGCAAATTTTTATTCTAAGATAACTAAATAATCTTACCTAAACATTGATATGCCTTACCCCTTATCCATGTTATGACTGCTGCAGACTATATACAGATCACAGAATGAACTTCTGAACAATTTTGAAACGCAGAGAGCTCATTACGATGCGGATATCACACACAGCACATAAGGCATGGTAACGTTAAATGTCTGACGATGATGCATCTCAGCATCGGTGCTTGCAAATGCCCATCCCTTTACCGATTATTAAGCCAATGACTGCTCTTGTCGCAAGTACCTGTAGGATGGCTCTGCATCAGAGTGGCTTCCCAGCCTCTGCTGAGAAACCGGCACCTGCTGTGAACCTTATTTAGGTTGCAATCCCTTCTGGGACTAATGTAGATAGAAGTGTTATAAAAAACTGCGGATTCCTCAAATAGGTTCCCCGAGGCAGTTCAGGCACGTTACAGCGAAAACTTGTGCCAAGAGAGAAAGATATCCCCGGGAGACAGCTTTATTGAGCGCCTTTCCCCAGCATGACACTGGAGCGTATGGATAATGGTAAATGCCCGGGTATGAGAGACGAGCCCCTCCTGTTCAGCTGCCCTCTCCTTCCTCCAGATAAGCTGCGATTCTTCGGGCGGCATTCTCCCTGATATTCACGTAGAACAGGGAATAGTCCCCGGTATGGTAGCTTTCCGGGCCGAAATACTCGGTATAAACCATGACGGGCGCCGTGAAGGGGCTGCTTATCACCGTGCCCCGTTCCAGGTTCACCTGGGCATCGGCGCCGGTATCCATAACCTCGTTCGTTCCCGAAAAAACATTCCACAGGTAAGATCCCAGATTCTCAGAGGCCGGGGCATAGGTATCGTCCCGCCGCCAGTTCAGGGGATTTATGGCAATGCTGCCCGGAAGAACCACCATGTTTGCCGCATTGCTTTCCGCATTTTGCCGGCCCTCGGTATTCCAGCTTATGATACCCCCCCGTATCCGTTTCTCCGGAGGCAAACCTGAGATGGGGACTGTCATCAAGATCCTTCTGGGTAACGGAATACCCCACGATGTAGGCCGCTACCATGCGCTGATAATATTCGGGATGATCCCTGAAATAGGTTTTGAGAAGCTCCTTCAAAATCGCCGCGCCCTGGCTGTGTCCCGCCAGAATGAAGGGACGCCCTTCATTCAGGTTCTCAAAATAATAATCAAGAGCAGCTTCGGCATCCTGAAGCGGCAGTCCCTTAAAAGCGTCATCAAGGCTGCCCGTTTCGCGGTAGACCTCCGCCTCATGCTCCAGGGACGCCTGGCGGTAGTACGGAGCAAAAACGTTGGAGGATTCCTGAAATACGCTGGCCTGCCCGTCATATATCAGCTCAGCGGCCTCCAGCATTTCCCTGTTATCATTGGCGGCATAATCGGGTTCCGTCTCGCTTCTGTTGTAAAGCGTCGGATACAGGTAAAAGACATCAGTCTCTTTGGTGATGTCCGGCCGGCTGAGCCAGCGCCCGGACAGGGAATAATCGACCGGCCCCCGGTCTTCTGACGAGCCTTTTCCGGAACCGGAGCAGCCCGCAAAGTTAAAGAGCGCCAGCATAAGAGCTGCCGGCGTCATCAGCATCATCCGCAGTCTGCCCCTTCTAAATACGTTTCCCTTCATTGCTCATTGCCTTCCTGCTCCTTATTCCTTTTTAGCGGAACATTCATATTCTACAACAGGGCAAAACTCATTTTGCAAAAACAGAAGACTGTTCCCCCGAAAACATGCGTCATCGGGAGCCCGAATCAATCCCCCCCCGGGAACCCCTCCGTACCGGTGTTTTTCCTTTACTTTCTTTTTGATAGTGCTATACTTTAGTAAAGTACAGTTCTTTAGTATTATTCAGTCATTACTGAGTATATGGTTTCAATTTTACATACCAATACCTGCTGATCCGGCGGGCAGCGCTTCTTTTTGAGGCAGATCCCCCGGCAAACAGACAGTGTCGGCAATCAGGAGCTCTTATGAACACAGACTGCTACGGCAATAATGAATGCCCGGTGGAAACCGCTCTGGGCGTTATCGGCGGCAAATACAAGGTGGTTATCCTCTACCACCTCCGGGAGAAGGCTCTCCGCTTCAGCGAGCTTCAGAAGCTCATTCCGGAAGCCACCGCCAAAACTCTCACCAAGCAGCTCCGGGAGCTGGAGCGGGACTTTCTGATCTCCCGCCGGGTTTATGCCATCATCCCCCCGAAAACCGAGTACAGCCTGACCTCTCTGGGCAAAACCCTGCTTCCGGTGCTGGCTAACATCTGCGCGTGGGGAGAGAACTACATCCGGGAACGCTATGTGCTGGAACACAACCCCCAGAGAAAGCTTATTACCGCCCGGGACAGCGATGCCCCCGATGACGGCCAGACCCCGCAGCCTGAGGCTCCCGCCGCATGGCCAAACGGCAGCAATGCCGCTAACAGGGATTAGCGGTATTTAACAGCATTAACTGCGCTTACACATTTACAGCAATAACAGGAAACAGCATGAATTCTTCTGATAAAGCCGCCGAAGTTCCGGACTTTGCCGTCGTGTCCTCCCGGAACTACTCCGGCGAAAGAGCGCTTTTTCAGGCGCGGGATCTTTTTATTCAGGACTCCTCCTTCGACAGCGGGGAATCCCCCCTCAAGGAATGCCGCCATCTCCGGCTGAACGGAGTCTCCTTCAGATGGAAATATCCCCTCTGGTACTCCCGGGATATCGAGGTTAAAAATGCGGTCTTTTTTGAGATGGCCCGGGCCGGCATCTGGTACACCGATGACATCTCCGTGGCGGATACGATCTACGAAGCTCCCAAGGGCTTCCGCCGGGTTAACCGCGGCCGCATTTCCGGAGTGGAGTTTCCCAATGCTCTGGAAACCCTGTGGAACTGCGCGGACATGGAGATAACGAGGGTCACCGCCAAAGGCGATTACTTTGCCATGAACCTTAACAGGGCCAGCATCAGCGAGCTTAACCTTATCGGAAACTACGGCTTTGACGGAGCCCGGGATATCGAAATCACAAATTCAAAGCTGCTCACCAAGGACGCCTTCTGGAACTCCGAAAACATTACCATCCGGAACTCCCTGATATCAGGAGAGTATTTTGCCTGGAACTCCCGGAATGTCACCCTGGAGGACTGCGTCATCGACAGTCTGCAGGGCCTCTGCTATATCGAAAACCTGACCCTCAGAAACTGCCGCCTCCGGGACACCACTCTGGCCTTCGAGTACTGCCGGAACATTGATGCGGAAATCACGGGCCCGGTTAAGAGCGTCTTTAACCCCCTGTCCGGACGCATTGTGGCAGACAGCCTGCAGGAGCTGATTCTGGATCCCGCAAAAATCGATCCCGACGCTACCGAGATCCTGGTGAAAGACGGCCATAAGCCCGCGGCGATTACAGAACCCCGGGAATTTGCCGCAAAGGAGCCCTGATGAAGTACGATTTTGAGACTCCGGTTAACCGCCGGAATGACTATGCCCTGAAATGGGGCGGCCCGGCGGACGAGCTGCCCCTGTGGGTGGCGGACATGGATTTCCGCACTTCCCCCGAGATCACGGAGGGTCTTCTGGAAACCGTCCGGGAGGGGATCTTCGGCTATACGGACATTCCCCGGATCTGGCATAGGGCCTTCAAAGACTGGTGGCAAAAGGAGCACGGCCTTAACTCCGAAGAGGACTGGTTCGTCTTCGTCACGGGAGTGGTGCCCGCCCTGTCCTCCATTGTCAGGAGAATCACCCTGCCCAATGAGAAGGTCTGCATCATGACCCCGGTATACGGCATCTTCTGGAACTCCATTGAGAATCAGGGCCGCCGGGTTTTGGAGTGCCCTCTTGACTATGATCGGGAACAAGGTTCCTGCAGCCTTAACGCCGCGAGACTGGAGGTCTGTCTTCGGGATCCCCAGTGCTCCCTGCTTTTTCTGTGCAATCCCCACAATCCCGTTGGCAAAATCTGGTCCCGGGAGGATCTCCTCATAATTTCGGATCTGGCCGCGAAGCACGGGGTTACCGTGGTTTCGGACGAGATCCACTGCGACCTCACCCTGCCGGGACGGGAGTACACCCCCTATGCCGCAGTTTCTGAGGCCGCCGCCCGGAACAGCATTACCTGCATGTCCGCCTCCAAGGCCTTCAATCTGGCGGGACTCCATGCGGCAGCTGTCATGATCCCGGATCCCTTTCTCCGGCACCGCATCTCCCGGGGACTCAATAATGAGGAGCTGGCGGAAAGCGGCACTCTGGGAGCTCTGAGCGCGGTGCTGGCCTTTACCCGGGGCCGGCCCTGGCTTCAGGAGCTCCGGACAAAGCTTGCGGAAAACCGTAATCTCGCCGCCGCATTTCTGGCTGCGGAAATCCCGGAATTCCGGGTTATCCCGGGAGAAGCTACCTATCTTTTATGGGCTGATATCTCCGGGGTAACCTCCGATGACCGCAAATTCTGCGCCTTTCTCAGAAAAGAGGCTAAGCTCCGGATTTCCCCGGGCCGGGACTTCGGAGAAAGCGGCCGGGGCTTTGTGAGAATCAATCTGGCCTGTCCCGAGGTCACTCTGAAGGAGGCTCTCCGGAGACTCCGGGACGGCACGCGTCAGTTTCTGGCAAAACGGGATGCTCCCGCACTCTGAAAGCTCCCCGAAAACGCCGGGGTCGGCCTGAGCCGCCCCGGATTCATCCGGGGATCGGCAGGGCTTAATCAGCAGCCTCCGGCGGAACTGAAGGACGCTGTTTTTCTTCCTTTAAAGCCTCCAGAACAATAGGCTCCAGCCATTCATACCCCGGGGGCATCGGCTGCGGCTTCTTTTCGGGAATATTAAGTTCCCGGCTCAGAATACAAAGCAGCGCTTCCTGGAGATCTTTGCGGAACGTTTTGCCCTGAAAGTTATAATCCTGATAGCGCATCTCTTTCCAGACGCCGCATTTGCAACGGTAACCCCGGATGGCGCTGAATCGATATTCCAGATCCATGAACGTCACGGGGGGATAATATACGGCATTTCTCATCGGCTCCCAGGAATGAGCCGTTCTTACCCCGAAACAGCGGCGAAACACAGACCTGTTATCAATGCGCATGTTAGAAATCCGCCGCCAGACGTTCACATAAACGCGACTGGTCAGATCCGGCTCGCGGGTAAACGTCTGAGACACCATAACCTTCCGCGAAGTATGGGGAGACAGAGCTCTGAACACCTCATCATAGGAATAATCCCCGGGGTTCCGGAGGATCAGAAAAGGCTTATCAATTTCCGCCAGAGAGCCTTTGCAGAGCAAATCCGGCGAAACGTGATGAAACACCGCATATCCCAGCATCCAATCTCTAAGATCGCTTTGCAGCTGGAGCTCCCCGTATTTCTGGCAATAACCGGACTCAAAGGCCAGAAGCTTTTCCACAGTCTCTTCGGGTGATGACGCTCCGATGCCGTTCAAAAGCTCATAGACGTAAATGCACGCCGCAGACATGGGAATAGGCCCGAAATCTCCCTGCCGCGCTTTGGTTCGCCAGGCAAAGTACCCCCGGAGCTGCCGCGGGGTCAGATCCTGATATACGGGGCAGTAACACTCAAAGCTCCCCTCCCAGGGAAGACTGTCCTCATAATCCGCCATGAACCGCGCCTGGCTGTAAAAAATAGCGGTTCTGTCGTTGGGGAACCCACTCCAGTCTTTATAAATGCGGATCATTTCCCGGATTTTATCAGGGATCATTACCTGCTGCTCCAGAC
>JAEEGL010352426.1_pt1 | contig 13228 bp, 8 predicted proteins | sample 9134231 | NCBI WGS metagenome assembly JAEEGL01 (sample SAMN16246548, study PRJNA631951) | gut metagenome | biome: gut microbiome; feature: rumen; material: fiber-attached | host: Bos | place: Iran: Karaj | collected 2018-10
GCGTGCCGCCATTGTTGTAGGTCGGCATGACGGTGCAGACCTTCATCGGCCGCATCTTGGTTGGTATCGCTATGGCATCAGAGGGGTTCATAACTGAAAGTCAACGACATTTTGGAATAAACGACGGTCTCGTCGGCGATGACGACTTGGGTCTTGCAGCCGTTTTCGATTTCCGAGAAATTGGAAAAGTTGAAGCACACCTCTTTGCCTTCCTCGGGTACCAGCACATTGAGGTATTTGATGTTCTTGGAGGCTTTCAGATACAGCGGCCGGCCCAATTTCTGTTGCAGCACCTCGCCAGCAGTCTTCAGCAGGCATGCCCCGGGGGTAATGGGGTTGCTCGGAAAATGGGCTTGATACACAGGATGTTCAGGGTTGCAACGCAACTTTGCCGCGAAGCCAGTGTCGGTGTCGTCGATGGATTGTATAATGAAAAGGTTGTCTAAGAAATTCATCACAACTACGTTTAAACCAAATCAGTTGGCAAAGATAAAGGATTTTCGGCAATTACCTATTGATTTGATTTGTAAAATCGAATGAGGGCTTTTAAATGCCGCTGCTCACCAAACCACAAAAACATAATTTGTGGCTCGGAACACCTTTTTCCTCTCGGGAAACCTATATTTTCCGAGAGGAAAGAGTTATTGGGTGACTGGAAAAGGTAACGGATAATGCGATTTGTTGGTATAGTATGGTTTTAAATTTTTCCTTGATTCATTAGCATTTTTATAATCCAATTGATATTAAACCAAACAAATGCTATTATTGGAAATAGTATTGCTCCAAGATGCTTCTTTCCTGTCCATTCTGCTTCGTGTGTTCTCATTATTTTCTCATCTTTGCCTTTTACTACAAGCATAATATATAAAACACAAAAAACAATAATTCCAATTATTATCAAAAAGTATTTTGTCAGTTTAAAAGAGGCGTTCGGTAGAATGAAGAAAAGCAACACCATTGTAATATCGATTACATACAGCATAATGCTAAAGGCAACACAAAAAACTGATGTGATAGAGGGAATATCTCCATCGCCAACCTTTACAGCCCAATTGTAATACTTAAAAAAAAGATACTCTAAAAAACGCATAATAATTAAGGTTTTACATCATAATTAATCCCAAAACCACCCGTGGCCCAATCTAGCACCAGATAGCCCATACTAATCCCAAAACCTATCGGTCCTCCATACATACCAATACCTATCATAACCAGGTCTACACCACTTTTTACACCAACAGCCCAACCTTTCCCTCCTTCTTTGTAGTAATCAATTGCCTGAGAGGTGGAAACAGCAGCAGATAGGTATCCGCATGCTCGTCCCGCTATTTTATTAATTTTCATGAGAGCATAACCTTCTTTGGATAAAGCACTCACATATTGTGCTTTGGATAACCCACTATTTACTTTTAGCAATGAGACATTGTGGTAAGACTTAGCTGCCATTTCTATCCCTTCTGCAATTGTACTTTTGGATATACCTATAGTTTGGGCTATAATATTGGCCTTGTGCCAGCTATTGTATATATCTTTGGCTTGTCTATCGCTGGGTTGGAACGAAAGACAATAATTATCGATTTTATTACTTCCTATATATTCATAAGGTGCTTCCGCATAATAAATTTTGCCATTGCCGCTCTTCCATGTATAACAAGAACTCTGTGTACCGTCACCCAGAATTGAAACACCTATTGAAAGATTTCGAATGCCTGCCTCCTCCAAATCCACGGAAGTGGTCTTACTTGGATTAAATTGCCAATTTCGAATAAGCGAAAATTGTGTTGAGGGGAAACAATAATTGTATACGCTATTAGCGTAATGAGTTACTTGGTATCCATAGGTGTTATACAAATCACCCATGGAATAGTCACCATAAGAACAACCACCGCCGCCGTCACAACCCGAAAAACTACCATATAAGGCCATATTATACAAATAATAAGCGTTTGTGAAATCTCTCGGCTCATATACGGGTGGGGCATAAACTTTACTCCAATTCTCATGGAAAGGATTATAAGAACTCCTTCCACCTTGTTTTTGCCATCCCGATGGGTCTGTATAGCGTAAAGGATTGTAGCCACAATAAGCATAGCGATTAAAACCTTGAACCGAAGCTGGGTCATCAACAAAAGCATCCACAGAGAGGAAAGATGACAGCATCGGGTCATAGCAACGTCCGTTCATATTAATCAAGCCGAAGGCCGGAAGATGTTCGTGCCCAGTAAAGCCTCGGTCAAACATGGGCAGAGTTGAAGCATCACCCGTCCAAGTGTTTGGGTTGCGCAGGTCGCCCCACGCATCAAATGATAGTTCTTGTTCAATCTGACCATTGCAGCCGGTTATGGTTGTCCAAGAACCAAGGTGATCTTTATGAATATAGTGGATGGCGTTGTTATCACCCTTGGTTTCGATAACAGCAAATACCCCTATTGGTCCTCCAAGATAAGTTAAGGCTGTTGTGTTACCATCGGTATTCACAATCTCACAATTGTCCAAATACAATTTTTGGCGCGACGCACCATTGACTGTTTCCACCATTCTGATGCGCTGATGATCAAAACCATAATCGTAAGTAAGCGTGTTGCCGCCGTCTGAGATGTGCCGCACCTGATCGAACGGGGTGTATTCTATTGACTGTATTGTTTCGGGAAACACACCTTGTATGGCCAACGCAGACCTTAAGGCATGAGGTTTATTGGTCATATCAAAACAACTTTGGTCGGTGGTAAATACAAGTCTTTCATCCTTTGTTTTACTTGTCATACGACCAAACGCATCGTAAAAAGACAACCCAACAGGTGTTTCATTAAGCGTGATTCCTGTCAGACGGTTCATGGCATCGTATGTGAAACCCTCTATCAAATTTCTTTTGTTGTCGGTTCGAGCTGCTAAATTATGAAAATCATCATATTCATAAAACAAGTTTTGAATAAAACTATCATCCCGTTTGGTTTGGATGCTTTTCAACAGATTGGTTTCAGGATAATAGTCATATTTTGTAATAAGTCCATTACCTAATGTAAATCGTTTTATCAGCCCTTTTTCGGTGACTTCATCCGTTTGCCAAACCACCCCATTATTACCTTCCTCAATTTTTGTCATGTAACCATAAATATTATAATGGCGAGTAGTGGTAATACCGGTCGGATAAGTGGTGGTTTCAATACGCGAAGCCGGGTCATAAGTATAATTTGTTATATAATCTTGATTATCACCGTTGAAATGCTCAAAGACGCTACTTACTCTCAAAAGATTATCGTAGTTATAACTGATGGTTTGTTGTCCATTATTGTAGTTGATAGAAGACAATGTCCCTTTTTTCCCAGCTTCCTCTGAATAGTTCCACACCGTTGTTTCCACTATTTGGTCATTATCGTCTCTAATTTCTTTAGTGATGAGTCTATCAAGAATATCATAATCAAAGGTGTTTACAAAACCTCTTGGATTTTCCTGTCTTTTTAATTGTCCATAGGCATTATAAAGGCTAGTAGTAATGCCATAATCGGGGTCTTTGTGCCAAATTCGGTTGCCCAAATGGTCATATCGTATTTCGTTCTGCACATTTTCGGAATTGTTGACACGAGCCTGGCGTAACTTGCCATCAGGATAATAGTCATAAGTAACAAAGCCGTTACTGGCGTCTATCACAATTGAAGTCCATCCTACAATATTGGAAAGTGTTTTAGTACTTAACTCGGTGTCGTCGGTGGCAGTATTTTTGACGGTTGTCTCGAGTCCGTTGTATACAATTTCTTGTCTTGTAGCATCAGGGTAAGTTGTACAAGAAAGACGATGATGGTCATCGTAATCATAAACCATCACTTCCGGTGTTTCATCAATCAAATGGGGCAATTCTTCGTTCCAAACTCTTCCGTATTGGTCAAATATTGTCCTGCTTACAATGTCCCTACCATTAAAGTTCTTGCTTTCCATCTTGAAGGTTTTTCCCGTTCTCTCAATATATTCCTTTGTCGGTGCGCCGCCGGTTGTTTTCCGCCAAATGGAATAATCAGCACAATTGTATGAGACGCCTTCCCATCTTATAGCTTGGCATGATTCTGTTCCATCAGGATAGATGGTGCTTTTGGTGATTCCCAATGGATCTTGTATAAATTGAGTAACTTGTCCATTGAAATCGGTGACAGAAGAACAGAAATCATAGTTATTATCGTAAGTGTAATTAGTTTCATCACCTTCGGCATTTATCGTACGAGTTTTAAGGCGGTAATCGTATTCAGGACCATATTCGATGGTATTTGTGAGTACTGGAAGTGTATTATCGTTTGGGGCGGATAAAGTTTCTGTTTTAATACGTCCGAAATTATCGTAGGTGTATTCGGTTTTTGTAGTTAATGGGTCGGAATTATCGGGGCCTGTATAAGGATTGTTCGGAATATGGTCGACAAACTGCAATTGATGGTGGCGGCCTTCATCAGCATAGAATGTATACTTTACACACTTTCCAACGCTTGTTTCATTTCCTTTTTTGTTTCTTGTAGTAATTTGGTAAGGCCTGTTAATCAACCAAATTCCATATTCATTGGGATGATATAGTATTTCTTCATAAGATTGATACTCACAAATGGAGGCCATGTCCGCAATCTGATTTGAAGTGACTCCTTGAATGATTGCTGTCGGACGTACAACCTTATTGTATTGTCCTGTTCCACCATCATTGTAATATTGGGTTTCCAAGATGGATTTGCGCAGAAAGCATTCATTGTCAATATCGTATTCATCATTTATCGTTTTCGTAGTAACAGGAAAAAACGCTTTTTGATTTCTGCTGAGTACGTTTTTGTATGCAGCATTTTCATATGTAGTTTCAGAGAGCATGAATCCATCCTTATCATAAGTTCTTGCCGATGAGGGCGCAAGACAAATATAGGGTTCATAATCTGTAAGATTGTAATTCTTTTCAGTACTTCCAAGTGTTTCATCATGCTGGGGTCTTGCATCATGAATGCTAATACTATTGTTGGTTCTTGTGCCAGTAAAACCCAAAACACCCTTACCCCATTGATGGTACATTAAACCCTTGTATTGGTAATTGACCGAAACAGGACGGCCACTGACATTTATTGTGGTGACCTTTTTCACCGCTTTTAGCGGTAAACCTACAGTAAGCACGTGTTTTGATAAATCGGCTGCATCTTTATCAAGTTGGTAGAAATCGCTATCGGTTGGGATACCTCTGCTGGGCAGTAGATAACCATACTCAAATTCCGTTGTATTATTCAACTCATCAAAAATCTTGTCAATATTGTATCTTTCAGAATTGGGCATTATTTTGAAAACCCAGTCACTGCCTAAATCGTCGCACGATTCCTTTCCGACAAATAATCCTAAGCAAGAAGACATATTGTCTCCAGGTGCAACATATGTATGAAGTTGTTTCTCTCTAGAAAAAGGAGCGTATGAACCACTTTCCACAATGGGACCGAAATAATAATTTTGATTACGATTATTATCCAATTGTGGATACCTAACATCACAATAGCCATCTCCGTTGAAATCTGCTACTTTCACAAAAACTAACGCCGAATGTGGGTCTTGTAATGAAAAAATGTAACTTGAACCTAAATAAGGACAATTGAAATTTTCAGCTATAAATGGTTGAGTAAACGCATTCCCTTTTGATAAGTTTACCTGCCAAATAGGATTGTCGTTGCTGTCTTTATGACAAGAAAAAAGATCCGCTTTACCATCACCATTGAAATCGCCCGTATAGCAGTCGTAAAGGTCATTGATGGTTTGGTCAAATTGGTATACATTATAATGAAAATTATCGCCGACTTGTGTCATTTTGTTGAGAAAACACCCGTCTTCTGTAAGGTAAAGAATTTCTGTAGCGCCGTCGCCATCGAAATCGGCGGGAAACAATCTACAGGATGGCATATAATCTTCCAACTGTTGTTCAATTAGACTTTGACAATCAGGCGCACATTCAATATAGTGTGCTTGGTCAAACTGAAAATCATCGTCAGGGTCAGTATTCTGGTTAGAAGATTGTATAATGATGCCGTCTCTGCCTTTAGCAAAAAAGTCACCTATAAGAACGCTTTCCATAGATTCCCTAAATTTGCGCTTGATTTTATATGGGCCAAGTGTTGGTAAATTCCAAAAGGCAAGAGAGCCGTCTGTATCTATTGCCGACAAATGAACAGTAATAAATACCAGGTCTCTATATGGCCAATTCCTTCTCTTTTTGTTGACAAAGAGGATGTCGTCTCTTCCATCGCCATTGAAGTCTCCAACATAAATCCAATCTGCGTTTTCACCCATATCAAAAGTCCGCACAAAATCAAATTGCAAGGCGTTGCTGCCGCCTTTATTTAAATACACTTCTGCTTCGACATATTCATTTTCTCCAGTCGGCCTTGTAATAATCACATCCGAATAGCCATCACCGTTGAAGTCACCTGAAAACTTAACCGCTTGGTTGAAGGCATTTTCGTGGTTAGGAGTGGAGATTGCCTTTCGTGTTAGTTCTATAGGATTGTTATAATCGGGCCAAGAAATAAAAACAGGACGATAGTGCTGTTCTCCACAATAAAAGTTTACTTTGTTGAGTCTTGTGTACGGATAGCCATTTGTTCTATCTACATCATAGTATTCAAATTCATAATGGTATAATTCCGTATATGTTTGTTCGGCCACATTTTTTTTTGAGATAACGATGGATTTAAGCAAATCAGGATGTTTTATTAAATCGGGACCGATAGTCATTATTTCTTTATCCAATCTATTATCATAGTTAAATTTCACCTCACAAAAAGGCGTTAAAACCGGGGATACATTATCGTTTCCGGTATATGTTATCGAAGTAAGTTTATATCCATAGAAGTTCTTTTCGTAATGATATTCCATATAGTTGCCTTCGCGGTCTTCCACTCGGTTGACCAGCCAAAGGCAAACGTCGTCAGTTTCCTGTAAATAAATCTTGGAATCTTCAGAGTTCCCGTATTCGATTTTTTTCCCGTCAGCAGTCCATACTATAAAATGGGTTGCTGTTTCGCGATAATGGTTAGGCAATAATAAGCCGCCAAGTTCAATTCTTTTTGTGTATGCAACGATTTTGCTCAAGCCGTCCATTTCTGTTCTATACTCATAACTATTCTCTTTTGTGGCTTCATCAATTCTGATTAGTCTTTGTCCATCAATAATATACTGGTCATCAAGGAAATTTATAGCATCAACATCCCCATCGTGATAATGCGTTTTGTTCGCTCTTTGGACGCACGACACTCCTTCTAAGTTCCAGCCCCAACCAAGCAGTCCATTACCCATTTGACTGTTATAAGAAACACTGAGATTTGGCTGGATTCCATTGATACCTATAGGAACAGAAATAGGAATGGTATAACACGCCGCACCCAATGCGCCAATGTTTACAGTACCGCCCATAGTTCCAACGACGCATCCATCATCAGTTGTTATTCCCTCGATAGGCGGGTAAACTTCATAAGGTTCAATGTGCAAGTATGTAGAGTTGTTTACGTTTGGATTGGAAAAGAATCCTTTTTCTAAACTAATAAAATCAGTTGCTATGTATTCATGGCTTATCTCACTACTCAATGGTTGTTCTAAAACAAACGACTCGTCGTGATGTGTTTGTTGCGACAAAACTTCGGTAGGCCACTTCGTTGATAAAGCCACTACCAAGGCTATGGCAAAAACTATATGTTTTGTTTTCATGGTTGTCATTGCTTTTTAATAATTTTCCATGTTTGTGTTTCGTTGTTTGTTCTGAGGCGAAGCAAGTAGATACCAGCGGCTTGTCCGCTTAAATAAAACTCTTCTTCGTGTTGTGTGATATCACGCTCTTCAATAATGGAGCCCTCTATTGTGCATAGTGTTACATGGACACTCGAGTTTTCTTGTCCAACAAGAACAAGTGAAAAACGGTCATCTGTGGGATTAGGAAAGAGAGAAAAACATGTTCCAGCTATGCTATCATTGACTTCAGAAAGCCAGCTTTCATTTTCAGATATGTCTTGAGTTGATTTGTCATCGCTCTTCTTGAATCCAATAATGGACCGTTGTATGCGATTGCCACAATCGTCATAGAAACAACTTACTCTGACAACTTGTGCGCCACAATGTGCTACAACAACAAACACCATCAATACCGATAGTAATATACGAATAGTTTTCATTTCAACCTCACTTTCCTTCTAGTTCGTTAATACGCCTCTCAAGACGCTCTATGACTTCTTGCTGTTGCAGGGTGTAGAGCGTCAATTCTTCTATCTTTTTCATCATGGCTTGTTGCATCTCTTGCATGTCATAACCTTCGCCAGCAAGTTCACTTTCAGAAGGCACTTCGGGGAGATGCTTGTTTTCAACAATGAATTTCTTCAAATCCTCAAGAGACATGAGTTTGTAGTTGGCGTCAAATACATAATCGGGCCAATTTTCAACATCTTGAATAAACACTTTTGTTGTAATAATACCTCCGTTAACAGCAAGGGTGTAATCCGAAGTGGTATTCTCCCTATTTATCCCCACCTTCCCATTCATCACAATGCTACCATTGGTTTTCAGGCAAAGAGGATCGCGCCAGCCGTTGATTTCCATGATGCGTGAGTTGTTTTCGGTGTAGGCGGTACGGAAAAGCATGGCATTATTGTTGAATTCGATGGCGAAAGAAGCACCTTGTTGGTAGCAAATGTATGAGTTACCCGTACGATACGCATTGGCGTAGAGAGCGGGAAAACTCGTAGTCATCATATTTATTTTACGTTCGTTGGTGCTGCCAAGCGAAAATTCGCCATTGGTGATGGAGGCATTGAGGCTGTTGAGACAAAAGTTTTTGTTCAAAGACAATAGTTGCATGCAGCCATCTTCGGACACGAGGAGTTTGTGGTTGTCGTCTGTCAATTTAATGTATGAAGTTTGCTTCTCTATATTAGTTGGCTGCAAGAAGATACTAGCATCCTCATTATAGTCAGCTACAATATGAAGTTTGGCTTGAGGCGAGAAGACGTTTCCAATGCCAATTTTACCCGTCCTTTCGCCCAATGCTTTTGAAATGAAGAGTGTTGGCTTACTGCTGCCCATTCCCATTGTTATGCCTTGTACGGTGGTTATCAAAGGAGTATACGTGTTTTCTCCAGAACCAATGATAATGGCTCCATTTTGGCGTGATTCGATAAAAAAGCCAAGAGCAAGGTTGTTGGAGCCCATTGCCATAGCTTTGTTTCCCATGACATAAGCATTGGTTTGGTTGGCCTGACATGCGTTTCCAAATGCAAATGCACAACCTCCTGTGGCAATAGAGGCAGAACCTCCGGCAAATGATTTTGATCCAGTTGCTTCACAATTGAACCCTATGTTTGAAGAATTCAGTGTTTGACTGGATTGACCACCGCTCACGTGTATGCCGTTTGGTTCTGGATTTACATATTGTGTGTATGCGCAATTGCAATACAACAAAGCAACCAGTATCATGATGAATAAACAAATCTTTTTCATTGTGTTTTAATTGTTTAGTTTTTAATGAATTTGCCTTTCGAAAGTATCTTGTCTTTTTGATAAAGACAATATGTATAGGTTCCTGTCGGTAATGTAGTGACACCAACGGTTAGAAGATTGCCCGTACCATACACCTTGCGGTCTAAGAATGTTTGACCGGTGATGTTTGTTATACCCAAGCGAACACTACCATCCATAGGTATGTTTGTTAGGTCAAAATTGATTTCTTCATTGGCAGGATTAGGAAACACGTTTGCCATGATTTCTTGTCTTGTTGTTTCTCTGATTGCCCAAATTGGATTAAAATCTTCGCGTGATAAACGTATAATACTTTGTTGAGGAGTATCATAATACAATGTTGAACGTGTAATAACCATAACACAGCCATCATCTTCCGTTGATAGTACCGAAGTAAATTCACAATTCAAATAATCCCAAAAGCTCAAACATCCTAATACTTCTAAATCTTTATTGACTAGATACACTTGTGGGTAAAAAGGTCCAAGCCAATTTACAGTATGACATCGGGCAAGAACATATATTGTACTATCGCTAGTGTTTGCATAAACCTTTCGACTAAAATACAATAGAGTGTCTGGTTTGTTGATTTCTGTCTTCTCGGTGATTAGCCCTTCACGATTTACACGTCCTATTAATAAATGAGGGCGGTTTACCCCGGTGCTATCTCTTTGAGTAGCTGCTATAAGCATTTCATTTTCATTATACCAATAATTTGCATAAAAGTCATCTACATACCTTGAAATATTAGATTCAGGAATACTATGGTCTATTATAAAGTGGTTTTCTGCAAGATTCAAATCATAATCAAAGTAGAGGAAAGATTGTAATCCGTTTAAACCCGCACACATGGCAATAATCCGATCAGAAAACGGGTCTTCCATTAATTTTTGGTTGATGATTTGATGAATATTATAAAGTGGGTCTGGTGGTTCGGCAAGTAAATAATGACAATTCAAGCACTCGCCCGTTTGAGAAAAGCGAAACAACACACCTATATATTGGTAACTACCTTCTAAATTCGGATATGTTCTTCTGGCTGTAGCTAATAAAACAATTGTACCATCATCATCCATAACAGCATCACTTCCCATAAATCCAAGAAATCCTTCCTCAACTTGAATTGTTTGTTCTTGCTCTATAGTGAAGTTTTTGTCAAGAATCAGAGTTTGTAATTCTCCAATACTATTTCCTCCCGAAACAAAAAAACCTTCATTTGCCAAAGGAATTATATTGTATAAGTTCAATCGATTTCCTTCTTCTATAGGGAATAAGGTTGTTTCATATTGTCCATCATCATACATTTTAATTAAGCTTCCGTTATTCCCTGAACGCCCCACAAACAGAATGTTTTCTTCATCAATAATACCATTATTCAAATAAACAGAATCAGGCAAAACCACTTCCCATTGTTGGGCAGAAAGAATGAATGGCATTACCAAATACAATAATGTAAATAAAGGTTTCTTCATCTTTACAAAATGATTCAATTATTCAACAAATCTTGAACTTCGCCTACTGTATTAATGCTTGCTAAAATACGTTGAACATAAATTATCGTGTTAATGTGTGAGATATAATTAATGGTTTCACCTTGCGGAGTAATATAACTCTGATACCGACCATCTATTTGAATAAAAGTAGGAGTGTATCCAAAAAGATTATAATATAAACCATTAGGAATATCTTCAAAAATAAGTCGTTTTTCCCGTTGGTATAAACGATTCATATTGTTAAAGTCAATGCATGTTGCTGTTACATCTTCGTTATAGAACACATCATTAGAATGGTTTAATCCGTCAAAAATCAAAGTTACCTCGTTTAAATATACGGCTCGGCTACCTGCTTCCGGAGCATCTGCTATCTCTCTTAGATAATTACGAAGATTCCTCTCAAGTTCTTTATCAGCACCAGAGTCGGAGTCCGTTTCGTCATCACCACATCTTCCCATTCCAAGGGCAAATTCCCAGTTATCAGTTTCGTCAAACGGCCCAAAATACATAATCGATACATTATTATTCCAATCAGTATCCCCTTCAGGTTGAGCACAACGTTCGCCCACTTTTCCATTGAAATCGATTCGAACGGTATTACTGCCTTGTTCGGCTAATTCTACTGTCATAAAGAGAAATCCTTTCTCTGCAAAACCCGTGTTGGCATAATAGTTTCGAGCCGTTGCCCTAGCCTGTTCATAAAGGCTATAAAGGTCTGTTGCCATCACATTGCCTTGAGCATCAATAGGCAAATACAAACTAAACTCAAATTCTTCTGTCTCCGAATAGTACTCCTCTGGCGCAGCATACGTCAGATTGAAAAGATTCTCGATGTTCCAAATGGCTTCGGCTATGCTCATCGTTTCACTCGATTTCATGGTGGGATTCTTCTTATACGCCTCAACTTGTTTTCGGAAGTTAAGGATACTGGCAATAGCCTCGTCTCCTTGCAGAGAGAAGGTTGTAGGTTGTCCGTTGTTGGTAACGATGTTGTCTTCGTTCTTTTGGCAACCAATGAATACAATAGCCGATAAAGCGACTATTAGTGTTGCTGAGATTAGTAGGTTAGAGCGTTTCATAATGTTGTCTCCTATGATTTTAATTTTTATGTGTTATTAAATTCTGGCTACAAAGTTACTGTCGGAAAACAGGGTTTCCGACAAACGCTTCAAACTTTTTTATAAATGCAAGAAGATTTCTGATATATGTATCAAAAATCAATATAAGTGCAAAACCTATTTCAAATAAAAAACCCTAAATGCAGACCATTTTCGATAGGAAATGCTAAAATTCGTACCGTCATTCAACATCACAGTGTGCGCTGCATTCTCCGTTATGACTTCTGAAATTTGGTTAAGACACACTATGGTATGGTGGTTGATTCTGAAAAAAGAATCCGAAGGAAGCATTTCTTCAAAGTAGTGCAAAGGCTTGGAACAAGTAAAGTCCGTTCCATCAGCAAAATGAAGGTCACAAATGGAACAATTGCAGATAATGTATGCAATGTCGGCTATGACGACCCTTTTGATTTTCTTGCTGGATTTGAGAATCAATATGTTAGAATCTGTGCCCATTCTTTTTATCATTCCGCAAACACATCGTCCCCTATCGCCTCATTCACCTTAATCTCTTCAAACCGAATCGAGGTTATGTCGCCATTTGCGCTGACAAACTCCACGCGGCTGATGCCGTTGGTCTTCTTGTCGAAACGAAACACCAGCTGGCTGAACATGCGCTTCATGTCGCGACGCTTGGGAGTCATGTCAGCGCGCCAAAAGCCATTGTCGTCGTAAAAGACGATGTCGAACACCGTGGTGTCGAAGAGCTTTTTGCCCGAGGCGCTGCCTATGATGAGGTTCACCATGCCTTGGTACATACGACCCGCATTGCCTTCCAAGACCTCGGCCTTGCCATCCGTCACCTTCACGATGCGCTCGCCATTGACGATCAAAGCAAAAGCGTAAGGCGTAGTGTATTCCCAGCGCATCCTGTCGGGCGCGGCATAATGCATCGTACCCTCCGCCACCGAAGGCTCTGCCAACATCGTCGAGGTCTTTTCCTGCACAAAACGGCATTGCATCGATTGCATCGTAGAGGCCACCTGCGACAGCTGACGGATTACTTCTTGTGTTTGGCTTTCAGAGAGTTGCGTCTGCGCCGAGACCATCAGGCCGAACGCGACGAAGATTATGGACAACAGCAGTTTTTTCATCTCATTTCATGATTAGGAAACACCCCAA
>JAEEGL011039713.1_pt1 | contig 13228 bp, 10 predicted proteins | sample 9134231 | NCBI WGS metagenome assembly JAEEGL01 (sample SAMN16246548, study PRJNA631951) | gut metagenome | biome: gut microbiome; feature: rumen; material: fiber-attached | host: Bos | place: Iran: Karaj | collected 2018-10
CCGGTGCAGCAGTCTGGCCGCAAGCAGCCAGGCCAAGAACCATAACCATGGCAAGCATCATGCAAAGCAGCTTTGTCATCTTTTTCATTTTATTCAACCTTACCTTTCGTCAACAGTAACATTTTTTATGTCCTTCATTTGGACGTTTTGCATAATATCACGCAGTTCCGGCCTTGTCAAGCACTTTCTGAAAAAATATTCAGCTAAATGTTTGATTTATCATTTTTTATACATTATTAATGAATATTCTGATCATTTCTGTATATTTCTTCAATATTCTTTCGCTTGCATCGAATTCTTTTCCTGTGTTATACTGTATTTATCTCGGAGAAAGGAGCAATGCAGTATGGAGATTTGCATTTTTGGTGCCTCTTCCGACCATCTGGACCCCGTATATTATGAAGAAGCGGAGAAGCTCGGCCGTCTGGCCGCCCACAGCGGGCATCGCATCATATTCGGGGGTGGCGCCGACGGCCTGATGGGAGCATGCGCGCGGGGCGTTCTGGCTGGCGGCGGAAAGGTGCTCGGAATTGCTCCGAAACTTTTTGATGAACCGGGAATACTGCTTCCGGAATCCACAGAGATCATCTTCACCTCTTCGATGGCCGAGCGAAAAGAGAGGATGCTGTCAATCGGAGATGCCTTTATTTCACTGCCCGGCGGAATCGGAACAATGGATGAGTTTTTTGAGACCATCACCCTGAAGCAGCTCGGACTGCTGAACAAACCACTGGTGCTGCTCAACACGATGGGCTTTTATGATCTGCTGCTCTCATTTTTAAAAGAGATGGCGCAAAAAGGATTCATGAGTGAAAATTGTCTTGCTCTGCTGCGGGTTTGCAACACTCCGCAGGATGCGCTCGCTGCTGCGCTGCAGCCGGATTCTTTTTCCGGCAATGTACGTCGCCTGGAGGATTATAATAATAAGTAAAGAACAAGCCGGAGCGCTTTCAAATTGAAGCGCTCCGGCTTGTTTTGTCTCGGCAGTCCGTCTTGATCGGCATCTGTTTCATGACCGCCCGGCATATCAAGTTGTACCGTTCTGCTCTAAATAAGCCTCAAACGCAGGTGTTCGGGACCAGTACTGAATGCCCCAGTTTTCAAAATTCCACTGGTCTGAATAATCATTACACTCGTAGTCCACATACCAGATCAGGCTGTCACGGATCACGAAATTGGTCGGAAAGTAATCAATATTAAGTCCGGCCTCTTTTGCTTTTGCCGCCATCTCCCGCACCTGGACAAGATACGGTTCTATTGAAGCGCCGCTGCGCACAGCATCAAAAATCGTTTCTCCGTTGATGTATTCCTTCACGATTCTCTCAGTCTCAGAATCGATGGCTATCAGTTGGGGAATTCTGATTCCGGCTTTCTGCAGCCGCTCATAATCATTCCGTTCCGCCTCAATTTTGTTGCCGAATGTATAGTAGTCGCACGGTTCGTGATGAATCTGTTTGAGTACAACCTCTTCCCCGCCGGATTCCGCCAGATAAGAGTATCCTCCCTTGCCATGGCCAAGCAGTCTGATAATCTGATATTCTGTACCACAGACTGTCAGTTTTTCACCCATCTTCCCTCTGTTCCTTTTAAAAGGCTAAAGGCTTATTCCGTTTTGGCCTGTCTGAGCTTTGTGATCATCTCCAGGGTCCGGCTGACATTCTTGCGTAGCTGCAGGACGGAAAGAGTCCCCTTCTCAACCGCTTTTTTCAAGCTCTCCTCATCATGTCTGCTGCCCGGCATGAAGAGCTCTCCGCCGGCTTCTGCAACCCGTGCGGCATCTGCAACCGGGTAGATGGACTTTTTGTTCGTAACCCCGGCGACCACCCAGTCCGTCATGACAAGGCCCTGATGCTGGAATTCACAGCGCAGGATATCACGGATCAGGCCGGTGTGTTCCGATGTATGGGTGCCGTTCAGAAGGTTATAAGAAGTCATCAGCGCAGCCGGATGCGCTTCCCGGATGCAGATTTCAAATCCTTTCAGATAAATCTCCCGCATGGCACGCTCTGACACCATGCTGTTGTTGTTATACCGGTTGTATTCCTGGTTGTTCGCAGCATAGTGTTTGATCGTCACGCCGCGGCCGGAGTGGGCCTGAACTCCCCTGGTAAGCGCCGCAGCGAAGGTCCCGCTGATGAGCGGATCTTCTGAGAAGTATTCAAAGTTTCGTCCGCAGCGGATATCCCGATGGATATTGAGCGCAGGGGCCAGCCAGAGATCCACATCCATCCGGTCCATCTCATCTCCGACAAGATCTCCGCAGAGTTCTGCAAAACCCGGATTCCAACTCTGAGCGATTGCCGTGCCGATCGGAATCGCCGTCGCATAGTAATGATGGATTTCCGCGTTCTGTGGAGCTTTTTTCTCAAGTTTGCCAACAAGCCATCTGGCAGGTTTCGGCATGGATTCCACCATGGATTCGGGCAGTGTTCCTCCAAGGGGGAGCTGACCGCTGTCCGTTACGACATAGTCCTTGCTGAGCCTCAGCCCGGCTGGCCCGTCCGCCATGACAAGCGGTTTTATTCCCAGGGTTCTCGTGAATCCGCAGGATTCCCCCGCTGCTCCTGCCACCGTACATCCTGAACTCCCAACTACGTTTGCAAGGATTCCTTTCGGATCGATGGCGCCGAGTGACATCAGAATCAGCTGTTCGGTGCTCATTCCGGCAGTTTCCGGATGGATTTTCGTTTCGAAGAGATACTCTGTTTTCTGCTGGGGGATTGCAGTCGGATCCGCCGTCAGAATCGGCACATCAGGCGGGAACATGTCGATACGCTCCAGCTTCGGCTTCCAGTCAGTGAAATCCGTTACGCCGCAGACATTTTTTGCCTGTCTGGTGGTGACTTCCGATTCCAGGCGGATTCTTGCAATGACTTTGGTGTCTGCGCTGGATACGCCCAGGCGCAGGAAGTAATCGCCCTTTTCCAGCACCCAGGCTTCCCGCCTGCTGTCATAGGATGCGAGGTCTGACAGTCTGAAGCTGAGTGTGACCGTCTCCTCCGCTCCGGCAGCGAGTTCTCCACTTTTAGTGAATGCCGCGAGCACCTGGAACGGCTGATCCAGTGTTACCTCCGGCTTTGAGACATAGATCTGCAGGGTTTCTTTTCCGGCTGCGTTTCCGGTGTTTTTTACAACAGCCGTCACGGTAATCTGTTCCCCGTTCAGTTCGGTCTTCTCTTCCCCGACGGAGAACTCGGTATAACCGAGCCCAAATCCGAACGGGAACATCGGGGTCACACTTTCCGCATCAAAATAGCGATAACCCACATAGATGCCCTCACGATAACGTGTATCGTTCAAGCCGCCGAACTCGCCGATGGTCTGATACTGCTCGAAAGCAGCCCAGGTTGTTGCCAGCTTGCCAGATGGATAGGCTTTCCCGAGCAGGAGATCTGCCAGCACAGCACCTGTCTCCACCCCAAGCTGTGACAACAGCAGAATATTGCCTACCTCTTCAAGAATCGGGGACAGGTCCACCGGGCCACCGACATTCAGCACCAGAAGGAAACGCTGATACTGCTTCTGCAGCTGCAGGATATCCCGGATCTCGCTCTGCGTCAGGGCAATATCACCGGGGATATTTTCACGGTCATTCCCCTCTCCGGAGATTCTTGCAAGGACATAAACCGCTGTATCTCCTTCGCCTTCCAGAGCCAGCTCGTATTCCGGCTCCGGCATTACTGCGCCCATGCTCTCGATCAGGACGTTTGTATGATTCTTTTTGGCCCGCTTTTTGATTTCTTTTAAAAAGGCTTTGCCCGCTTCTTCCCGAACCTGGTCATAAGCGTCGAGCCAGGACTTGGTCGTCAGTTGAAACCCCGCCTTTTCCAGTCCCTGCTCCACAGTAACAAAAAACCTTGAGTTCACTTCTCCGGATCCGGTACCGCCCTTCAAGGTCTGCCTTGCTCCACTGCCGTAGAGTGCGAGCGCTCCGGGGCTTTCAAGCGGGAAACTCCCGTCCGACTTCAACAGGACGGTACATTCCGCAAGGTTTCCCCTGAGCTTTTCCAGATGATCTCTCTCATAATCCAGGAGTTCCATTTTTCTTCTCCTCTCTGTACATGGTCGGAATATGCTTTCCGGAATCCGTACCAGGCCGTATCATTTCAGGATAGTTTTTCCAGTCCTGTCCTCAGTCTGGCAAGAGTTTCTTCACGCCCGAGAATATGGCAGATTTCCACGGCTCCGCCCGGCGTCACCGCCTTGCCAGCAGCTGCAATTCGAACCGGCCACATCACTTTGGCGTTTTTCGTTTCCCACTGCTCCGCGAGAGCAGTCATGGCGTTCAGGATGTTCTCATTCGTCCAGTCAGGGAGGGCTTCGAACGCGGGAATCATCGCAAGGAGAACCTCGCGCGAGCTGTCTTTGTCCGATTTGGACTTTTTGTGGACAAAGAGTTCCGGATCATAATCCGGCAGCACATCGAAAAAGTCCAGCTTCTCCGGAATCTCCGTCAGAATCTCCGTACGCTGCTGGAGCAGCGCCGCAATCTCTGCTGCATCATATGCCTCGTTCTTTACCGCCTGACGGATATAGGGTTTCGCGATTTCCGCAAAGCGCTCTGGAGACATGGCGCGAATGTATTCCGCATTGAAATAGCGGAGCTTGTCAATATCGAAAATAGCCGGAGATTTTGAAATCCCGGTAAGTTCAAAAATGTCCTTCAGTTCATCCAGGGTGAAAATCTCCTGTTCGCCGCCCGGGCTCCACCCGAGAAGCGCAACATAGTTGATCACCGCATCGGTCAGATATCCCTGCGCGATCAGGTCTTCGTACGAAGGGTCGCCATGGCGCTTGGACATCTTGTTGTGCTGATCCCGCATGACCGGTGAGCAATGGACATACTTCGGAACATCCCAGCCAAAGCCCTCATAGAGGAGATTATACTTCGGCGCCGACGAAAGGTACTCGCTGCCCCGGACAACATGAGTAATTCCCATCAGATGGTCGTCGATAACGTTGGCGAAATTATAGGTTGGCAATCCGTCCCGTTTCATCAGAACCTGATCATCCAGCGTGCTGTTTTCGACACGGATGTCTCCGAAAATCTCGTCATGAAAGACGGTTTCCCCTTCACGCGGTATTTTCTGCCTGACGACGAAGGGTTCTCCCGCTTCCGCGCGGCGGTCAGCTTCCTCTGCGGAGAGACTTCTGCACGGATCTTCCGTACGGTTGAAATCCCCGCTCTCTTCCTCGCTTTCGGCCTTTTCGCAGAAGCAGCGATAGGCATGTCCGCGGGAAATGAGAAGCTCCGCGTATTTTCCGTAAAGCGGTCTGCGTTCCGTCTGTATATACGGCGCCACAGGGCCACCCACGTCCGGGCCTTCATCGTGACCGAGGCCGCACTCCGCCAGCGTCTTGTATATGACATCAACGGCGCCTTCCACCAGGCGCCCCTGGTCGGTGTCTTCTATGCGAAGAATAAACGTTCCGTCAGCGTGACGGGCAATCAGCCAGGTATAGAGAGCGGTTCTCAGATTGCCGACGTGCATGTACCCGGTCGGTGACGGCGCGAAACGAGTCCGGACTTTTCCCCTGGGGATACGGTTTTCCATCTCCTCGAACCAGCGATAATCCAGTGCTTCAAGCATAGCTGCTTCCTCCTGTTGTCTCGAATCACTTAATATTATTTTACATTTTCCCTGTTGTCAAGCGGAACTTATTCTGGTAGAATCAATTGATTATCTGCGCAATATATGGTATAGTTACTTGATTTTCTTGAGATAGGAGAATGTATCATGGATCAACAGACAGACGCCAGAAAAAAGGTAATGCTTTCCGGCATTCAACCGTCCGGCGACCTTCACCTCGGGAACTATCTCGGTGCGGTTAAAAACTGGGCGGAACTGGCGGAAGAATTTGACTGCTACTACTTCATGGCGGATCTTCACAGTATTACTGTCCGGCAGACCCCCTCGGAGCTTCGGAGACGTTCGGTTTCGCAGCTCGCGCAGTACATTGCCTGCGGACTGGATCCCCAGAAGAATACACTGTTTATTCAGAGCCATGTTCACGAGCATGCTGAACTCGGCTGGATTCTCAACTGCTATACCATGTTCGGAGAGCTCAGCCGGATGACGCAGTTCAAGGACAAAAGCGCAAAAAACGCGGAAAACATCAATGGAGGACTGTTCACCTATCCATCCCTGATGGCAGCTGACATTCTTCTTTATCAGGCAGATTACGTACCGGTCGGTCAGGACCAGAAACAGCACTGCGAGCTCACGCGTGACATCGCCATCCGCTTTAACAACATCTACGGACCTACCTTCACGGTTCCGGAGCCCTATATTCCCAAAGTTGGCGCCAGAATCATGAGTCTCTCTGTCCCCACCTCGAAAATGTCTAAATCGGATCCGTCCGGATGTGTGTTCATTATGGATCCGCCTGAGGAGATTTCCCGCAAGTTCAAGCGTGCCATTACCGACTCTGACACGGAAAACTGTGTTCGCTACGACCCGGAAAACAAACCGGGAGTTGCAAACCTGATGAGCATTTACGCTGCGGTTACAGGTCTCAGCTTTGAGCAGATTGAGCACGACTTTGAAGGAAAGGGTTACGGCGTATTCAAGCCGGCTGTCGGCGATGCAGTCATCGAGACGCTGCGTCCCATCCGTGAGGAGAGCGCGAAGATGATCGCCGAAAAGGACTATCTCCGTTCCGTTTACACCGAAGGCGCACAGCGGGCAACCGCCGTGGCGAGAAAAACACTCCGCAAAGTATACAAACGCGTCGGCTTTGTGGAAAAACCTTTCTGATTTAAGAGAGTTTCTGATTCTCTGACCCGGTCTGCCGGGCGATTTCATCATCTGGAGTCGATATCATGCAATTACTTACAGTTCCGGTCTGGAAGATGCTGGTCGGTCCGCTGGTGGCGCTGCTGGTCAGCTTCTTCACGACCCCGCCGGTCAAACGCTTTGCGGAGAACGTCGGCGCCATGGACATCCCAAAGGACGAACGGCGTATCCACAACCGCCCGATTCCCCGCATGGGGGGAGTTGCCATTTTCTTTGGGTTTGTCCTGTCCGTCCTGCTCTTTGTTGACATGTCCATGCAGGTTATGGGCCTGCTGCTGGGCGCTGTTATCATCGCGGTGATGGGCGCACTGGACGACATTCTCTGTCTGACCCCCTGGATCAAGCTGAGCGGTCAGGTTTTAGCCGCTCTCGTTGCAATGCGGTGCGGTATCGTGTTCGATGCCATTTCCAACCCGGGTTTCCTCCACGCCGCAGCGACGATCCCTCTGGGCTGGCTGTCCTATCCTTTGACTATTATCTGGATCGTCATGTGCACGAACGCTGTAAACCTGATCGACGGTCTGGACGGGCTTGCTGTCGGAGTATCCGCCATCAGCTCCATCTCGATGATGGTCGTTTCGCTTCTGTTTCCGGTTGGAGCCGGCAGCATTCCTCTGATTCTTGCCTGTCTGGCAGGAGCCTGTTTCGGCTTTATGCCGTACAATCTGAATCCCGCCAAGATTTTCATGGGAGATGTCGGTTCGCAGTTTCTCGGTTTTGTTCTCTCATGCGTGTCCATTATCGGTCTGTTCAAGTTTCATGCGATCATTACATTCCTGATCCCCCTTCTCTCGCTTGCAGTTCCCCTTGGGGACACGGTTTTTGCCTTCTTCCGTCGGATTCTGCATGGTCAGAGTCCTTTCCATGCTGACCGCGGGCACATACATCACAAACTGCTCGCCATGGGGATGAACCAGAAGCAGGCGGTTGCGGTACTCTATGCTGTGTCCGCTGTTCTGGGAATGATTGCCGTGCTGATTGCAGGCCCGGGTACGGGAATCCGTATTGTCTGCATCGTCGCAGCATTCGCCATATCTCTTACGGTCTGGCTCTTCGTATTTCGAAAGAGCATTCCGCCCCATCCAGAGCACAAAGCCGCAACAGCGGACGGCAGTACCGGCGAAGCAACCCAGGCAGCTGAAGGTACAGTCCCTGAGAAAGAAACATGAAAATCGCCGTTTTCTCCGATACCCATGGGTTGACCCGCCCGATGATCGCCGCGGTGCGGAGCTGCTGCCCGGACGCTGTCATACATCTCGGGGATCACGACCGGGATGCAGCTGAACTTCTCCGCGAATTCCCTGGGATTGCACTTTTCAATGTCTGCGGCAACTGTGATTATTCCCCTCTTGCTCCTCTCAGCCGAGCCGTTCAGCTCGGTCCGGTGAAGGCATTTCTGACGCACGGGCATCAGTATTCCGTACATTACGGCAATGTAGACCGTCTTGTCTACGCCGCACAGGAGGCAGGAGCAAAGCTGGTTCTCTTTGGCCATACGCATATCCCGTATCATGAAGATATCGGCGGGGTCAAGGTCGTTAATCCCGGTACTTCCGGAAAAGGAAGAGAGCTTACCTGGGTTCTCCTGACCATCTATGAGAACGGCGGCATTGCTGTGGACTTCAAAATGCTGGAGCGTTAAAAATCAAATGATTCATTTTCGGTTTCCCGGTTTTCTGTCCGGGAAGCCTTTTCTATGAAAGGATAATTCAACGATATGGAAGAACTGATCTCCCTTCTGTCAGAAGAGCTCGGACAGAACCCGGTGTATGTGGAAAACGTCATCCGCCTGTTGGATGAGGGAAACACAGTCCCGTTTATCGCACGCTACCGCAAAGAACTCCACGGCGCGATGGATGACACAACCCTGCGTACGCTGGAGACACGCCTGCAGTATCTGCGCGGCCTCCAGGACCGCCGGGAAACCATCCTGTCCTCCATTGAAGAACAGGGGAAACTCACTGAGGAGCTCGCTGCTTCGCTTCATCAGGCAAGGACCCTTGCCGAGCTGGAAGACCTCTATCGCCCCTACAAGCAAAAACGGCGCACTCGAGCAACCGTCGCCAGAGAAAAAGGCCTCGAACCGCTGGCGGAGCTTCTGTTCCGACAGGCGAAGGACTGTCCGGCCCCAGAGGAAGCAGCGCTGGATTATGTAAATCAGGAAAAAGGCGTCGATACCGTGGAAGAGGCGATGGCTGGCGCGTCGGACATCATCTCCGAGCAGATCAGCGACAGTGCTGAGCTGCGAAAATCACTCAAGGAGCTGCTTGACCGCATCGGACAACTTCATTCTGAAGCAGCGACGGAAGAGGATTCGGTATATCGGCTGTATTATGACTTTACGCAGAATCTGTCCCGTATCCAGGGTCACCAGGTTCTTGCAGTGAACCGCGGAGAAAAGGAAAAGCTGCTCAAGGTATCTGTTCTGCTGGATCACGACCTTGCCATGCGCGCGGTGTATCGCACCGTCGTCGTTCCCGGCAGCCGGGCAATGCAGTTTATCCGTTCCGCAGCTCTGGACGCATACGACCGGCTTCTCTTTCCTTCCCTGGAACGGGAAATCCGCTCCGATCTGACTGAAAAAGCCTGTGAAGGAGCCATCGGACAATTTGCGCTGAATCTCCGTCCGCTGCTCATGCAGCCGCCCGTGAAGGGAAAAGTAACCATGGGGCTGGATCCCGGATACCGCATGGGCTGCAAAGTCGCAGTGATAGACGGAACCGGGCGGGTACTGGACACTGCAGTGGTATATCCGACTTACGGAGAACGTCAAAAGCAGGAGGCAATCCAGAAACTCGGTGCTCTGGTTTCCAAACACGGCGTAGAGCACATCGCCATCGGCAACGGTACTGCCAGCCGGGAAACAGAGCAGATGACCACTGAGCTGATCCGCCGGGAAAATGAACGCGGTGCCCACCTCAGCTACATGATTGTGTCCGAGGCAGGCGCTTCGGTCTATTCGGCAAGTCCGCTGGGTGCAGAAGAATTTCCCCAGTATGATGTCAACCTGCGCTCCGCGGTCTCCATTGCACGCCGGCTGCAGGATCCGCTTGCGGAGCTCGTCAAGATCGAGCCCAAGGCAATCGGCGTCGGTCAGTATCAGCACGACATGCCGGAAAAGCAGCTTGAAGCCGCGCTGGACGCCGTAGTGGAGGACTGTGTCAACGCGGTTGGCGTCGATGTCAACACCGCTTCTCCTTCCCTGCTTCGCCGTGTATCCGGCCTTACCACGGCAACGGCGAAAAACATCGTTGCCTACCGGGAAGAGAATGGTCCCTTTCAGGAGCGAAAGCAGCTGCAGAAGGTTCCGAAACTCGGCCCGAAAGCCTATCAGCAGTGTGCGGGTTTTCTCCGCATCCCGGAAAGCATGAACATTCTCGACAACACAGCAGTGCATCCGGAATCCTACAAAGCCGCTTCTTCCCTGCTCCGGCTGACAGGGCACAGCGACGCGGATGTGCGTAACGGGAAGCTGGCCGATCTTCCGGAGCGCCTGAAAGAGTATGGCAAAGAGAAAGCCTCTGAAGAACTGGGCATTGGTCTTCCCACACTGATGGACGTTGTGCAGGAACTGATGAAACCGGGCCGCGACATCCGTGATTCCCTCCCAAAACCGATTCTTCGCACTGACGTCATGGAGATCTCCGATCTCAAACCGGGTATGAAGCTTATGGGAACCGTCCGAAACGTGATTGATTTCGGCGCGTTTGTGGATATTGGTGTTCACCAGGACGGGCTGGTCCATATCTCTGAGATTTCGAACCGCTATATCCGTCATCCCTCTGAAGTCCTGTCCGTCGGAGACGTCGTTCAGGTTGTGGTACTGGATGTAGACGAGAAGAAAAAGCGTATCGGTCTGTCCATCAAGCAGGCCCTTGAAAAGCCATAAAAGCAGAAAAAAACTCTTGCTTTTTCCATCCAACTGTGCTATTATCTTTGAGCTGTCGGAAATGCGCGATTAGCTCAGCTGGATAGAGCGTCTGGCTACGGACCAGAAGGTCAGGGGTTCGAATCCCTTATCGCGTGCCAAAGAAAACCGCTTGATTTGAAGAAATCAGGCGGTTTTTGGTGTTTCTACGGCAACTTAGTTTTCAGAGAAATCGGAATAATCCAACAAGAATTCAACAAGCTTCGGAAATCACGCATTCTTGAGAAGAACTCTTTCCAGAAAATCGGCATTCTGCCTGTCGGCTTCTTTTATCGCATGACCGATACCATCCGACCATCTATCAGACAGAGAAAAACTGCTTGATAAAGATGAATCGGATCGGTATTGCATCAACAATACAGTAATGGATCCAAGTTGGATCCAACTCGGATCCTGAACATAACATAACTGAACTGAACTTAACAGAACTTAACAAAGATAGAATGCGTTCTTTTCATGTTAACATAGCGAGCACAGGATAGCAATATCCTACTCATCGTGATGGGACAAGCCAGCTAAGAAAAACAAATAAGAGAAGCAATCAGTACTTTCCATGACGTTTTCCGCCATTTCTGCTATACTTCGCTCAGAAGCACTACCTGTGGCTTCGGCAAGAGAGCTCTTCTGAGCCACTCCCCGGGGCAGTTCTCGTGGTGTTTCTTTTATTTCCGGAAGGATATGGTCATTTCACAAATTCAAGAAGCTTTTCTATGCTCGCTGGACCTGGGACAAACTGTCATGAATTTGTCTAAACTCAAGGCCTCGTGGCTGCCCTTCAGACTCGGCACAGCCAGACTGTCTGGTTCCGGATTGCAATCATTCCGTTGAGATCCAGAAACGCAGAATCCTGCCGCTTTTGCTCAGCCCGGCAGTGTCTTCGATTTCATCTTCCAATTTTCCGCCGTTCTTCCGTATGATTCTTTGTGATGCTGTATTCTCCCTGTCACAGGTCAGCAGCACACGTTTTTCTCCCTGTGATCGGCAGATATCCAACATCAATCGGAGCATTTCGGAGCCATACCCTTTATGGCGCTCGGAGGGTCGGACACTGTAGCCGATATTTCCGCCAAAATGAAGGAGAAAATCGGTGAGTGGACGCCGGTAATCAATGATGCCAACCAGACAGTCATCCTTCTCTCTGACCGCCAGACAGACTTCTGACGGAACAAAGCCTTCTTTGTACCTGGCCTTCAGTCTCTCATCAAACCGGTTCCACTCTTCAAATGAATCGCAGTCTTCAAGTCCGGCACAACCGTCAAAGCTGTCGCCGCTCTTTTTCATTTCTTCTTTGAAAGCCATCACCTGGCCAGCATATTTGTCGCTTGGCCTGAGTAAGATTAACTGCTCGCAGCCCTTGATCGTCTGTTCACTGTCAATATCCTGTTCATTCAAAGGGTCTGTCACGAAGAGAGCATTTCGCAGCCAGTCATCCAAAAAGTGCATCTGCTCCTCTGTGTGGAACCAGTGTTCCCCATTTTCCATGACCGCCAGTTTTGCATTAATCCTGTCTGCAAAGTTCGAAACTGTTTCAAAAGATGTGAGCATATCATGGTCTCCGTACAGAATCTCGGTAGGAACATCCCAATGGACCGGGTGATCACGTACCCAGCAGAGGTAATTCCATGACAGGTCCTCTCCGAAAGCAGTATGTATGATTCCCTGTTCCTGCAATTGTTTTTCTGTCACATTGGCCCAGATCATCATATCACAGATCAGTTTCTCCATATCGACGACCGGGGAAATAAAAAAAGCCTTTTGAATCTGGGTATCGATGCCGGAACACATGCTGAAGAATGCACCGATACTGTTGGCGATCAGTGTGATCTTTCCATATCGTTTTTTCAGTTCTTCTGCTGCTTCACGGATTTCGTTTCCTGTTTCCCATGGTGTAAAAGTCCGGTAATCCAGTCCTACAACTTCAGCGTCAGGGAAAAAAGGTTTATAATGCTCACTCTCTGCAGCACTTCCGTTTTTTCCATGTACGTATAAAACCGCATCCATTCCTCTTTCCTCCTTTTCCCCTTTGTCATTTACTCTGTATGTTATAAAAACAGCGGTCGAACACTTCGATCTGTGCCACGGCTGGACCTCTTCAAAAAGTGACCTTTCGTTCTCTTATTATAGTAACGAAAGGTCGCCTGTCAAGTCTTTCATATCAGAATATTTTCACTCATGCGAGGAACTGAATTCAGATCTGATCTGAAAAACATGACCAGCCTCCTCTTGATGACCGGCCTCTTGAATGCATCATAATCCGGGCCTAAGAGGGCGAGCATGCTTCTAAGATGATGAGTTAACAAAATATGGTATGATTGTTCACATACTTTTAGCACTCTCGCCTTGACAGTGCTAAAATCAGTGCTATAATGATAATCGAACAAAGGAACAGAGATCGAATGGATGACCTCCATCCCCTTGCTCAGGTAACAAACACAGTGATTGCAAAAGGAGGCATGACTTATGTTACCGAGTATTTTTGGAGAGAGTTTGTTTGATGACTGGA
>JAEEGL011268128.1_pt1 | contig 13228 bp, 14 predicted proteins | sample 9134231 | NCBI WGS metagenome assembly JAEEGL01 (sample SAMN16246548, study PRJNA631951) | gut metagenome | biome: gut microbiome; feature: rumen; material: fiber-attached | host: Bos | place: Iran: Karaj | collected 2018-10
GGCCCTTGAACCACTTGACGATACCGCGCGCAACAGTAATACCTGCCATCTAGCAACCGCAACCGAAGATCATGAAGCCGACGGCGGCAAATTTGGCGCTGGCAGGCATGCCCTCATAGAAAGGTGACACGCCCAGCTCATCAAAGACCGGGATATAGTTCAGGTGATTGGTGAACCAAGCCTCCAAACCGCTGCCCTTGAAAGCTTCGGTCACTGCATACCACTTGATGATGGCACCAATGAGCATCACGGCACCCGACAGGACGGCTGTGAAACGCACGCCCATCTTGTCGAGGATAATTCCAGCAAAGATAAGGAAGAAAACAAACACGTTGAGAAACACCTCACTGCCCTGCATGGTACCAAAGGCGGTAGAGTCCCATCCGCGGGTCTCTTGCATCAGGTCCTTGATGGGCGAGAGGATGTCCATGAAAATGTAGCTGCAGAACATGGCAAGAGCCAGTAGCAGCAGGGCTGTCCAGCGCATGGCAGCCGAGTCACGCAATGTTTTGATTTGTTCAGTCATTGTTATTGTTGGTTAAGTTAATTATTGGGGATAACTGGGAAAACTGAGAGAACTGAGAAAACTGAGTTAACAAAAGAATTCTCCATTCTCAATTCTCAATTGAATTAAATTCCCAGGTCGTGGCAGATTTGGTCAATCTTCTTGTCGGCCCACTCGTTCTTGGCATCGTAGTTCTCAGCCTTGTCGAGTTTGTCGTGAACCTCGATGTAGAACTTGATTTTTGGCTCGGTGCCGCTAGGGCGGATTGACACCTTGGTGTTGTCCTCGGTGTAGTACTGCAGCACGTTGCTGCGGGCGGGCATGTCGATCGGGGTCACTTGGCCGGTGCGTACGTCACGCTGCTCGAGCAGCTGGAAGTCCTTAATCAGCACCACAGGGCTGCCGGCAATCTCCTTCTGTGGGTTCTCGCGGAAGTTGACCATCATAGCAGCAATCTCGTCGGCTCCGCTCTTGCCAGGACGCACAACGCTGATACCGCGCTCCTTTGAATAGCCGTAGGTCATGTACATCTCGATAAGCATGTCGTTCATCGACTGGCCACGCTCCTTGGCCCATGCGGCAATTTCGCACATCAAGGGGATGGACGACACCGAGTCTTTGTCACGGACAAAGTCCTCGGGCAGGAAGCCGTAACTCTCCTCGCCACCACCTAGGTAACGTGCCGATGTGCCCTCAAGTTCGCGCATCACCGAAGCAATCCACTTGAAGCCAGTGTAGCAGTCATACATCTTGATGCCCTGCGCCTTGGCAATACGGGCGATGGTCTCGCTAGTCACGATAGTCTTTACAATGTAGTCGTTGTCGCGGTCCAACTTGCCCAACTCGGCGTTGCGGGTGATGAGATAGTAATGGAAGATAAGCTGAATCTGGTTTCCGTTCACAAGGTCATACTCGCCCTTGTTGTTCTTGAACACCACACTGATGCGGTCGGCATCGGGGTCGCTGGCGAGAGCAATGTCGGCTTGAGTCTCTTTGGCCTTCTCGATAGCCATCAACATGGCACTGCGAGTCTCGGGGTTGGGTTGCTCAACAGTGGGGAAATCGCCACTCATCACGTCCTGCTCGGGCACGTGGATAATGTTGTCAAAGCCCCAGCGCATGATGGAACGGGGGATAATGTCACGACCCACGCCATGGATGGGCGTGTAGACAATCTTCAGGTCGTGGTGCTTCTTGTCAACATCGGGGCTGAGCGAAAGCGTGTGAATTTGCTCGATATACTTGGCATCAATCTCCTCGCCAAGAATCTCGATAAGGGATGGATTACCCTCAAACTTGATTTCGCTCACATCGGCAATAGCGTTGACGTTCTTGATGATGTTCACATCGTGCGGTGAAACCACCTGTGCACCGTCATCCCAGTAAGCCTTGTAGCCATTGTACTCCTTGGGGTTGTGCGAGGCGGTGATGTTCACACCACTCTGGCAACCCAGCAGACGGATGGCATAGGATACTTCAGGAGTGGGGCGGGGACCCTCAAACAGATACACCTTGAAGCCGTTGGCCGAGAAGATGTTGGCCACGGTCTCGGCAAACAAGCGGCTGTTGTTGCGTACATCGTGCCCAACGACCACCTTGATTTGCTCCAAGTCCTTGAAGGCCTCTTTCATGTAATTGGCCAGACCCTGGGTAGCGGCACCCACTGTGTAGATGTTCATACGGTTGCTGCCAGCACCCATGATGCCACGCAGGCCACCTGTACCAAACTCCAGGTCTTTGTAAAATGACTCGACAAGTTCAGTCTTGTCCTCATTCTCGAGCATAGCACGCACTTGGGCTTGCGTTTGGGCATCATAGCCTTCGCGAAGCCACAATTGCGCCTTCTCGCTCACTTGTTTCAATAATTCTTGGTCAAACATAATATTTTAGGTTTTAGAGTTATTATTTTGCTCCTATGAGAAAAACTGCTTCATGACCTCAATCATGGCGATATGATCGGCACATGAGGCGGTCTCACGGGCCGAGTGCATGGCGAGTAGGGGGTTGCCCACGTCCACGCCCTCGATGTCGATTTGTCCGGTGAGGATATTGCCCAGTGTTGAACCTCCTGCCACGTCACTGTGATTGACAAAGTACTGGAAAGGTTGACCAGCCTCGATGCACAAGCTCTTGAAGATGGCTGCCGAGTGGGCGTCGCTCATATACTTGCAATTGGCGTTTATCTTGATGCACGGACCACCACCCAGCGCGGGATGGTTGGTCGGGTCGTATTTGCCCGCATAGTTGGGATGGAAAGCGTGGGCATTGTCTGCACTGACCATGAAAGTCTTGGCGATGGCTCGACTGAAGTCATCAAATGTGCCACCTTGTGCTTCAACTAGGCGGTACAAAAGGTTGCTTAGCACTGGCGATCCGGCACCTTGCTTGGTGCCGCTGCCGGTTTCCTCGTTGTCGAAGATCGCAGCCACGCAAGTGGCGTTCTTGTCTTTTGCTTCAACCAGAGCGGTGATGGCAGCATGTGCCATGCTCAGGTCATCAAGGCGGCCGCACGAAATGAACTCGTTGTTAAGGCCGAACGTGCATGCCGGTTCGGTAACATAAAGCATCAAATCGAAGTCGAGGATATCGTCTATATCTATTTTGAGTTCACCAGCAACCAGTTTCAGTAGCATGTTTTCGGCCTCCAAGCGGTCGTTCAGTTTGGCGATAATGGGCAACATGTCCACTTGCTTGGACAAGGGATTGCCCTCATTGACGGCTCGGTTGAAGTGAATGGCAAGGTGAGAGATGCTCATCAAGGGGCGGTTGATGCGAACCAAACGAGTCTCAGGATGAAGTGCATCCTCGCCCTTGCAGATAACGCGGCCGGCAATCGACAGGGGACGGTCAAACCAGGTGTAGAGAATAGGGCCACCGTAGACCTCGGTGTTCAGCCGCACGATGCCGCCGTCGCCAGGCATCTCGGCGTTGGGCTTGATGCGGAAACAAGGAGAGTCGCTATGTGCTGCAATCAGCTTGAAACCGGTATCCACTGGGCTTTTTTTGCCCATCTTTACCGCAAAGATGGCTGAGTCGTTCTTGGTTGCGAAAAATTTCTCGCCGGGTTTGGCTTCAATTTTTTCACATAGGCATTTCTCGGTATAGCCTTTTTCGGTCAAGATTTTCTTGATGGTGTCCACTGCCCAGAAGTTGCACGGACTGGCATCCATGAAGCGCAGCAGTGAGTCGATGTACTTGTTCATATCGTTTATGTTTAGTGAATAAATACGTGATAAGTCATGTGAAGGGCACGCAACACATTGCACAGGGTTTGGCCCCAGTATGAGCGAAAGTTGTACATGCAGGAGTCGATGAGCAGGACTTGCAACTCGGTGGGGATGTCCTGGACGGCGTGTACCAGGTTGTAGAACTCTTGGTACAGGTCGGCGAGGTTCTCGCTCACAGTCGCAGACACGGGCGTGTCGCTGAACTGCATCTCATCTACGTTGGTCTCGAGGTAAGCGTCATCATCGCCCATCACTTGCGACAATCTCTCCCGCACAAGATCGTAGGTGCTTTCATCAAGCGAACTCTCAATGAACTCGTCGGTCAGGTTGCCTTTGGTCTCATAGAGGTCGGTTGCGACAATATAGATGCGCGGCAACAACTTAAGCATCGAGAGAATGAACGGCAGATTGGATTCCGGACGGTAGGATTCTGGCGGTTCGGCAGTCTCGACGGCATGGCAATACTCGTTGGTCAATGCGATAAATGCCAGTGCATTGGGTGACAGTTCTTGACTCATGCTAAGGTATATAATTGGTGTTTGACAATATACTGTTCCACGTCAGCAGGCACATAGAAGGCGATGCTTTGGCCTTGTGACAGGAGCTCGCGAACGGTGGTAGATGACAACTCGATGATGGGAGCGTTGACCAAATGAACGCGGTCCGAGAGTTCGTCGGGAATGTTCACCTCAAAGCCTAGACGAGGGTAAATTAGCAAATGGAACTGCTGCACAATCTCGTCATGGGCGCGCCAACGGTCCCATACCGCCCAGTTGTCGGCTCCGATAACCAGCCAGAACTCGTCATCAGAAAACTTCTCCTGAAGGGCATGCAGGGTGTCAATGGTATAGCTGGGGCGTGGCATCGTGAACTCGAATGCTGAGGTCTCAACACCGTCAATGCGGTGCGACACCATCTCGGTCATACGCAAGCGGTGCAGCTCTCCGGCCATCTCATGTGGCTGCTTCAGCGGGTTCTGGGGCGACACCATCAGCCACAACTGGTCAAGCCCGCCATGTTGCATGATGTAGTTGGCGATGATGGCGTGGCCGTTGTGGATGGGGTTGAATGAACCTCCGAAGATGCCGATGCGCCTCATTCTTCCTCCCAGTTGGGGTTGACAAAGGTGTCAACTAGGTGATGAACTTCGGCAACAGCGGTCTCTAGGTCGTCATTGATGACCATGTGGTCGCATTTGTCGGAATAGCCCAACTCAAACTCTGCCTTGCTGATGCGGCGCTCGATGTCCTCCATTGAATCAGTACCGCGTTTGATGAGTCGCTCACGCAACACCTCGATGCTCGGTGGGGCGATGAAGATGGAAAGGGCATGGTCGCCATAGATTTTTTTGACATTCATGCCACCCAGAACATCGATGTCGAGCACCACGTTTTTCCCATCGGCGTTGATGCGAGCGATCTCGCTTTTGAGCGTGCCGTAGAACCGGCCGGGGTAGACCTCTTGATACTCAGCGAAGTCATCGTTTTCGATGTGTTTCTTGAACTCTTCCTCAGTCAGGTAATAATAGTCCACTCCATGAACCTCCTCACCGCGGCGAGGGCGAGTGGTCGCCGAAACCGAGAACGCCAAACGCAGACGTTCGTCGTTGATGATGCGCCCGATAATAGTCGACTTGCCCGATCCCGACGGCGCACAGATGATAATCAGTTTTCCTTCCAAAATATGCTAATATTACAACTATAAACTATAAACTTTTAACTATAAACTATTTAAAGCACATTCAGCACCTGCTCCTTGATTTGCTCCAGCTGGTCCTTCATGCGAACCACCACTTGCTGCAGTTCGGCCTGGTTTGCCTTGCTGCCCATGGTGTTGATCTCACGGCCCATCTCCTGGGCGATGAATCCCAACTTTTTGCCCTGTCCGGGCTCGTCGGCGTGGAGTGTTTCAAGGAAATAGTTGATGTGGTTCTGTAGGCGGATTTTTTCCTCAGTAATGTCCAACTTCTCAATGTAGAAAATAAGTTCCTGCTCAAGCCGGTTCTTGTCATATTCCACACTTTCGAATTTCGTGAGGCCTTCGACAATGCGTTCTCTGATGCGTTCGATGCGACTCGACTCATACGTCTCTACTTCAGCGAAAATTTGTTGGATGGCGGCTATCTTCTCCTCAAAGAACAGTTCTAGGCGACGCCCTTCTTGGGTGCGAAACTCAAGTAACTGTGCCAACGCGTCGTCAGAGGCTTGCATTACAACTGCCAACTCGTCGTCATCAACCTCGTTGCCATTCTGTTCATTGCACCATACATCGGGCAAACGCAACAGGGTATTGTACCAATCGGTGGGCTGGGGGAGGCCCAATGCGCACGACATATGCTCAATCTGTTGCTTATAGAGCCTGAGCTGCTCGATGTTTATATTCATAGGCGTCACGCCATCGGCATTCTCGCTAGTGATGAAAACGTCGACCTTGCCACGCTGCAGTTGTTGTGTTAGACGGCCACGGATATCCAACTCGACCGAGCGGTAGGGCTGGGGCAACTTGACGATTGCGTCAAGCTGTTTGCTGTTTAATGATTTGACCTCGACCGTTATTTTCTTGTGGTTGAACACCTTCACAGCCTTGCCAAATCCTGTCATGGATAGAATCATTGCTAATAAAAATCGTTTGTCGGTTTAAAACCTACAAATTTACGAATTTTCCATGGGATGAAGCAACTTTTTTAGGCTAAAAAATGAAAAAACGGGCAAAGATGTCTTTCAAAATCATAAAAGAGGTGATATTTGCAGCTCATCCCACAACTTTTTCGTAACTTTGCACGTTTATTTGATGGTCAAGATGGCTAACATTCTCAACATAGAGACTTCGACGCAAGTGTGCTCGGTGGCACTGGCTAGCGAGGGGCAAGTGCTGGAGCATCATGAGAACTATGATGGGCAGACGCATGCCACTTTGCTCAGCGCCTTTGTAAACGATGCTTTGCGCTATGCACGCACCCGAGAGATTAAACTCGATGCCGTGGCGGTAAGCATCGGGCCGGGGTCATATACCGGACTGCGCATCGGCTTGAGCGAGGCTAAAGGACTGGCTTTTGGGCTGGACATCCCTTTGATTGCAGTGAACACCCTGCAACTCCTTACCGTGAGCACGATGTTCAACCATTTCATGGAAGATGACGTGCTTTATGCACCAATGATTGATGCACGACGCATGGAGGTCTATACCGCTGTCTACGATCCGGCGCTGAATGCCGTCGTCGAGCCACGTCCGCTCATCCTTGATGAGGAGTCGTTTGCCGAAGTGCTCGCCATGCAGACCGTCGTGTTCATGGGCGACGGTAGCGACAAAGCTCGAGAGGTAATCAAACACCCCAACGCACGTTTCATTGAGGGCATCAAACCTGTCGCAATAGATATGATTGCACTCTCGGAGAGGGCTTTCAGAAATGGCGAATTTGCTGATGTCGCTTACTCAACACCGCTCTATCTCAAGGAGTTCCAAGCCACAGTGCCGCGTAACAAGGTGCTAAATTTACAATGATTAATCTAATAGTATATGTTACTCTACAATACACAACTCAAGAAAATCATCCTGCCAGAGTACGGCCGAAACATCCAACACATGGTGGATTACTGCATGACCATTGAGGACCACGAGGAGCGTAACCATTGCGCACAGACCATCGTTGACACGATGATTATCATGTTTCCCGAATTGAGAAACGAGACTGACTATGTGCATAAGTTATGGGACCACTTGGCAATCATGAGCGACTTCAAGCTCGATATTGACTATCCCTACGAAGTACTGCGAGAGGAAGCACTCGAAACCAAACCCGAGCCTCTGCACTACCGACTGGATACAATAAAGTATCGCCATTATGGCAAAATCATTGAACGAATGATTGCCCGTGCCGCCGAGTACCCCGAGGGAGAAGAACGCGACGCACTGGTGATGTTGCTAGCCAATCACATGAAGAAACTGATTTATCAAATCAACAACGAGGATGTGGAGGACAGCAAGATTTTCAATGACCTGTTTCATTACTCAAAGGGTGCCATCCGACTCGACCCGGAGACACACCGATTGCATGAATACCAGGTTGTCACGCCACCGCAACCTACTGGCAAGAAGAAAAAGAAAAAATGATCACACGCGACCAACTCATAGAAATCGGCCATTTCAACAAGGCGCATGGGGTCAACGGTGAGGTAAATGCCTCGTTGCAGATCGAAGTGGAACACTTGCCCTCTTTGTCTTGCTTGGTGTGCGACATGGATGGCATCTATGTCCCCTTCTTTGTCGAGGCGATGCGACCCAAAGGCGCAACGACCGTCCTGCTAACCATCGACGGCTTTACCAGCGAACAAGAAGTGGCGACTCTGGTCGGCAAAGATATCTTCGCTCTCAAGAGTGACTACGACGAGTTGGCGAACCAAGTTGATGAGGACGATGACGAGCTCCCGCTGGACTACTTTATCGGATTCCGTCTCACCGACAACGATACTCCTGTTGGAGAAATCGTCGATGTGGATGAGTCCACCGAGAATGCCCTGTTCATCGTGCGTCGTGATGAAGAAACATTGGTAGCCATACCTGCAGTCGACGACCTGATTATCTCTATGGACATGACCGCCCGCGTCATTGACATGGGTCTCCCCGAAGGACTACTTTCAATCAATTAAAAAATGAAGAAGATTCACATATTAATCCTGGTGCTGGTGACATGCTTGGTCATGCCCACCGAGCTGCAAGCACGCAAGAAGAAGGTTGACATCTATGACCTGTCGCTGGATGACAATCTGGAAACCCCTGAAATCGACAACGCCAAGCAATCGCAGAAGGTTCAGGACTACCAATATGATGTAGCCGTGAGCCTCAAGAAGCAAAACTACGATGTCGAGTTGATGCGCGACAACGAGGTGATTGTGGTGACCTTGCCTGCTGGTCAACTGTTCGCACCCAATGACACAGTACTCTCCGAACTAGGCATGGTGTCGCTAAAGCCGATGCTGAAATATCTAGCTAATCCGGGCTTCTACAAGATGCTCCTGGTCATGCACAGCGACAACACTGGCAGTAAGAAATATACCGAAGCATTGACACGGGCTCGTGTAAATGCAGTCTTCGACTGGATAGATGAGAATGCAAGCGTTGATTTTGTTGTCCCTTATGCATTGGGTGATACAGATCCATTAGAAGACAACAACTCGATGGAGCACCGCAAGCACAACCGCCGACTCGAGATTTATCTCGTCCCTGAAGAAGTCATGATCAATCAAGCAAAAAAGGGTAAAATTAACATCAAACTGATTCAAAAGTAATTAAATTGCTCTAGAAAATCTAGTTCCACTAGTGCTTCTAGAAAACCACATCAAAATAATGGCAAAAGAGTTAAAAGACTTAACCAAGAGAGCTGAGAATTATTCTCAGTGGTACAATGATCTTGTTGTGAAGGCCGATCTGGCTGAACAGTCGGCAGTGCGTGGCTGTATGGTCATCAAACCCTACGGCTATGCTATCTGGGAGAAAATGCAGCGTTGCCTCGACGATATGTTTAAGGCAACAGGTGTACAGAATGCTTACTTCCCCTTGCTCATCCCGAAGTCGTTCCTTAGCCGAGAGGCCGAGCACGTCGAAGGATTCGCCAAGGAGTGTGCTGTGGTCACGCATCACCGCTTGATGAACGATCCCAACGGAAAGGGTGTCGTCGTCGACCCGGAGGCACGATTGGAAGAGGAACTCATCATTCGTCCCACCAGCGAGACCATTATTTGGAACACCTATCGAAATTGGATTAATTCCTACCGCGACCTGCCACTGTTGTGCAACCAGTGGTGTAATGTCATGCGCTGGGAGATGCGCACACGACTGTTCCTGCGCACCGCCGAGTTCCTATGGCAAGAGGGACACACCGCCCATGCCACCAGCGAGGAGGCACAGGCCGAGGCCATACAGATGCTGAACGTGTATGCCGACTTTGCCGAGCGCTATATGGCACTGCCCGTCGTCAAGGGCGTGAAGACTGCCAACGAGCGCTTCGCTGGTGCCATCGAGACCTATACCATCGAGGCAATGATGCAAGACGGTAAAGCACTCCAGAGCGGTACATCACACTTCCTGGGACAAAACTTTGCTAAGGCTTTCGACGTGAAGTTCATCAACCAGGAGAACCAGTTGGAATATGTATGGGCTACATCATGGGGCGTGTCTACACGATTGATGGGTGCGCTCATCATGACACATAGCGATGACAACGGACTGGTATTGCCACCACACTTGGCACCCATCCAGGTAGTCATTGTGCCCATCTACAAGAACAACGACCAACTGGCCGACATTGATGCGGTAGTCAATCCCGTTGTCGACCGTCTGCGCAACTTGGGCATTTCGGTGAAGTATGACAACGCCGACAACAAGCGCCCGGGCTTCAAGTTTGCTGACTATGAACTGAAGGGCGTGCCCGTGCGACTGGTGCTCGGTCCACGCGACATCGAGAACGGCACTGTCGAGGTCATGCGCCGCGACACGCTTGAGAAGCATAGCGCACCGCTTGAGGGCATCGAGGAGTACGTCAAAAACTTGCTTGAGGCTATCCAGCAGAACATCTACACGAAGGCTCTGAACCACCGCGAGAGCATGACCTACAAGGTCGACACCTGGGACGAGTTCAAGGAGCAGATTGAGAAGGGCGGATTCCTCTTGGCTCATTGGGACGGCACCACCGAGACCGAGGAGAAAATCAAGGAAGAGACCAAGGCGACCATCCGCTGCATCCCCTTGGATGCCGAGGAAGAGGAGGGCAAGTGCATCTACACCGGTAAGCCCAGCAAGCGCCGCGTCATCTTCGCCCGCAATTATTGATGTAGGGCCTCGCATTGGCGTGGCCATAATCTATAAAAATAATATCGTATTACGGGGAGTCATGAACCCCCGTATTTTTTTTCTGTCCGCAGATTACACGGATTAACAGGATTTTTGGCATCCGCCCTCTTTCTTTCCTGTCGGCGGATTAAGCGGATTTATTGGATCGGTATTCGCTTTCCTTTATAAACGGCAAATTAAACAGATTTAACGAATTCTTTTACGTCAGCCAATCCCTTTAATCCCCTTAATCCGCCGACAGAAAAAGATCTCGCCAGCCCATTCGGTTAATTAGTAAAATTCGCCGTTTAAAAGAGCGCGGATGCCCCAAAAGATGTGATAAAAAAAAGCACTCCGTTTCACAACGAAGGTGCCTTAGGAAAAAATAGTATGAATAAAAGTTGATTTAAGGTGCTACAAATGTAGCACTTTTTTGTGAATTCCGCAATTTTTCTTATCAAAATATGAAATATTCGCTATTTTTATACCTTTTTCACCAAACGATAGAGAGCAAGATATTTTGTTTGACACTCCTCTCAACTTGCTGTATCGTTCACTACGTGCAAGATAGGCTGCGTTTCGGGATTGCAAACAAAAAAAATTGATTTTTTGTTTGGCACTCCTCTCAACTTGCTGTATCGTTCACTACGTGCAAGATAGGCTGCGTTTCGGGATTGCAAACAAAAAAAAATTGATTTTTTGTTTGGCACTCCTCTCAACTTGCAGTATCTTTGTCATTTGATATGTATAAACGATTTCGCGTCGCGGCAGTCTAAAGGCTGAATCGACTTTTATTGAAGACCAATGAGCAAGAGACAAATAGGTGTTAATCAGGGGCTGAAACTGTTTTTCGGCATCTTCATGGTAATTGTTTACCTGGGTATGGCGGTATTGATGGCCATCAACTTCTTTAATTTCAACCACACTCCTCTATGGACGGGTGTAAGATGGCTCTTTGCCATTTTGCTTGCCTGCTATGGCATCTATCGCGGATACCGTGAGTTCACAGGTGAACACACCTATGGCATGCGCGTCGATGACGATGACACGAATGATGATGAGCAATACACGACCTACTCCGAGCGCATGAAGCGCATGGGGCAAAATACCGAGAACGATGAGAAGAATCAATAACATTATAGCTGTGGCGTTGATGGCCCTGCTGTTGAGCGCCTGTGGCGAGAATCCCAAGAGCACAAGTACCCGTGGCTTGGCCCGTATCATGTGCGAGGAATCCTTCCAGAGCGTGCTGGAACAGGAGATCGCGGTATTTGAATACCTATATCCCGAGGCGAGCATCATGCCAGAGTATATCAACGAACACGACGCGCTCGACTCTCTGTTCCAGAAGAAGGTGGACGTCATCATCATTTCGCACGACTTGACCGATGACCAGAAGAAGAGCCTCAAGAAGTTGGGACGCGGTCACCGCACCAAGATGATTGCCGTGGATGCCGTCGCCGTCATTGTGAACAAGCAGAACGATATCGATGAACTGTCGATGGACGACCTGCGCGACATCTTCACCGGCAAGGTGAAACGATGGGGCGAGGTATCTCCCACCAAACTCAAGAATGACTCCATCAAGGTGATGTTCGACGGATCAGGAACCGGTGTGGTGCATTATATGAAAGAGAAATTCCTAGACGGAGGCAAGTTCGGCCCCAACATCTATGCCCGCCAGTCGAGCCAAGACGTGTTTGACGCAGTCGAGACCTATAAGAACGTGATCGGCTTCATCGGTGTGAGCTGGATTACCAGTGACCTGAAGAGTGCCGAGGTTCCTATCGCGCAAAAATATGAAGAGCTGAAGACCAAGAACGAGGTGAGCGTCATTGACTTCACCGACCGCATCAAGGTCATGCCCGTGCGTGGTGACGACCAAGTGCAGGGTGTGAAGCCCTACCAGGCTTACATCAACAGTGGCGAGTATCCCCTGGTGCGCACCATCTGGGCTATCGACGCTTCTTACAACGGTATGCTGGATCACGGCTTCTACACGTTCATCACAGGCGTGATAGGACAGAAAATCATCCTTCAGACCGGTATCCTGCCCGCAGCCGAACCCATTAGAACCGTTGAGGTCGTCCAATAACGTTTTTTGTGAAAAACCGGCAACCAAAAACGGAACTTGGCACGGAATTTGTAAGACGAATAATCAAACAAAATGAACTCATAAATATTAACATTAAATTGTTACTACAATGAAAAGGAAATTCTTTATTGCATCACTCTTATTGATGGGTGCATCCCTCGTAGCCAACGCACAGGGCTACAAGGACGGTATTGAGTACTACAAGGTTGACAAACTGGACAACGCCAAAGAGCTGCTTGTGCGTAATCTGAACTCGCCCAGCACCGACAAGGCCGTAGCGTACTACTATCTGGGACAGATTGCCCTGCATCAGGGTAACGTCGCAGAGGCTGCTGCCAACTTTGAGAAAGGTATCGCTGCTAACGCCATGAATCCTTACAACTATGTGGGACAAGCAGCTATCGCTCTCAAGAACGGTGGCGACGTGAAGGCCCTGCTCGAGAAGGCCCGCAAGCTGTCCAAGAAGGACGCCAAGCTCGAGGTGGAAATCGCACGCGCTTTCTACGATGCCAATCCCACTACCTATGCCAAGGATATTGAGAAATGCATCAAGAATGCCCGCAAGTGGAATGCTGA
>JAEEGL011974253.1_pt1 | contig 13228 bp, 9 predicted proteins | sample 9134231 | NCBI WGS metagenome assembly JAEEGL01 (sample SAMN16246548, study PRJNA631951) | gut metagenome | biome: gut microbiome; feature: rumen; material: fiber-attached | host: Bos | place: Iran: Karaj | collected 2018-10
CCCCGTGAAAATGAAATATCTGGTCCGAGCCCTCAAGTACTTCGTGTACCTATTCATAATACTGGCGCTGCTCATCGCGGTGCTCGTGCTGACCAAGGTGGTGGACGGCAACCTTTCCACGATGTTCGTGAACGGCACCGATTCGCTGTGGCAGATTGCCCTGGTGATGGCTGTATTCGCCCTCATCTACCCGCGCTTCGGCTATTCCACCCTGCCCCTCCATATGGGCGGCTCCACGGAAGAGATAGCGCCGGTGGTGAAAAAGGCGATGGACGCCCGCGGCTATGTTCCCTCGAAGGAAGACGCCGACGGCAACATGGTATTCATCAAGCGTTCGCCGCTGGATCGCGCCGTGAAGATGTGGGAGGACGCGATCACTTTCACCCGTACCGCCACGGGCTATGACATGGAAGGCCACAACAGGGAACTGCTGCGCTGCCGCAATGCCATCACGGATTTGAGCCGGTAGATTCCTGCCCGATCACGTGCGCCGCACCCGCTTCGAGGGCGGCATAGAATTCTTCTCCATACGCCCTTGTGAGAGGGCCCTTCAGGAACTGATAGACGCGGATGCCCTCCCGGCGTCCCTTCTCGAACGCGCATTTGCAGATGTCCCAGCGGTGCAGGTTCAGCGCCAGCCCGCCGCCGGTGAGCTTTGTGACCCTTATGGGATAGAGCGAGCAGGACTGCGGCTTGCGGCATCCGCACATCTCTATCGCGCACATACACGCCCCGTCCGCGGTGAAATGGGCGTAGGCGCACGCTTCAGAGCCGGGCACGAGCGGGGTCACGATGTCGCCTTCGCGGTCTATCTCGAAGAACCCGTTCGCATCTACGGCGTTCCTGCCGGCTTCCAGCATCTCGTGCGAGAAGAGGGGATAGTCCCTTTCTATGCCGGGAAGTTCGCTCTCGTCCATCGGGGCGCCGCTGTCGCCGTAGATGCAGCACGCGCCGCGGCAGGTCGCATAGTCGCAGGCGAAATATTCCAGCGCCACCTCCTCGGAAACGAGGATGTCGCCGATCTGGATGATGGTGCCGAATGCGCTGCTCATAGTGCCACGTATTCTATGCGGCCGCCGTTGCAGAGGCTGCCGACAGCCGCTTCCACGGTCTCCGAGCTGATGCCCTTTATTGCCTTCTCGTAGCCGGTCACCAGGTCCTTGCCGAACGAATACCTGTTGATGATGGCGTCCATCAGGAGGCTGTCGTCCGCAAGTTCCGCGGCGATGCGGGCGGTCAGTTCGGTCTTGTACCTTTCCAGCCTGTCCTTGCCGAGCGGCATTGAAGAAAGGACGCGCAGGGCGGCGCGCACGTTGTCCAGGATGTTGAGGGGCTCGCCCGGCCTGATGCCTTCGGGCAGGCCGCTTTCCCGGCAGGGTTTGCAGGTGATATATGCCTTCAGGCGGCCCTCGGGATAGAATTCCACTTCATCGCCCAGCTCCGCGGAGGCTCCGACCGGAATCATCGCCATGGAGAGTTCATTGCTGAGCGCCACCATCGCGAGCCGGTAGGCGAGATAGTTCTCCAGGGTGAACTGGACCGGGGTGGTGATGGCTATGTTCACGCTCTGCGAGCCGTCCCCGATATGGCTGTCCGCGGACATTTCGGTGAGGGTCACGGTGCCCACGTGGTAGTTCTGCCGGACCTGCGGGATGGTCGCGTAAACCTTGTCGGTCCTGAAACTGCCGAGCGTCAGGCAGAGTTCGCGCTTGAGCTTCTCCTCGTCGAGGTCGCCCAGTATGATGAGCACGCCGTCGGCGCACTTGGAGAACTGCCGCCCGAAGAATTCCCCGGCCCTTTCCGGCAGGTCGTCCTTGAGTGCGGCGATGCTCTTCTTCTCCGGATGTATGCTTTCCGGTGCCAGCAGGCTGTCCAGTTCCTCACGGACGCCCGCCGCGGTGAGTTTGCGGAGCTGTATGCGCAGGGCCTCGCTCTGCCTGTAGTTGTCGAAGCTGTTGCGGTTCACGTGCCTGTCGTTGGCGGTGGACAGCAGCGAGCGGAGCACCAGGCTGAGTTTGGAGGACGGGCCGTAGCCCCTTATGCACATGTCCGACAGGGAGACTTTCTCTTCCATCGTGACGCCGTTGGCGAGCAGCATCTCGTGGAAGCTCTCGCCGGTAAGGCCGGCTATGTCGCTGATTTTCAGCATGTCGCCCACGAATGCGTTCTCGCCGCCGGAGATGTCCCTGACGCTTGCGCTGCCGCCCCGCAGGAGCATCGCATAGGAGAACACGCCCTTCACGGCGGTCTTCTTCCAGATGACCTTCATGCCATTGGAGAAGGTCCAGACAGCCCCGCCGGAGATGACGTCCTTGCCCACGGTCTTGATCTTCACCCTGGCCTTTGGATCAGGCACCGCGAGGCCGAGGGTATCCCCGTAGTCCGGGAGCGAAAGCAGCACCGCGCCGTCGTCAGCCTTGCCGGCATCCCATCCGGAGCGGAAGACGCCCGCATAGCCGAGGCCTTCTTCGGTGGAGGTGGCATCGACGCCTATGGTCATATTGTCCCGCGGTGAAAGCAGCGCGGACACGAAATTGTTGAAAAGTTCCAGCTCCTTCTCGCCGGACAGCCTGTTTGCTCCGAAGAAGGACGCTATCTCGGAATCGGGTGCCAGCGACGCTCCGTAGAGGAATGCGGCCGTGCAGCGGCGTATGTTGCGTCCGTTGTCGGGCGATGCGGTGCCTGCCTCCCGGCGGGAGACCGCGGCCAGCCTGTCCTTGGCGTCCTGCAGTTCCACGAGCCCGGCCCCCTCCTCGTCCAGCGAGGACAGTATCCTGGCTATATGGTCCACGGCCTTCCCGTAACGCTCGGTCGAGGTCATCACGGTGACGGCGCACTGCTCGTCGCCCGGCCCGTCGGCACTGGATATATAGCGGTAGCGTATGTCGGCCAGCGGGATGCGGCTGTGGTTGAAATCCACGCGTATGCGCTTGGCGAGGATGGTTCCGAGGTAGCTGGCATACTGCCTGGACACGAACGGCTGCAGCGTGTTCATCTTGTCCTTGGGTATGCGCGGCATGGAATAGCTGATGCGTATGGACGAAACGCCCTCGGCGGGGCTTGCGGAAATGTTCAGGGTGGGGTTGGGATTAGGCTCCCATACGTAAGTTTCGCTGTCGTGCCTGATCTCGCGCCCGGAGACGAGGAGCGACAGCAGATTGAGTTTCTGCGCGATGTCGGCGGCCTTCACGTCGCCGCTGACCATAATCGCCTGGCTGCCGGGACAGGTGCCGGCTATGCCCAGCATCATCAGCAGGGTGGAGTCGGTGGTCGCCTGGTCCAGCGGGACGTTCCGGAAATGGAACACCGTGGAGCCCGAGCCGTAGGATATGAATCCGTTGCGGTTGTATCCCACGCCCCTGTCCGCCATGAAATCCAGCGGCCTGCGCTTTCCGAACACCGGAAGTTCCACGAGCGCCTTGCGGGAGGCCGCCTCGTCCAGGAAGTCCTTCTGCACCAGCGCGAAGTCGGCTTTGCGGGTGAGGACGGGATTGGTGGCCACGTAGTAGGTGATCCCGTTCGGGAGCGTGCCCCTGGTGATGGAAGGGTCGTCTTTGAGCGGGGATGCGGCCCGGCTGCCCGTGCCCGTGAGGACTGCAAGCACGGATAATATGATGTAGAGCGTATTTCTTGACATGCTTTCACAAAGGTACAAAAATCGTGCGGAACAATTCCGGAATCGTGAACGCCGATGATTCACGTATTCGCCGAAAATTATTATATTAGTGGAGTGTTTGCAATATCTTTAGAACAATAAGTACATAACCTAAAACCACAGAAGAATGAAAAAGTACATCGCTGAGTGCATCGGAACGGCTGTTCTGACACTCCTGGGCTGCGGCACCGCAGTCTTCGTGGGATGCGGCGAGCCTGCAGGCGTAGTCGCTACCGCAATCGCGTTCGGCCTCTCCGTCGTGGCAATGGCCTACACCGTAGGCGCCATCTCCGGATGCCACATCAATCCCGCCATCACCCTTGGCGTCGCCCTTTCCGGCCGCATGAGCTGGAAGGATGCCTGCGGCTACTGGTGCGGCCAGGTCGTCGGCGGTATCGTCGGCGCCGCAATCCTCTTTGCGATCTGCAAGGTGGCCGGCGTGGAGATGGGCGGAGCCAACGGCGTCGCTAATGCCGGAGGTCCCTGGGGCGCAGTCCTCGTGGAGGTGGTCGCAACCTTCATCTTCGTCCTCGTAGTGCTCGGCACCACCGACGAGAAGAAGGGCGCGGGCAATCTCGCAGGCCTCGCAATCGGCCTCACCCTCATCCTCGTGCACCTCGTCTGCATCAACCTCACCGGAACTTCCGTGAACCCCGCCCGCTCCATCGGTCCCGCCCTCTTCGTAGGCGGACAGGCCCTCAAGGACCTCTGGGTGTTCATCGTGGCTCCTCTCGTAGGTGGCGGCCTAGCAGCCTGCACCTGGAAGTGCCTCGCGAAGTAAGCGCTTGCTTTTCAAGCTTTTGGGTGTGCCCTGCAGGAAACTGCGGGGTACACTTTTATTTTTGGCACGCTGATTGCGATTAAGGGAGAAAAATGCTATTTTTGCACTTCGGTGTCCGGGGGCAGCCTTGCGTCCGCACCGATTGGAACAAGAATCAAACTATAGAATTGAAGATATGAAAAAATTGATCATGACCATTGCAGCCATCGCGCTTGCAGCAGGCCTGTCCTTTGCACAGGACATGTCTGAAATCACCGAAATCGCAAAGCAGGGAGAAGAGGCGTTCCAGAACGGCGACAAGGCCGAGGCCCTCAACCTTTTCACCAAGGCTCTCGAACTGGCAGAGAAGGCCGGTGATGCCGGAAAGGATATCGTCGAGCAGTGCAAGACCGCCATCCCGACCATTTCCCTTTCTCTCGCGAAGGGCGTGTTCAACGAGCAGAATTATGCCGAGGCCGCAGCCAAGTTCAAGGAAGTCGCTGCACTCGCAGAGAAATATGAGGCATACGACATAGCCGACGAGGCTCTCGCACTCGTGCCCAAGGCCCTCCAGGGCGCTGCCAACAAGCTCTTCAACGCACAGGATTTCGCCGGTGCCGCAGAGGCTTACAAGCAGGCCATCGAGGCCGATCCTGAGAACGGCAAGCTCTATATCCGCCTCGGTGCGGCCCTCAATGGCAGCGGCAACATCGACGCAGCCGTCGAGGCCTTCAACAAGGCAGCCGAGCTCGGCCAGGAGAAGGATGCCAAGAAGCAGATCAGCGGTATCTACCTCAAGCAGGCTTCCCAGTGCCTCAAGAATAAGAAGTATGCCGACGCCGTGACCAACGCAGAGAAGGTCCTCGAACTCGGAGACAACGCCCAGGCATACCAGATCGCCGGCCAGGCTTCCCAGATCAGCGGCAAGAACGCAGCCGCCATCAAGTACTTCGAGAAGTATCTTGAGATCGCGCCCAACGCAGGCAATGCCGGACAGATCGCCTACACCGTAGGTGCTCTCTACCAGACCGCCAAGAACAACGCCAAGGCCAAGGAGTACTACCAGAAGGCAGTCAACGATCCCAGGTTCGGCGAAGAGGCGAAGAAGATGCTCAACGCACTCAAGTAATGCAATTCCTCGAACTTCTGGCTCCGGCCAGGAATGCTGATATCGGCATCGCAGCCATCGACTGCGGTGCCGATGCGGTATATATTGCAGGCCCTGACTTCGGGGCCCGCAAGGCGGCCGGCAACGGGTTCGACGAAATCAGGCGTCTGTGCGACTATGCCCATCAGTTCGGCGCCAAGGTGTTCGTCACCTACAACACCATAATATTCGACGACGAACTGGACAAGGCGCACGCACAGATGCTCCTGGCCCAGGAGGCGGGCGCGGATGCATTCATCATAAGGGATGAGCGCATCACCGGCTGGGAGGACATCACCGTCCCCCTGCACGCCTCTACCCAGTGCGCAATCCGGGACCCGGAGCGCGCGAAATACTATGAATCCATAGGCTGCGGAAGGCTCACGCTCGAGCGCGAGCTCACGCTGGACGACGTCAGGAAGATAAGTGCTGCCGTGGATGCGGAGATAGAATTCTTCGTCCACGGGGCCCTGTGCGTATGCTACAGCGGCGAATGCCGGCTCTCCGAAGCCATCGACGGGCGCAGCGCGGACCGCGGCGAATGCATTCAGGCCTGCCGCTCGCTCTACGACCTCGAGGATGCCTCCGGCAGGACCATCCTGCGCAACAAGGCCGTCCTCTCGCTCAAGGACTACAACCTCAAGGCCCGCCTGCAGGATCTCGCCGAGGCCGGCGTGAGCTCGTTCAAGATAGAGGGCAGGCTGAAGAACGCATCCTACGTGAAGAACGTGGTGCGCGACTATGACCTTGCGCTCAACGCCTTGATAGCCAAATACCCGGATAAATACCGCAGGGCCTCGTTCGGGCGCGTTTCCGGCGGCTTCACCCCCGATACGGACAAGACCTTCAACCGCGGCTACACCGAGCTCTGGCTCGACGGCAGGCGCGGGCCGTGGTCCTCGATGGATGCGCCCAAGTCCATGGGCGAATACGTCGGCAGGGTGGTGTCGGTAAGGAAGGGCGAGCGAGAGATGGAAGTGCTCGTGGAGCCTGCCTCCGCCCGCGTGGAACTGCACAACGGCGACGGCTTCGCTTTCAGCACCCGCGACGGCGTGACCGGTTTCCGCGGGGACGTGTGCAGCGGCCGCAGCATAGTCTGCAAGCCCGTGCCGGACCTGCGCGAAGGGGTGAAACTCTTTCGCAACATCAACTCCGCCTTCGAGAAAGTGCTGGACACGCAGGCCTGCAGGCGCGAAATGCACGTCGGCCTCGAAGTCAGCATACACGGGAAATATGCCATCGACGTGCTGGCGAGGACCGAGGACGGCAGGGAAGTGCTTTCCACCTTCAATACGGACGTGGAGACCGCCGAGAACCGCGAAAGGGCGGAGGCGATGCTGCGCGAGCAGCTGTCCAAGCGGAGCGGCATCTACTGGTTCAAGCTGGACAGCCTCGAAGTGCACACTGCGGGCGGCAATCTCCCGCTGCTTTCGGCTTCCACCATCAACGGAATAAGGCGCCTGGTGGCCTCGGACGTGGATTCGTATCCCGTCAAGGCCGTACCGCTCACCGCCGGGAACAGGCCCGGAGGCGAGGTCCCGCCCGCTCCGGTGCAGGCCCGCGAAGACGAACTGATGCGCTCCAGGTACTGCGTGCGCTACGAACTCGGCCTTTGCCCGCGCCATCAGGGTGCGCCCCAGGGCGGACCGCTTTTCCTGGTCAACAACGGCCGGCGGCTGGCCCTCGGATTCGACTGCGCCCGCTGCGAAATGACCGTCAAGGAGGCCTGACGGCGCAAATTAATGGATATTAGCACGAAAATTGCTAGTTTTGCAGGACGTAAACAATAAATCACAACGATATGGAAAGAGAAGATCCACTCGAGAAATTCGAACGCAAGCAGGCTGAAAAGAAGACCAACGGCCCGCTCAAGGCCATAATGATCGCCCTCGCGGTGGTCGCTGTGGGCCTCGGTGCTGCGCTCGCATACGTGATGTCCACCAAGAACGACCTGGTGAGCGAACTCACCAAGGAGAAGGAAGACCTCACCGAGCAGATTGAAGCCCTCCAGGCAGACTACGAAGGCCTTTCTTCGGACTACGACAACATCAACGCCCAGCTGGATTCTTCCCGTGAGGAGATCGCCCAGCTCGTCGAGCGCGTGAAGAAGACCGAGGCCACCAACCGCGCGAAGATCCGCCAGTACGAGAAGGAACTCGGCACGCTCCGCTCCATTATGCGCAGCTACATCGTGCAGATCGACTCCCTCAATACGCTCAACCACAAGCTTACGGCAGAGGCCGCTTCTGCACGCAAGGAGGCCGCCGAGCATAAGAAGCGCAGCGAGGAGCTCGCCACCGAGGTCGAGAGCCTCAGCGGCAAGGTTGCCACCGGATCGGTGCTCAAGGCCCGCGGACTCAGCATCAAGGCCTACACCGCTGCCGACAAGGTCACCGACAAGGCCAGCCGCGTGACGAGGCTGCTCGCCAACCTTACCCTCATAGAGAACGACCTGGCCGAGCGCGGACCCATCCGCATCTATCTCTGCGTCTTCGACCCGTCGGGCAACCTGATCACCAACAGCACGAGCACCAGCTTCACCTTCAACGGCCAGCTGCTCTCCGCCACCGCATCCCGTGAGGTGGACTATGCCGGCAACGAACTCGAGGTGGGCATCTACGTGAACGAGGTTCCCGCGTACGAGCCGGGTATCTACACCGTCCGCGCCTACACCGAGCACGCTGCCCTCGGACTTTCCGAGATGCTGCTCAGATAGGATGATCTACGTCCACGTCCCGTTCTGCAGGAGTTTCTGCACCTACTGCGATTTCTATTCTGAGATCGCCTGCAGGGGGAAGGACGCGGAAGCGGTGGAACGCTACGTCTCCGGGCTTTGCGAGGAGGCGGCACGCCGCAGGGACGAGATCGCAGGAACAGTCGCGACAGACACTTTGTACATAGGAGGCGGCACCCCTTCGGTGCTGCCTCTCATTGCGTTCAGGCGCATCCTGGACGCACTCGGCGAGGGCCGCGCCTACAGCGAGTTCACCGTCGAGGTCAATCCCGAAGACATCGTGGAAAAGGGCGCGGAGTATGCCTCCGGCCTCCGGGCGCTGGGCGTGAACCGCATCAGCATGGGCGTGCAGAGCCTGGACAACGGCCTGCTGCGCTGGATGAACCGCAGGCACGATGCCGACGGGGGGCGCAAGGCCTTCCGCATCCTGCGGGAAGCCGGATTCGACAACATCAGCGTGGACGTAATCTTCGGCATAAGCCGCCTCGACGCCGGGACTCTCGCGCGGACCCTGGACGAGCTGATATCCTGGGGGCCGGAGCACGTTTCCGCCTACCAGCTGTCCATAGAGGACGGCAGCGCCCTCGCGGAGATGGTGGCGAAAGGCCTCTACGAAGAGGCCCCGGAGGAGCAGTGCAGGGCGCAATATGAATTGATTTGCAACAAGTTGCGCGATGCCGGCTTCGAACATTACGAAATCTCCAACTGGGCTGTTCCCGGCAGGCGGGCAAAACACAATTCGGCATACTGGACGCGGCAGCCCTACGTGGGCCTCGGCCCCGGAGCCCATTCCCTCAGCATCGACGGGGAGCGTCAGGTACGCTCCTGGAACTCGCAGGAACTCTCCGGCTGGACCCCGGAATGCGAAATCCTCTCCCCGGAGGAGATCCGCGAGGAGAGGATAATGCTCGGTATGCGCACCGCGGAGGGTGTCGACGGCCGGAGGATCCCCGAGAAGGACTGGTTCATCTCCGATTCCATCATCGCCGGCCTCATCTAGCCGGCCTCACAAGGCGCCGTCAGATGGCCGCCGTCTTTTCCCGGAGCCATTCCGAGATCGCCGGCGTGAGCCTGTCCTTGTAGGTGCGGTAAACCGTTTCGTTATAGTCGTTCAGCCACCCGATCTCTTCTTCCGTAAGCAGCTCCGGAAGGAGCACGGAGGTGTCGAAGTGGCACAGGGTCAGCGGCTCGAAGCGGAGCCAGTGCCCGAAATCGTTCTGCCCTGCATCCACCACCTGCAGCACGTTCTCGTGACGTATGCCGTGCCTGCCCTCGCGGTAGATTCCCGGCTCGTCGGTGATGATCATTCCGGGCATGAGCGGCACGTCGTTGAGGTTCTGGCGCAGGTCGTGCGGCCCTTCGTGGACGCCCAGGAACCAGCCCACGCCGTGCCCGGTGCCGTGTCCGAAATTGCGCTTCGCCTTCCATAGCGGCTCCCTCGCGAGCACGTCCAGCCTGCATCCGGGTGTGCCCTTGGGCCATACCGCCATCGCCAGGTCTATGTGGCATTTCAGCACCAGGGTGTAGTCCTCGCGCTCGAGCTGCGTGACCGAGCCGAGGGGGACGGTGCGGGTTATGTCGGTGGTGCCGAATTCGTACTGCCCGCCGGAATCGCACAGATACAGGCCCTCGCCGTAGAGCACGGGTGCATCCTCGTCGGGGGTGACGTAGTGCGGCAGCGCGGCGCTCTCGCGGTATGCCGAGATGGTCTGGAAACTCTCCCCGACGAATCCGTCCACGTCCGCGCGCAACTGGCTGAGTTTCACCGCCGCGTCCCATTCGGTGATACAGCGCTGCGCCTCCACGGACTTCTCCAGCCAGTAGAGGAATTTCTCCATCACGAGGCCGTCGCGCAGGTGCGCCTTCGCCATTCCCTCCAGTTCCTTCGCATTCTTCACGGCCTTTCGGAGCGGGACGGGGCTGGCCACCGTCACCACTTCTGCAGTGATGGCGTTGAACATATGGTAGTTGAGGGTGGAGGGGTCCACGCAGAGCGGTGCGTCGAAGCCGCTGAGCGCGATTTCCAGGTCTGCATAAGGGCACAGCTCCACGCCCTCGTCCTCGAGCCGGGCGAAGGTGCGCGCCGTCTCCGGATCGTCCGTCAGCCCCTTGGTCACGAACCATCGCACGCGGTCTTCCGTTACGAGCAGGTAGCTGATTACCAACGGATTGTATTCTATGTCGGAAGCCCGCACGTTGAGCAGCCAGGCTATCTCGTCCAGGGCGCTCAGGAGCATTCCGGCGGCTCCCTGGCGGCTGATGAATGCGCGCAGCCAGGCTATCTTGTGCTGCCTGCTTTCGCCGGGATCCACCTGGAATATCGGGGTGCAGGGGATCTCCGGACGGTCCCGCCACAGCACGTCCAGCAGGTCGGGGATGCTGGCTATCAGGCAGTCCGTGCCGTTGTCGTCGGTCTTGTCCAGGATTTCCCGGACGAATTCCGTACCCACGCACAGTCCGTCCACGGCCACCACGATGTTCCTCTGGCCCTCGAACTTCTGCGCCAGCCAGTCCGGGATGAGCACCTGCTCGGGCACCCTCGTCTTATGCAGTTCGATCCCGGTGCCGCGGAGCTGCATGTCCGCCTGGATGAAATAGCGCGTGTCCGTCCACAGGCCGGCGTGGTCCAGGGTGATCACGATGTCGCCCGCCTCGCCGGTGAAACCGGAGATCCACCGGACCTGCTTCCAGCGCTCCGCCGGATACTCGCTGCAATGCGGGTCAGACCCGGTTATGACCATTGCGTCCCAGTTGCGTTCGCGCATCATTCCGCGTATCCGCTCCACTCTGTCTGCATAGATATTTTCCATATTCACAAATATATAATAATCGTCGCGTTTTTAGTATTTTTGTATCGTGAAAATCGGGAATCTGGACCTTGGGGAACGCCCCGTGCTGCTCGCTCCGATGGAGGACGTGACGGACGTGTCGTTCAGGGTGCTCTGCCGCGAGCAGGGCGCCGACATGGTCTATACCGAATTCGTCCCCTCCGACGGACTCATCCGCGATGCCGTCAAGGCCATCGCCAAGATGCACACCCTCGAGGAGGAGGCCCCCGTGGGCATCCAGATCTACGGGCATATCCCCGAGTCCATGGTGGATGCCGCCAGGATGGCGGACAGGGCTGCCGAGATTGCCGGAGGACACGGCGCGGACATCATAGACATCAACTTCGGCTGCCCCGTGAGCAAGATCGCGGGCAGGGGTGCCGGTTCCGGAATGATGCGCGAGCCGGACAAGATGGTGGCCATCACCAAGGCCGTCGTGGAAGCCGTGGGCAAGCCCGTCACCGTGAAGACCCGCCTCGGCTGGGACGAGAACTCCAAGATCATAGTGGAGCTCGCCGAGCGCCTGCAGGACGTGGGCATAAGCGCGCTGACCATACATGGCCGCACCCGCAGCCAGATGTATCGCGGCTCCGCCGACTGGACCTTCATAGGCGAGGTGAAGAACAATCCCAGGATGCACATCCCCATCATCGGCAACGGCGACATCACCGACGGACCGAAGGCTAAAGAGGCCTTCGAGCGCTACGGGGTGGATGCCGTAATGGTGGGCCGCGCGTCCTTCGGCCACCCGTGGATCTTCCGCGAGATCAAGCACTACCTGGAGCACGGGGAGGAGATGGCCCCGCTGTCCGTGCAGGAGAGGGTGGACCTCGCCAGGCGGCATTTCGCCCTGTCGCTCAAATACAAGGGCGAGCCCCGCGGCGTCTATGAGATGCGCCGCCACCTGAGCTGCTATTTCAAGGGCCTGCCGGATTTCAGGCAGACCAGGATGCATCTGGTGACCACCACCGACCCCGACGAGATCTACAGGACCCTGGACCTGATAGCGGAGAAATGGGCCGGCGCTGAGCTTCCCGGAGCGTCCAATGTTTACGAAGTGTAATACCCTATATAAGAAGATGTTAGACAGGATAATCCTTTTCCCGTACACCATTGCGCTTGCCATACGCAACGCCGTCTACCGCAAGGGCTCGAAGAAGGTCCGCAAGGCCGAAGTGCCCACCATCTGCGTGGGCAACATAACCGTGGGCGGAACCGGGAAGACTCCGCATACCGAACTGATACTGAAGACTTTGCTTGAGAGCGAGACCTGGGGCGGCCGCAACGTGGCGATGCTCTCCCGGGGCTACAAGCGCGCCAGCAAGGGCTTCCAGCAGGTGATGATGTTCGACTCCGCCAGGATGTGCGGCGACGAGCCCCTGCAGATACGCAAGAAATTCCCCATCGTGACCGTGGCGGTGGATGCCGACCGCATCGAAGGCTGCGACTTCCTGGTCCATCCGGAGAAGGTGCAGACCGAAAAGGGCGGAGCCCGCTGCGTGCACAAGGAATTCCCCGCGGCTGACATCATCGTGCTGGACGACGCATACCAGTACCGCAAGCTCGGGGCTGACCTGAACATAGTGCTGGTGGACTGGAACCGCCCTGTGACCACGGACAGCCTGCTGCCCTTCGGCCGCCTCCGCGACCTGCCCGGCCGCCTGTACGATGCGGATGTGGTCATAGTGTCCAAGTGCCCGCCTTATATGGAGGAAGCCGACAAGCTCTCCTTCGCCAAGACGTTGAAATTCAAAAGCTTCGACCCTGTTACCTGCGTTGCAGAGGCCTCCCGCGGAAGGAGGGTGACGCTCCTTTTCACCAGCATACGCTACGAGCAGCGGCAGCCCGTCTTCGAGAGTACGGACCCGCACTACCTCTATGCGCAGCAGACCCTTCTCTTCTCCGGCATAGCCAATGACGCCCCGCTCGTCAACTACCTCAGCGACAAGCACAACGTGGTCTGGCACCACAGTTTCCCTGACCATCACAAATACACCCGCGGGGATATCTCCACCATACTCGCCGCGGTGAAGAAGCACCCCACCGCATCCGTGGTCACCACCGAGAAGGATGCCCAGAGGGTGCTGGACTACAAGGAGATGCC
>JAEEGL014301762.1_pt1 | contig 13228 bp, 19 predicted proteins | sample 9134231 | NCBI WGS metagenome assembly JAEEGL01 (sample SAMN16246548, study PRJNA631951) | gut metagenome | biome: gut microbiome; feature: rumen; material: fiber-attached | host: Bos | place: Iran: Karaj | collected 2018-10
CACGGACGTACTCGAAATTAAAACGCTGGGAACTTTTGAGCGTGGTGAAGTAAGGGGAATAGACATGATCATGATGCAAACGCAATTAGAAGTGGCCGACAACTCAGGGGCAAAGGTTTGCCGGTGTGTGAAAGTCCTCGGCGGCTCCAAGCGAGTTTGTGCAACGGTAGGCGATGTGATTGTGGTTTCCGTCGTCCAGGCCTTACCGAATGGCAAAATTAAAAAAGGTGAAGTGAAGAAGGCGGTGATCGTCCGCACGAAGTTTCCGTTACGCCGGGATGATGGCTCCTACATTCGCTTCGACAACAATAGTGTGGTGATTTTAGGGCCGGACAATGAACCACTCGGCACCCGTATTTTTGGGCCGGTGGCGCGTGAATTAAGAGCGAAAAACTTTATGAAGATTTGCTCTTTGGCCCCGGAAGTTTTGTAAGAGAAAAGAAGAAAAAAAGAAGACAGAAAGCAGAATTGAGGATCGTATGCAACGTTTAAAATTAAAAGATGAAGTGGTGGTTTTGGCCGGCAAAGATAAAGGTAAGAAAGGCCAAATCATAAAGCTCGATTGGAAAAACCAAAAAGTTTGGGTTTCCAAAATTAATATGGTTTCGAAATGCGTGCGTCCCCGCAAAGAAGGGGAAACGGGCGGCATCCAATCGATGGAAGCGGGATTGCATATGAGTAATGTTGCTTTAATTGATCCTAATTCCAAGAAAGCGACCCGGGTCCACTTTACGCTGAAAGATAACAAGAAAGTCCGTACGGCCGCCAAGGGCGGAGCGGTTTTATAAAGATAATGAGCGATAGATCGAGGCAGATATGAGTCAAGAACAAAGCAAAGAAAAGAAGGCCAAAGGCAGCAAGAAAGAAGCAGCGGCCGAAGAAGTCGCGGTGAAGATTCCTTGCCGTTTACGCTTGCACTACAAAGAAAAAGTCGTGCCGGCGATGATGAAAAAATATAACTACACCAACGTGAATAAGATTCCGCGTTTAGTGAAGGTAGTGGTGAATTGCTGCACCAAAGATGCAGTGGCCAATCCTAAGATGATTGAAAATATGGCCGAAGATATGGCCGCCATTACCGGACAAAAACCGGTGGTAGCTAAAGCGAAAAAGTCTATCGCGACTTTTAAATTGCGGGCGGGACAACCGATTGGGGTGACCGTCACCTTACGTGGTGATCGGATGTTTGAATTTTTGGATCGTTTAATTAACGTGTCTTTGCCACGGGTGCGTGACTTTCGGGGAGTTTCTCCGCGGGGTTTTGATGGTAAAGGCAATTACACTTTAGGTTTACGGGAACAGATTATTTTCCCGGAAATTGATTTTAATAAGATTGATAAGATTCGTGGGATGTCGATTTCGATCGTCACCACGGCCTTAAATAATGAAGAAGGGCGGGAATTGCTGAATGAATTTGGCATGCCCTTTCGGGATAAATAAGAGTTAGGAAGTAAAAAAATTAAGAAGTAAGAATTAGGAAAGGATACTTCGATGGCACGATTAGCAAAAAGAGTAGCGGCAAAACGCAAACCAAAATTTCCGACCCGGCAGCACAATCGTTGTTTGCTCTGCGGCCGTTCTAAGGCCTATTTACGTGATTTCAAGATGTGCCGTTTGTGTTTTCGCAAGTTGGCCTTACAGGGGATGATCCCTGGTGTGACGAAATCGAGCTGGTAAGGAAAGAGGAGACAAGATTATGATGACCGATCCTATTGCAGATATGTTGACCCGGATGCGCAATGCTTTAAAAGCGCAAAAAGACCGGGTGGAATTTCCCGCCAGTAAGATTAAAGCGGGGATTTGCAAGGTTTTAAAAGATGAAGGCTATATCAAGTCTTTTAAAATTTTGGTCAAAGATAAAGGTGATGTTCGGTTAAGAGTGGTGTTTAAGGAAGAAGGCACCCTCACCGGTTTACAACGGGCATCGCGGCCAGGGTTGCGTAATTACTGCGGCCATTTAAATATGCCTAAAGTGATTAGTGGTTTAGGGATTTCCATTCTTTCCACCTCGAAAGGGGTGATGTCCTCGCGCGAAGCAATTCGCCAGAAAGTCGGCGGGGAAGTGCTGTGCAATATTTGGTAAGCATAGGTTAGGAGCAAGATATGTCGCGTGTAGGAAAATCAGTCATAGCGATCCCCGATAAAGTAGAAGTTCGGGTGGCCGCCGGTAAAGTGACGGTGAAAGGCCCTAAGGGTTCGATGGAACAATTGATTCCTTCGATTTTATCGGTGGAAGTAAAAGATAAAGCGATCACCGTGAAAAACAGTGATCCGGAAGCGGGTGCCTTATGGGGTACCATTCGCAACCTGATTGCCAATATGGTGCATGGGGTTTCGACGGGGTTTACTCGTTCATTAGAATTTAATGGGGTTGGTTACAAAGCGGCGGTGCAAGGCCAAACTTTAGTGCTGAGCTTAGGCTATTCCCATCCGATTAATTATAAATTACCTGACGGTATTAAGGCCGCGGTGAATAAGAATGTGATTGAAATTTCCGGCGTAGATAAACGCTTGGTTGGCCAGACGGCCGCCATTGTGCGGGAGTTTCGGCCGCATGAACCTTATAAAGGCAAAGGCCTTAAGTATGTTGGTGAACACGTGATTCGCAAGGCCGGCAAGACAGGTGCCGCTGCCAAGAAGGCCTAAGACCGAGGTGAGATATGAGAAAGACTTACGGAAAAATTAAAGATAAATCATTGAAGCAATTACAGCGGCGCAAACTTTCCATCAGAAAGAAAGTGGTTGGTACTCCCGAACGGCCGCGGGTTTGCTTAGTGCGGACGAATAAACATATTTCCGTGCAGATTATTGATGATTCTACTTCGCGCACTTTGTTAGCGGTGAAGACCTTTGGCAAAAATGCGGTGAAAGGTGCTTCGGATAATGCGCAAGGGGCGAAGTTAGTGGGGGCCAAGGTGGCGGAAGAATTGAAGGCCCACAAGATTAATACGGCCGTTTTTGACCGAGCGGGACGCCGTTATACGGGCGTGACTTCGGTTTTAGTCGATAGTATTCGGGAAAACGGAATTCAGATTTAACCCTGATCGAGGAAATCATGACAGATCAAGAAGAAACCAAGACCAAAAGCGAAGTAGAAGAAATCATCCAAGAAGAAACCATTACGGTGGATGAAGATACGGCCGATGAATTAGCGGCGGAAGAAGAAGGGGGCAGTGAAGAAGTCTCCGCTTCGGAAGCGAAAACGGCCGAACGGAAAAAACGTTCGGCGGCCAAACGGGCGCCGAAAAAACAAAGTATTTTAAACCCCGATCTGGAAGAAAGAGTGGTGGCGGTTAACCGGGTGGCGAAAGTGGTCAAAGGCGGGCGCCGGTTCTCTTTCTCGGTTTTGATGGTGGTTGGGGATAAGAAAGGCCATGTAGGTTACGGCTTGGGCAAGGCCCGCGAAGTGCCGGAAGCGATTAAGAAAGCTACGATGAATGCCCAAAAGCATATGATTACGGTACCGATTACCCGAGGTACCTTACCCCATGCAGTGTTAGGGGAATTTGATGCCGGAAAAATTTTATTCAAACCGGCCTGTGATGGTACCGGGGTTAAGGCGGCCGGGGCCGCCCGCTCTATTTTAGAATTAGCAGGGGTGAAAGACGTTTTAACGAAATCACTGCGCGGGAATAATCCCCACAATGTGGTGAAAGCAACTTTTAAAGCATTAAAGAGTTTAAGATCAGTAAAACAGATTGCGGATTTACGGGGATTGGATCCTCGCCAACTACGCATTTCCAAAAAAATTGCTGATCGCTAAAAAATAGGTAAGAATTATGGCCGCGAAAACAATTAAGGTTAAATTAGTAAAGAGTCCGAGTCATTCTCCGCAGAAAGTGAAAGCGACGGTTTTAGGCCTTGGCCTAAAACGGATGCAGATGGTCCGGGAATTGGAAAACACGCCGGCCGTGCGGGGCATGATTAAGAAAGTAATTCATTTAGTAGAAATTCAGTGAGGTTGTTATGTTAACGCTCAAAAATATTAAACCAGCGGCCGGCTCTACCAAGGCCCCAAAACGTAAAGGCCGCGGCCAAGGTTCTGGCCTCGGTTGCCAGGCCGGACGGGGGCATAAAGGCCAAAAGGCCCGCAAGAGCGGCCATACGAGATTAGGTTTTATTGGCGGTACGATGCCGCTATATATGCGCTTACCGAAAAGAGGCTTTTCCAACGCACTTTTTAAAGACGTTTTTGCCGAAATTTCCCTTGGCAAATTAAATGAAAAGTTTGCGGCGGGCGCGACGGTTGACCGGCAGGCCCTGATTGAGCAAAAATTACTCAAAGGGGCGCGGCGCCAGTTACCGATTAAGATTTTAGGGACGGGAAAATTAGATAAGGCCTTAAACTTTACAGGTATTGATCGTTTTACCGCTTCGGCCAGCAAGGCCATCGCTGCCGCAGGAGGCAAGATTGCTCCGGTAACTCCCTCAACCTCCACCAAATAAATCATTCATGATTTAAGATCTTTCAAAGGGAAAAAAATCCATGAATTTCAGTCGAGGCAAACTGGATGACTTAAAACGTAGGCTTCTTTGGACTTTGTTATTACTGTTTGTCTATCGCATGGCGGCCCAAGTCCCGGTAGCGGGAGTTAATGCAGCGGCCATTGCCTCGTACTTCAATGAATCAGGTGGTGGGATTTTTGATTTAATTAACACTTTTTCTGGTGGGGCCTTTAAGCGCTTTTCGGTTTTGGCCTTAGGGATTATGCCCTACATTACCACCAGCATTATTTTCTCCTTATTAGGTGAAGTAATTCCCCAAATTAAAGAACTCCAAGAAGATGCGGACGGGTACAAAAAGATTCAAAAGATGACCCGTTATTTCACGGTGTTGTTATGTATCTTCCAAGGGTTAGGGATGGCCACCGTCTTTGAAAACTTTAAGAGTGTAGGCGGGGTGCCAGTTATTGATAACCCGGGATGGTTTTTTAGAATTAATACGGTTGTAACTTTAACTGCGGGGACCATGTTTCTCCTCTGGTTAGGGGAACGGATTACGGAATACGGCATTGAAAACGGGGTTTCTTTGATCGTGTTTGCCGGGATTGCCGTCGAACTTCCTTCCGAAATTATTCGCCGTTTAAATATGTTTAGAAACGGAGAAATCACCGGAATTCAGATTTTGATTTTCTTCGGAGTGATTGCTCTGGCGTTTTATATTGTTTCTTATATCGAGAGGTCGTATCGGGCCGTGCCGGTGCAGTATGCTAAAAAGGTGGTACACAACCGAGTTTATGGTGGTACGCAAAATCTCCCGATGCGCGTCGATACCGGTGGGGTGATGCCACCGATTCTTGCTTCTTCTCTCATGGCCGCACCAGCAACTTTTGCATCCTTTATGCCATCCGCTGATGGGCATTTTGCGAAGTTTATGGAAGTGATTCGAGATCAATTAGTCCCCGGCAAGATTATTTACGGGGTGCTATTTGCCTTCTTAATCATCTACATGAACTATTTTTATGCCCCGATTGGTTTTAAGACCAAACGGATCAGTGAAAATCTTCAGAAAAATAACGCTTTCATTCCTGGGGTACGCCCGGGGGTAAAGACCAAAGAATACCTGGATTATATTTTGTATCGCTTGACCTTTTTCTCGTCGCTGTTCTTAGTGGTGGTATGTTTGGCCCCTTCGGCCGCAATTGAATCGACAACTCGTTTTGGTGGGACGGGGTTACTCATTCTCGTTAGTGTGGCGATTCGGGCGATGTTGAATATCCAAGCAATGCTCTACTCTGATCGCTATGAAACTGCCTACAAGGCCCGCGGGAAATACAACGGAGCAGGCAAGAAGCGTTTTTAGGAAACCATTAATTAAATTTTTTCCTGCGGGAAAAGACGTAAGGACCATATTTATGATGCCACAAATTATCCTCTTAGGTGCTCCGGGTGCAGGTAAAGGTACGCAGGCCGCCCAGATTGTAGAAAAGTTTAAATATAAACATATTTCTACCGGGGATTTATTGCGCCAGGAATTAGCGGCAAAGACGGAATTAGGCAAAGAAATTGCTGCGATTATGGAGCAAGGTAAATTAGTGGCGGATGATATTGTTTTTGCCTTACTGGCGAAGAACTGTGATCTGACCAGTGGCCACTATATTTTTGATGGCTTTCCGCGGACGATTGCCCAAGCGAAGGCCCTCGATGAAAAGATCATTAAAGACTATAAGGCGGTGGCGATTTATCTCGATGTTCCGTTAAAGGAGCTGATTGCCCGGATTTGTAATCGCCGAGTGGCCCCCAAGAGCGGCCAAATTTATAACTTGATTAGCAAACCGCCCAAGCGGCCTGGATTTTGTGATATTTCTGGGGAACCGCTGATTCAACGCAAAGACGATACGGAAGAAGTGGTCAAGAATCGCTTCCAAGTTTTTCAAGATACGATAGGCCCTATTATGGATCATTATGCGGCGAAAGGCCTGTTACACAAGGTCGATGCCACCATCGATTCCGCGACAACTTTTCAACAGATCGTCAAAATTCTTGAACAAGCTCAATCTTGATCAAGGCGGAAGAGTGCGAGTACGGAAGGGATGATATAGTGCGTCATCCCTTGCTTTATATTACTTCATTAGATATAGAGATGAAGTTTGAAAAAAGGGTGTAGTCATGGCCACAAGTGGCGACATCATTGAAGTAGAAGGTGAAGTTACAGAATTATTACCCAATACGAAGTTTAGGGTCAAGCTGCCGAACGGCCATATGCTATTGGCCCACATTAGTGGCAAGATGCGGATGAATTTTATCAAAATTCTTCCGGGAGATCGGGTGATGGTGGAAGTGAGTAAGTACGATCTCAACAAAGGTCGAATTACTTATCGGAGTAAAGGCCAAGGATGAGACAGCAGAAGTTGAAAAAATATTGGAAAAATAAAAATAAAAAAACAGAAAAATAAAAAATAGAAAGATAGAGCAAAGAAATCAAAATAATCGAAATCATAAAAGGTGATTTATGAAAGTTAGAGCATCAGTAAAACCGATTTGCAAGAACTGCAAAGTTATTCGGCGCAAAGGGGTCTTGCGGGTTGTTTGCAAGAGTTCCCCGAAGCACAAACAAAGACAAGGTTAATTAACAGGAGTGAAGTTTCATGGCACGTATTCTTGGGGTTGATATTCCACGTAACAAGGCCATTCGGGTGGCATTAACTGCCATTTACGGCGTTGGCCCATATGTCGCGAAAACCGTGTTAACCAAAGCGGGTGTGGATTTAGATAAAAATTCAAACGATTTAACGGAAGAAGATATTCAAGGCATTCGTCGTCACTTAGAAGATGGCACGCATCTTCTAGAAGGTGATTTACGCCGTGAAACTTCCCTCAATATTAAACGTCTGAAAGACATGAACTGCTATCGCGGGGTTCGTCATCGTAAAGGTCTGCCGGTGCGTGGCCAAAGAACCCACACCAATGCGCGGACGCGCAAAGGCCCAGCGATTGCTATTGCAGGTAAGAAGTCCATCAAGGCGATGAAGTCATAATTTAATGGTTTGAACTAAATATTGCGAAAAAATGGCAAGAGATTGCCCAATGATAAGATAAACGAGAAGAGAGAATTTTATGAGCGAAGCAGAAAATACCACTCCCGCGGCAACCACTACTGATGCGGCGGCCGCGCCCAAGACCGCGGCACCCAAGAAGAAAGGCAAAAGAAATATTGCTCATGGGTTATGTCACATTTTAGCGACCTTTAATAATACGATTATTACCTTCACGGATATGCAAGGTAATGCCATTGCTTGGGCCAGTGCTGGGCAATTAGGTTTTAGTGGTTCCAAAAAATCCACGCCTTTTGCGGCGCAAGTAGCTTCTAGTGAAGCGGCGAATAAGGCGGTGGAACAAGGCCTTACCAGTGTTGATGTTAAAGTGAAAGGCCCTGGGGCCGGCCGAGAAAACGCGGTACGTGCCTTACTATCTGCGGGTTTAAAAATTACGTCGGTTGCAGATTATAGTCCGATCCCCCACAACGGCTGCCGTCCTCCTAAGAAACGGCGGGTGTAAGACTATAACCAAGCAGCGAGCGTTCATATAGGCTTTTGGCCAGTAGTTTTTGAGAGTAAGATTAAAGATTTAAGTTTGAAAAAGTGAGGAAAAACTAATGTCACGTTATATTGGCCCAGTTTGCCGGCTATGCCGCCGGGAAGACGATAAATTATTTTTAAAAGGGGCGCGTTGCTACACGGATAAGTGTGCTTTAGAACGCCGTCCTTATCCCTCTGGCCAGCATGGCCAAAAGCGCAGCAAGATTAGTGATTATGGAGCGCAATTAAGAGAAAAACAGAAATTGAAAAGACTCTACGGCCTGCAAGAAAAGCAGATGCGCATCTTTTTTGCTCATGCTTTACGGAGCCGCGGAGTTACCGGGGATGTGCTCTTAGGTCTTTTGGAAAGGCGCTTAGATAATGTCGTTTATCGTTTAGGTTTTGGTTCGAGCCGCAAAGAAGCGCGGCAATTTGTGAAGCACTATCACTTTAAAGTAAACGGCCGCCGGGTCAATGTTCCGGCCCGTATTTTAAAGAAAGGTGACGTGGTTGAATTAGTGGAAAAGTCGAAATCTTCGGCCAAATTGACCGGCCAATTGGCGGCGAACAGCATGCGTGAATTGCCGGTGTGGTTAGAATTAGACAAAGATAAATTTAAAGGCATCATTAAAGATTTACCGAAGCGTGAAGACATCACCAGCAAGATTGAAGAACGTCTGGTGGTTGAACTTTACAGCAAGTAATCGCAAGGTTGCTTAGAAGATAGGTGAAATTTTAAAAAATATGTAATGGGGAGATATAACAAATGACTGCCGAAACTTTTGTGGCCAAGAATTGGACGAGCATGATTCGCCCGATTGCTTTAGAAGTCGATAGTGATCATCTTCGTGCGGATTATGGAAAATTTGCGGCGCGGCCTTTAGAACGGGGCTACGGCCAGACCTTAGGTAATTCCCTGCGCCGGGTGTTGCTCTCTTCTTTACAAGGTGCCGGGATTGTGGCCATTCGGATTGAAGGGGTGGATCACGAATTTGGTACGATCAATAACATTAAAGAAGAAGTCGCGGAAATCATTCTCAATTTAAAAGAAGTGATGATGTCGATTTCGGATAAAGAAGAAGTTACCTTAAACTTAGAAAAGTCCGGGGAAGGCCCGGTGACCGCGGGAGATATAACCGGTGATCCCTGCGTGAAAATTCTTAATCCTGACCACGTGATTTGCAATATTAGTAGCGGTGGTTCGATTAAGATGGAATTAAAGGTGGCCCGTGGAAAAGGTTATGTTACCGCAGTAGAAAATAAAGAAGCTTTTGAATTACCGGTCGGTTGGATCTATCTTGATACTTTATTTTCTCCCGTGTTGCGTGTGAACTACACGGTGACCAACAGCCGCGTAGGTAAGCGAACCGACTTTGATAAATTAACCTTAGAAGTATGGACCAATTCGGGGTTAAATCCTACCGATGCGGTGGCCTATTCCGCCAAAATTCTGCGTGATCAATTAGCGGTCTTCTTGAACTTTGAAGATGAAGAAGAAATTGGCCGCACGGAAAATCGGCCGCAGCAGGTGGCCTCTAATATTAACAGTGCTTTGCTCCGTCCCGTGTCAGAATTAGAACTTTCAGTTCGTTCGGCAAACTGCTTACAGAATGCCAATATTAAATACATTTATGAATTAGTTTCGAAGTCGGAAGGGGAAATGTTACGCACCAAGAATTTTGGCCGTAAGTCCCTCAACGAAATTAAAGAAATTTTATCGCATATGGGTTTAGGCCTTGGTATGAAAGTTGATCACATCATGAATGAAATTCAAGATGCGCAAAAGAATCAGAAGCCTAATACCTAAGTAGTTGTGTAGGGAGAAATAAAATGCGTCACTTATGTCAGAAACATAAAATCGGAGTCGATTCCAAACATCAGAAATCGTTACTCCGAAACTTAGCTTCCGCGGTAATCACCCACGGTAAAATCAAGACAACCCATACCAAGTGTTTGGCCACTCGCCGTTTTGTGGAAAAATTAGTCACCATTGCCCGCAAAGATACCTTGGCCAATCGTCGTTTAGTACTTTCTAAGCTGGATGATAAAAAGGCCGTTTCCACGTTATTTAAAGATGTGGCCCCTAAATATGCTGATCGTAAGGGTGGTTATACCCGTATCGTGAAGCTCGCGGATCCCCGGGTGGGAGATAGTGCTAGAATTAGCATTTTAAGTTTTGTCTAATTGCTAAGTGCTACGAGTAGTGGTGATTTCTGGCGAGCAGATCATCGCTATATCAGATTAACAAGCGGTGCGTTATAAGAGCGGTGGATTAATTCCCCGCTCTTTTTTTATTATCAAGTACTTCTTCTTTTTCCCCATCTTTTACCATTTCTCCCAAAGTAAGGTTGGCCGCCTCAGATTTGGCCTTAAAAGATAATGTGAGGCCGTTGCTGATCTTGGTAAATTTTCCAGGGATTAAATTTAAAGTAATAACGGAGCTGCCAAGTGATGACGGTGATCACGGCGAGGAGCTTGATACTCAAATTATACGGAAGGGCGATAAAGGCCAAAGCGGCCATCAGGAGCATGGTTATACTGAAACCGAGGGTAAAGAAGATGACATGGCCGCAGGTTAACTTTTCATTTTCGTTATAGCACGCAAAAGGAAAAAGTAGCGGGATGGCCAAAGCGAAGGCGAGTAGCCATTCATGAAATCTAGTCGTCAGGGCCTCGGGCGAATCAAAGGGAATATCTAAGTGATGATAGGCCCATATGCTAATCAGACCATACAGTGCGAGTAAGGATAAAATAAAGTGAGCGATAATGGCGGGATGTCCATCTTCGGTAGGAGAGTGATAGCTCATCATGAAATCCTCGTTATAGTTAATTTGCCAGATATCCAAAAAACACAAAAATTTCTCTTGCGCTGGGTTTTATGAACTCTTCTGTGCTTTGGCGATAACTTTTTTTCTTTTTCTGCAAGAAATTTCAAAAATGAAATTTTTCAGTTTCCGCGGTGGCCGCTATTGAACCACCATAGATCTGGTTATGATGGCCAATTTTAGGAGGCCGATAAAAAAATGTTTCATTTGTGAAACAATGATAGGCCAGGAAACTTTTCTGGCCCTAAGACCTTCAAATCGTTAGAACTGGAGTGATCTGCTCAGCTATTCTGTTTAAAGTTTAAACTTTCTTCTGCCGAAAATTTTTACAGCTTTGAGTGATCTTTATTAAGCAATTTAAACGGCCGTTTAAATTTTACGCAGGAGTGGCCATGATTAACTGGCAAGAAACGATCAATCTTCATGCGATTGTTTGTGTGGAAGCGTTACTAAAGCGTTGGTTTAATGTGGAAGTCCTATATGTAGACGCTTCTAATAACATTCATGGCAAGGTTTTAGATCCGGATTATGCCTATGGCAGCTTATTTTTTAAAATGCAAATGGCCTTACCGCATGGCCGAGATTATTTAGAACAAGATTTAGAGCAAATTCAAAGTAAACTTAAAACTTCCTCCGACAAGTTAGTTATTCAAGATAGTTTTATTTCTGGCATTAAGATGGCCGCGGCACCCATTGTCCAAGAGGGAGAATATTTAGGGTGTATTGTAGCTTATCCTTACGTGGCGAGTTCCATTACTTCCGCAGAAATCCAAATTATCACAGAAAAAATGGCCGCTTGCTTTAATCAAGATCCGCAAGACCAGGTCCTAGCGATTGAACATTTAAAACGCATGCGCACGACGGAAGGCGATCACTTTCAAGAATTATTGAAGCTAGTGAGTGAAGAAGTAGTGGCATTTCATCGGGAAATCAGAGAGCGCGAAGAACGCATCCATATGCTCAATACCGAATTGGGCGATAAGTTTCGCTTTCATAATATGGTAGGTAAGTCCCGCAAGATGCAGCAAATCTATGCCCTCTTAGAAAAGATTGCCCATTCAGATTCCAGTGTCTTTATTCAAGGGGATAATGGGACGGGTAAGGAACTCGTCGCGAAAGCGATTCACTTTTCTTCTTTACGGAAGGATAGAGTTTTCTTGGCGGTGAACTGTTCGGCCTTTAATGATAATCTTCTGGATTCCGAACTTTTTGGCCATGTGAAAGGTTCCTTTACCGGGGCCATTAAAGATAAGAAAGGCCTTTTTGAGCAAGCTAATGGGGGAACCCTCTTTCTCGATGAAATCGGGGATACCAGTCTGAGTATGCAAGTAAAACTCTTACGGGTTTTGCAAGAAGGAACTTATCTTCCGGTAGGTTCTACCCAACCACGGAGCACGGATGTTCGAATTATTTGTGCGACTAATAAGAATGTTAAAGAAATGATGGCGCGGGGAGAATTTAGAGAAGATTTATTCTACCGTTTAAATGTGATCAATGTCCAACTTCCTCCGCTTCGTGAAAGAGCAGAAGATATCCCTCTCTTAGTAGATTTCTTTTTGCAAAAGAAATGCGGCGAAAGTGGAAAACCCTTAAAAATAATTTCCCAAAAGTGCATGGAAAAACTTTTAGATTATCGTTGGCCAGGCAATATTCGGGAACTAGAAAATGAAATCGAACGCTTAGTGGTGCTTTCGGGGGAAGAAAAAACCATTATGCCCGACCTTTTAAGTCCTAAAATCAGTGAGGCTTTACCGGTGATGGCCGGAGGATATAAGGGAATTAATACTAGTGGCACCTTGAAGACGGCGATGGAAGAACTAGAAGCATTTATGATTGGGGAAGGCCTTAAACGTTGTAATTACAATAAATCACGTTTGGCCAAAGAATTAGGCATTAGTCGGGCCAGTCTAATCATGACGGTAGAAAAATATAATCTTGATAAACGCCGCCAATTAATGTCCGATAATAATGAAGGCACGGAAAGTGATCATCATGAAGATGCGGAAAAGAGTGCATGAGTAAAAAATCTACGGCGCGCCAAAATATAGAAACTCCCGCTTCGTCGAGCAGCATTACTTTGGCCCAAGAACTGCAACCTTTTTTCTTTGAGCAGTTAGATCAGATCAATAAAAAATCATCTTCCGTGGTGGCCAACGAATTCATTTTCTATCTAAGTTGGATTTTGGAGCACTATGCGGCCGGCAGCGCTTTCTTTGAGGCGGTGGACGGTAAGCTGGAAGATAAAATTCTAGGGGTAAAATTACTATCCTTAGGCCAAATGGCCAAACCAGAACAAATTAAGACCTTGAAAGATGTGGGTGATACGAGCCTAGTTTTATGTGGGGTTTTTGGGGCTTCGCTAGAAAAGAAATTAATTTCAGAAAG
>JAEEGL016115005.1_pt1 | contig 13228 bp, 11 predicted proteins | sample 9134231 | NCBI WGS metagenome assembly JAEEGL01 (sample SAMN16246548, study PRJNA631951) | gut metagenome | biome: gut microbiome; feature: rumen; material: fiber-attached | host: Bos | place: Iran: Karaj | collected 2018-10
AAGCCGCCGGTGAGCATGTGCTCTTCCAGGGTGAAGATCGAATGGTTTCCGTCAAGAGAATCAAGGAAGGCGGTATCCAGCGGTTTCACCGTGGAACAGTTGACCACGCAGGCCGGAATTCCTTTTTCGGCGAGCAGGTCACAGACCTTCAGCGCTCTCGGCACCATCGAACCGACCGCAAGAAGCATCGTATCGGCTTTTTCGTTGATGATCTCCCATTTCCCGGGCGTAAACGGCCCGGAAAAATCGATTTTTGACAGTTCATCCCCCGATTTGGCATAGCGGATCACACAGGGGCCGTCCTGTTTCAGCGTCCATTCGAGCATGCTGACCAGTTCCCGGCTGCAGGAAGGCGCCAGGACGGTCATCCCGGGAACCGGCAGTGTCGCGGCGAAGTCAAACAGCCCGTGATGGGTCTGTCCGTCTTCCCCGCCGATACCGCTACGGTCCAGCAGAAAAACGACCGGCAGATGCTGCATCGCCACGTCGTGGATCATCTGGTCATAGCACCGCTGATAGAAGCTGGAATAGACGGCAAAATAGGGTCTCATCCCGCCGGCCGCCAGGCCGGCTGCCATAGTGGCCGCGTGTTCCTCTGCGATTCCGACGTCGATCAGACGGTCCGGATATCGCTCCGCAAAATGATCCAGTCCGGTACCCAGCTTCATCGCAGCTGTCAGCGCAACGATCCGGGCGTCCGTTTCGCACATGTGCGCCAGAGTGTCCGCCATCACATGACCCCAGGAAGGCTTTTTCGGCACCGCGATGCGGTCGCCGGTCTCAATATAGAAGGGCGGCGTTCCATGGAAGGCTTCCGGCCGGTCCTCCGCCTGGTGATAACCATAGCCTTTCTTGGTCAGCACATGGAGCACGCAGGGCACGCGCGTCTTGGCCGCCTGTTTGAACGCTTTTTCCATGCTGGCCAGATCGTGGCCGTTGATCGGACCGAAGTATTCGAATCCGAGCGCTTCAAAGAACCCGTTACCCGTATCCCGGACCACAGCGGTCCGAAGCAGCTGCTTTGTTCCGTGAATCATCCGATACAGAGGCCGACCGATCAGCGGGATCCTGCGAAGGTGACGGATCCTGGACTTGGCGCTCTGCCATCCGCAGCTGATTCGCAGCTGTGTCAGGTAGTTGGAAAGCGCGCCGACGTTCGGGGCGATGCTCATTTCGTTATCGTTCAGGATCACAATCATTCTGGTTTGACTGTTTCCTGCATCGTTCAGCGCTTCATAGCACATGCCGCCGGTCAGCGCCCCGTCGCCGACAACGGCGAGTACCTGGTACTTTTCCTTTCGGAAATCCCGGGCTCGTGCCAGTCCGAGCGCGGCCGAGATCGCCGTGCTGGCGTGGCCTGTTTCAAAACAGTCGTATTCACTTTCGCACCGTTTCGGAAACCCCGAGATTCCGCCATAGGTGCGGAGAGTGGAAAACTGTTCGTAGCGGCCGGTGATCAGTTTATGGACATAGCTCTGATGACCGACATCAAAAACGATCTTATCTTCAGGCATATGGAAAACCCGGTGAAGCGCCAGCGTCAGCTCCACCACGCCCAGATTGGAAGCCAAATGGCCGCCGTTTTCGGAAACGGTGGTGACCATGACTTCCCGGATCTCCCTGGCGAGCTGGTCCAGCTGATCATAACTCAGCTTGTCCAGATCGCGCGGAGAATGAATGTTCTCCAGCATAAACCTGTAAACCTCTTGCTATTTGGCGATTTTTGCGCCTTTACTTCCCTTCGCACCCTTTGTTCCGAAGGAAACCCCTTTCAGGATATCGCTCGTGTAGGCATAGTTCGCCCGGTTCTTGTCCCCGTGCGCCTTCTCCGCATAACCGACCATCCGGTCGATCAGCCTGGTGTATGCGACTCCCGCGTTCTCCCATAGATAGAACGCCAGGCTTCCCGGGATTGTATTGATCTCTGTGATATAGAGCTTTCCGGCGTTTTTATCGAACATATAATCGATCCGGACAACGCCCTTGCAGTCAAGCATCCGGAAGATCTTCCGGCTCATTTCCTGGATCTCGTCCCTGAGCTCGTTCTCGATCGGCGCGGGGAGAACCCGGTGCAGACTGGCCATGCCCTTGGAGCCGCCGGATGCCAGATACTTGTCTTTAAAGTCCAGAAATTCGTCCTGGTTGATCGGCATTTCGATCGGAGAAGCCTCAATCTCTTCATCATAGCCGAGAACGCTGCAATTCAGTTCGATCGGTTTGTCCAGGCCGGCTTCGATCAGCACCCGCCGGTCATACTCAAACGCAAGCTCCAGGCTTTCCTCCAGGGATTCCTGGTCGTCCGCCCGGCTGACGCCGATGCTTGAGCCGAGATTGGCCGGCTTCACAAACACAGGATATCCGAGTTCTTTTTCGACCTCTTCAAATACACTCTTCGGCTCGCTGAGATAGCGGGTACGTGTCACACCGATCCCGGGCAGGACCGGCAGGTCGGCGCCCCGGAAAAACTGCTTCATCATGATCTTGTCCATCCCCAGCGCGCTTCCGGCCACGCCGGTGGAGGTGTAAGGAACATTGGCCAGCTCCAGCAGGCCCTGGATGGTTCCGTCCTCCCCGTGCAGGCCGTGCATCACGATGATATAGACATCGATCCGGGCTGCGATCTCGATCCGGTCCTTCGAAAACAGTCCAGTCCCCCGGGCATGCGTCAACAGTGCCCCGGAGCCGGATGAAAGATCGGGAAACACCTTCGTGATCCCTTTTTTGTCGGGATTGAAGGGTTTGAAGCTTCCGATATCTTTCAATGCGTCGCCGGTGTACCAGTTTCCGGATTCATCGATATAAACAGGGATGATATCGTATTTCTCCTGGTCCGCGTGCCGCATCAGCTGCACCGCGCTGATGATTGAAACCTCGCGCTCACAGCTTCTGCTGCCGAAGATCACCCCAACCTGCTTCTTCATCAAGTTGCCTCCGTTAGTTGGTATTGCCTATTCAGTATAGTTGTCCGGCAGGTCGTTCTCGAACAAAACCGTGTCGCCGGGCGTGACGATCTGCCTCAGCAATGCCGTTGCCTCATCAAGAGAGGATACCACATGTATATTGTTTTCTGCAAATCCGCCCGCCCGGAGTCCTTCGCTGATGGCCTGGCTCCGCTTTTTGCCCACGAGGATAGCCCGGTCGCAGCAGTCCGCCATTGCTTCGCCGAATTCCCGATTCATCTCATATTCTTTTTCACCGAGTTCCACCATGCCGGGCGTCACAACGATCCGCTTTTCCGGGAAAACCTTCAGCACCTGGAACGCCTGCCTGGCGCCGCGGATATTGCTGTTGAAGGCATCGTCAATCACGGACATGCCGCCGGGATTCCGGATCAGCTGGAGCCGATGTTCGATCGGGCGGATCTTTTCAATGCCCCGCGCGATCTGTTCCGCGGTCAGGCCCAGTCCGAACGCCACAGACGCACACAGCAGGATATTGCGGATGTTCAGTTCGCCCAGCAGCTGTGAACGGCAGGGGGTCCGTTCCCCTTTCCTGCACAGGTCAAACTCGCTGCCTTCCGGAGAATAGGTAATGTTCTCCGCCCAGACGTCGTCGTATGCGGGATCCAGGCCGGAGATCGTCTTTTCTTTGGTGGTTTTTTCATAGAGCTTCCGGCAGATGTCCCCGTCATCCGCAAAGAAGCTCCGGCCGTCCGCAGGGAGCGCGTCAATCAGCTCATACTTGGTTCGGATCACGCGGTCCAGCGTTTTGAAGGTGTCCAGATGCTGGGGACCGACAGAGGTCAGGATGCCGATCTCCGGGTGGACCAGCCGGCACATCTCTTTGATGTCTCCCACGTGCCGCGCGCCCATCTCGGCAACAAATACCCGGTGACCGGGTTCAAGTTTGGAGCGGATCACTTTGGTAACACCCATCGGCGTATTGAAGCTGGCCGGCGTGACCAGCGTATGGTATTTCTCTTCCAGGATCGTCCCCAGGATGAATTTGACGCTGGTCTTTCCCCAGCTTCCAGTGATACCGATCCGGATCAGGTCCTTCCGTGATATCAGGATCCGTTGTGCGTCCCGGAAATACAGCTCACTGATCCCCTTCTCGATCGGCCAGGCCAGCAGGCCGGACAGAGCGATCCAGAGCGGGAGCAGGGCGGGAAAGATGATCACAAAGGCGATGCCGATCCGGTCTTCCGTGGTTTTCAGTCCGCCAGCGGGATCGATCCCGCCCGATACCAATACCAGGATCAGTGTCAGGACGATCAGCGCCACGGCGTAAAAACGCTTGATCCGGGGAGTCAGCACGAACGCCTTTTTCGCGTTTTTCTCCGACGTAGCTTTCCCGATCAGGAATCCGCCCGCGATCAGAACGATCGTATCCGCCGCATAGTGGATCCAGGTGATCCGTGGACTGATCAGGACAGTCAGAAGCAGCGTGGCGATCAGGAGAACCGTCATCAGGAATCCCGGAAGGACAGCCTTCAGCAGATTCCTCCGGAGCGTACGGAAATAGCCGGGAAACTGATAGCTTTCCAGCTGGAAGTAGTGGATCAGGCATTTTCCGGCCAACAGGCACCCGATCACGATGCCGATGATCAGGAGGATCGACAGGTTCATTCAGGCGTCCTCCTTCAAAAAAAGTTTGCAGATCGTGTTGAAGCGCTGAATCTGCTCCAGGTAGGCGAAATGGGTCCCGCCCTCCAGGATGACCAGGCCGGCGTCCGGGATCTGCTTTTCCATCTCTCTCCCCATCCACAGCGGCGTTTCCGTGTCCGCGTCACCCCAGATGAGCAGCGTGCTCTGACGGATCCGTGGATACAGGTCGCTGAGATCCTGGTTGATCACCTTCACGAAGGTCCTGCGCATCTCTTCATCCAGCGCATTGTAATCGCGGCTTCCGTACTTCTGCCGCAGCTTTTCTTCCCAGTGCTCGGCCGTCCCCTTCAGGAAAGGGATCTTTTTGACCTGGTTGCAGTATCCCTTCAGCCGTTTGAATTCAGCGCTTCTTTTGGCGGATTCCTCGGTAGGTTTCGGCCGGATGCCCGCCGCTCCGGTAAAGACCATCCGGTCAAACCGTTCCGGATCATTGGCCGCAATCCAGGCTGCGACGCGGCAGCCAAAGCTGTGGGCGATTACGGAACACGGTGTGAATCCGGTCCGGTCCAGCAATTCCTCCAGGCATTCGGCATATTCGGGAACACCCCAGGGTTCAGGGGGCCTTCCGCTTTTTCCATGCCCCGGGAAGTCAACCAGGAGCACCTGATGATCGTCTTTGAGCGCGTCGGCGACAGGCTGCATCATATTCTGATCACAGCCCCACCCGTGCAGGAGGATCACCCTGCTTGTTCCTTCTCCCTGAATCTCATAGGAGACCCGGGTTCCATGCAGATTCTCCGTCATTCTTCTTCCGCTGGTACGACATGCCAGATATACCGGCATTTCGTACGGTTAATCTCATATTTACGGTATATGTCTTCCGGTACTTCCGTGATCCGTTCAAACAGGCATCCGAGCCGCTGGCACGTTTTCCGGCTCGGTTCGTTATCCGGATCGCATGTGATGACCGCACTTGTCTTTCCGGACCTCCTGATCTCGTCCCGGATCAGCCGGCAGGCCCGGTAGGCGTAGTGATGTCCGCGGTATCCTTCATCAATGTGATAGCCGATGTGCCCGTAATAATATACGCACCGGCTCTCCCCATCCCGGTAGCTGATCTGCCCGATCTCCTGCCGTTCGTTGTGCAGGGTGATCCGCCAGACCTGCTCATGCCCGAAGCCGAGCTCGCGGCTGGGCGGGGCGATATGCAGCGGGATCAGGTCGATCACGCCGTCGGAATACTCAACCCGGTTATGTCTGAACAGCATTTTGTCAAACTTCCTGCACTTTCACCTGGTCAAGCAGGTTTTCGAAATCTGACCGGACGATCAGCTGCGTCCCTTCGGTCATCACGCTGGCTGCGCCTGCCGCGATCCCGTAACGGAATGCTTTATCCATGCTCTTTTCAATCTCGTAGCCGAGCAGCATGCCGCCGATCATCGCGTCGCCCGCCCCGACGGTCGACTTCGTCTCGACGCGGAGGGACGGCGCGAACAGCGTCTTTTCCGCGGAAATATACATGGCCCCCATGGCGCCCATGGAAACGACCGCGTGCTGGACCCCAAGCCGGATGAACAGCAGCGCCGCGTCGCGGATGGTCCGCATCGTTCTCAGCTCGATGCCGAGCGTTGCCTCCATTTCACGCAGGTTCGGTTTGATCAGGAACGGATGCGCGTGTTTGGCGCACAGCTCCAGTTCCTTCCCTTCCGTGTCCAGGATGCACTTGTGGCCATCCAGTGCTTTCATCAGTTCGCAGTAAGTCCCTTCCGGGCATCCCGGCGGCAGGCTTCCGGTCAGAACGATCATCTCGCTGTCCGCGGTCGCCGCTTTGGCAAGCTCCGTGAACCCGCTGATATGCCGCGGTTCAAGCACCGGTCCCGGCTCGTTCAGCTCCGTAACACCCTGGCCCGCCAGACAGCATACTTTCATATTGGTCCGCACGTTTCCGGGCACGGTGATGAACTGATGCTTCAGTTCTTCCCGGTCCATCAGGGCGGTCAGTTCCGCTGCGCCGTTTTCCCCCATCATTCCGATGCACTGAACATCAAGCCCCAGGCGTTTGGCGACAACGGCAACGTTGATGCCTTTACCGCCAAGGTCCACCCGCGCGTCGCGGATCCGGTTCACCTGGCCGACCTGAAGAGAATCCACATTCACGGTTTTGTCAAAGCAGGGATTCAGACAAATGGTCGTGATCATCTCGTCACCTCACGGCAGTATTTCATATAATTATACCATTCAAGAGTATCCGGTGCAACTTGAACCCGATCCGGAAAAGACATTGTTTTTTGATTGTTTTTTGTCCCTGTTTTTGTTATATTATTGATAAGGAGGATGAAAAATGAACACGACGTTTGACGTTTTAGTGATCGGTTCGGGTATCACCGGCTGCGCAACGGCCCGTGCATTGTCCCGTTATGAGACTTCTATTCTCGTGCTGGACCGCGGAAGCGATCTGGCGGAAGGCGCTACCAAAGCAAACAGCGGGATCGTCCATGCCGGCTACGATGCCGTTCCCGGGACGAAAAAGGCGCTCTATAATGTTCGCGGCGCCAATATGTATGAGGCGCTTGCCGGGGAACTCGGCGTTCCCTACCGGCGCTGCGGTGCGCTGGTCCTCGCCTTCGATGACGCGGACAGGAAGACGATTGAAGAGCTCAAAACCCGCGGTGAAACCAACGGGGTAACCGGCCTGGAGATCCTGGACCGCGATTCGCTGCTGAAGCTTGAGCCGAACCTGAATCCGGAAGTTGTCGCCGCCCTGTGGGTTCCGACCAGCGCCATTGTCAGCCCCTATGAGATGGCGTTCGCCCTGGCGGATGATGCCGCGCTCAACGGCGTTCAGTTCCGGTTTGACGAAGAAGTTCTTTCCGTCACCAGAGATCCGGACGGTTGCTTCACCGTCCGGACAGATCGGGAAACCTGGCGCTGCCGCGCGCTGGTCAACTGTTCCGGCTCTTCCGGCGCGGATCTTCATAATCAGCTGTCGGCCCGGAAGCTGACCATGATCCACCGCCGGGGCCAGTACTACCTGCTGGACCGGGCAATGAAGCAGCCTTTCGACCGGACGGTCTTCCAGTGCCCCTCCGCAATGGGCAAGGGCGTCCTGGTTTCCCCCACCGTGCACGGCAACCTGCTGCTGGGGCCGACAGCGGAAGATATTGACGATCCGCTGGACACGGCGACTACCGCGTCCGGGCTTTCCGATATCCTGAAGAAGGCGGCGAGAACCTGGGCCGGGTTGACTACACGGACCAACATCACCAACTTCAGCGGAGTCCGCGCTCATCTGACTACGGACGACTTTGTCGTCGGTCCCTGTGAAGACTGCCCCGGTTATTTTGAAGCCATCGGGATTGAAAGCCCCGGCCTTTCTTCCGCTCCCGCGATCGGTCTGGATCTGGCGGAGATGATTGCCGGATACCTCACGGTTTCCCGCAAGGAAACAATCGTTCCGTATCCCGTTCCTCCTGTTCCGTTCCATGACATGACGGAGGAACAGCGGGCTCAGGCCGTCAGCGCAGATCCGGCCTACGGGAATATCATCTGCCGCTGCGAAGTCGTGACTGAAGCCGAGATCCGCCGGGCGATCCGCCGGCCTGTCGGCGCGCGTTCCGTGGACGGCGTAAAGCGCCGGACACGTGCGGGGATGGGACGCTGCCAGGGTGGTTTCTGCCTGCCGAGGGTTGCCGCCATCATTTCCGAAGAAACAGGCATTCCTCTGAAAGAAGTGACCAAAAACGGCGGAAAGAGCAATCTTCTGTCCGATACGGTCGATGTTTTCCTGAAAGGAGGTCATGATCATGAATGACCGGTTTGTGGATATCCTGATCATCGGCGCCGGTCCTGCCGGCCTGGCCGCGGCGATCTCCGCGAAGGAAAACGGGATTGATTCCCTGCTGGTTCTCGAGCGGGAAAAGGACGCCGGCGGTATCCTGCGCCAGTGTATCCATAACGGTTTCGGCCTGCACCGTTTCAAGGAGGAACTGACAGGGCCGGAATACGCACAGCGGGATATCGATAAAGCAGCTGAACTCGGTATTGAGATCGAGTGTTCCACCACCGTGCTTTCCGTCTCTCCGGACCATACCGTGACCTGCGTTTCCTCCTCCCGCGGCCTGCAGGTCATTCATGCCAAGGCGATCGTCCTGGCCATGGGCTGCCGCGAGCGTCCCCGTGGCGCGCTTTGTACGCCCGGCACCCGCTGCGCCGGAATCTATTCCGCCGGGACCGCGCAGCGCTTCGTCAACCTGGAAGGCCTGATGCCGGGGAAACGCGTTGTGATCCTCGGTTCGGGCGATATCGGCCTGATCATGGCCCGGCGGATGACCCTTCAGGGGGCAAAAGTCCTTGCCTGTGTGGAGCTCATGCCTTATTCCTCCGGCCTGAACCGGAACATCGTTCAGTGCCTCCAGGACTATGATATTCCGCTCTATCTCAGCCACACCGTCACGGATATCCGCGGCCGCGAACGCCTGGAAGGCGTGACCGTTTCCGAGGTGGATGAAAAAAGAAATCCGATTCCCGGAACGGAGATCGAATTTGACTGTGATACATTGCTCCTTTCCTGCGGCCTGATTCCGGAAAACGAGCTGAGCCTCGGGGCAGGCGTTGAGATCTCCCCCGCCACCTCCGGAGCCGTGGTCAATGAATCCTTCGAGACCAGCGTGCCTGGAATCTTTGCATGCGGCAATGTGCTTCACGTGCACGATCTGGTCGATCATGTGTCCAACGAGAGCTTCAAGGCCGGTGCCGCGGCGGCGGCCTATGTCCGCAATGAAACCCGCCGCGGCTCCGTGATCGCCGTCCGGGATGGCGACGGTGTGCGCGGTACGGTTCCCCAGCAGATCCGTTCCGATACAGATCAGCCGGTCGATCTCATGTTCCGGCCTTCCGCCGTATTCCGGAACAGTTCGGTGGTGGTCGAATCCGGCGCGCAGGAACTGATCCGCAAAAAGGCGATGATCTTCACGCCCGGGGAAATGGCGCTTGTGACCCTCCGGCCGGAGATGCTGAAAAACATCGGCTCTGATTCCATCACTGTCCGTATTGAAAGGAATTGATCCTATGGAACAAACGATCACTTGCATCAACTGTCCGGTCGGATGCCGGATGACGGTTTCGCTGTCGGATACCGGCGAATTCCTTTCCGTGACAGGAAACACCTGCCCCCGCGGCGCAAAATACGCGCAGCAGGAGTGCACCCTGCCGGAACGTATGATCACTGCGGTCATTCCTGTTGCCGGGAGTGAGACGCCGCTTTCTGTCAAGACCGCCTCCCCTGTACCGAAAAAGCTCATCTCGTCCGTCATCGATGAGTTGGCGCGGGTTCAGGTCTCCCTTCCGGTTACCATCGGGCAGATCGTGCTTCCCGACGTGCTGAATACAGGCGTTGATATCATCGCGACGCGCAGCCTTTCCTGACCCGGATTGTCTGCTTTTACCCTGTTTCTCTCTTGTATCGCCCGGTGATGTCTGCTATAATGCTTTTTATCTGAGACTGAAAGGAGTTCACCTGTAAATGCTGGAAAATATCTTTGGAATTGCCACCGCCGCTGCCGAGCAGGCTGCCACGACTGCCGCCGCGACGGATCCTGCCGCCGCTGAAGCGACTACCGGGAGCACGATCGCTGCCCTGGCTACGACTTTTCTGCCCCTGGTCCTGATCTTTGTGGTTTTCTGGTTCATGCTGATCCGTCCCCAGAGGAAAAAGGATAAGCAGGTCAAGGAAATGCTGAACAACCTCAAGGCAGGGGACCGGATCTGCACCATCGGCGGAATCTACGGGACCATCGTCGGCATCAAGGACGATACCGTGACCCTGTCCGTCGGCCGTGACAACCTGACCATGGTCGTCGCCCGCTGGGGTATCCGCAGCGTTGAGGAAGTCACCATCGAGAACGATGCTCAGGAGCTGAACTGATCGATCGTTGAAAACCCGCCCGGTCATTCGTCTGACCGGGCGGGTTTTCTTTATTCCTGGATGATCACTTTTTCAGCGCCGAACGTTTCGTACAACTGGTTCAGATATTCTTTTTCACTGCTTTTCCCGCTTGCGGCTGCCTTTCCGGCATCTGCAGCGGAGAACTCACAGGTCATGCCGGTGATCTCCGACAGGCAGTCGCAGATCTTCTGCCGCTTTTCAGGTTTGTTCAGCGGGATCAGGAACATATTTCCGCCCGGCTGACTCGGCTTCCAGATGAATCGGCCGTTGTCGCTGTCGGTCAGTTCGCCCTGGGTCAGCATGCTCCAGATGGCCGGATCGCTTCTCCGGAACCGGTTCATCATCTCTTTCCATGCAGCGTTCGCGGATGTTTCGGTACCGGCCGGCTTTTTCGGCGCGGCAGGAGCCGGTGCGCCCTCTTTCTTCACAGGCGCCTTCTCTTCAGGCGCCGGAGAAGCGGTCTGTGATACCGCGGCAGGGACTCCGTTTTCGATCCTTTTCTGAAGGTCGGAGATCCTGTTTTCCAGCTCGGTGATCCGGTCGCGCAATGCCTGATCGTCGCTTTGTTCAATACGCAGGCAGCACTTCAGACTCGTGTTTTCCAGTGCGAGGCGCGGAGTGGACGCGTACCGCATCTCCGTTTCCAGCGAAAGAAAGTGATCCAGGATCATCATGAGCCTTGTAAGCGTGAATCGCTCGCTTTGGCGGATGTATTCCCTGGCTTCCTCTTCCGTGATGTCCAGCACTGCCGGCAGATCCTCCGGGCTTGTTTTTGCGATCAGCAGAGCGCGTACATGCCGGCAAACATCCTTCGCGAATACAGCGGGATCCTTCCCTTCCCGGATCAGCTGGTCGATCATCAGGAAGACCTGCCTTGCGTCGCTGTCGGAAAAGGCTTCGCAGAAACTGAACAGAAAAGCGTTGTCGCTGGTTCCCAGAATGCTGCGAACCAGTTCCTCATCCACATCGTCCCTGTATCCGAGGCACATGTCCAGAATGCTCAGCGCGTCCCGCATCCCGCCTTCCGCGGTCCGGGCGATGAGCATGAGCGCGCCGTCTGTTGCCCTCGCTCCGCTTCCGTCCACAGCCTCCCGCAGCCTTCCGGTGATCTCCGGGATGGAGATGCGCCCGAAATCAAACCGCTGGCATCGGCTCAGGATGGTTTCCGGCAGTTTCTGCGGTTCGGTCGTGGCCAGGATAAAGACAATATGGGCAGGCGGCTCTTCCAGCGTTTTCAGCAGCGCGTTGAACGCCGAGGCGGTGAGCATGTGAACTTCGTCGATGATATAGACCTTGTATCTTCCGAACTGCGGCGGATACTTCACCGTGTCCCGGAGATCCCGGATTTCATTGACGCCGTTATTACTGGCCGCGTCGATTTCAATGATATCCAGCGTTTCCTCCTTATCCATCCGCAGACAGTTGTCACACTTCCCGCAGGGATCACCGTTTTCCGGGTTCAGGCAGTTGATCGCTTTGGCCAGGATCTTGGCAGTGGATGTCTTTCCTGTCCCGCGTGATCCGCAGAAAAGATAGGCATGGGCAATCCGCTGTGTGATCACCTGATTGCGCAGCGTTTCGATGATCGCCTTCTGCCCGACCATCTGGGTGAAGTTTTTCGGCCGCCATTCGCGGTAGAGCGCGCGGTAAGCCATTTCAATTCCCGCCTTCTTCCAATGTCATGTCAATCCGGTCCCTGAAACCGGCCAGTGTCTGCGGTCCGATTCCACGTACGGCTTCGAGATCTTCCGGATAATGATAAGGGCCGTTCTCCCGCTTCTCTTCGATGATCCTTTCGGCATATGCCGGTCCGATTCCCGGCAGTGTCTGCAGGATATCGGTATCTGCCCGGTTGATCCGGATGCCGCCGTTCTGCTCTGTTCGGATCGGCTCGAGGACCCATTGGCGGTTTCTGGCTGTCAGGTAGCTTTTGACATCGCTGCTTTTACCCGTCAGGGACAGCGCGATCAGCAGGATGCTGGCCAACAGCAGGAAGATTCCGGCTGCTTTCGCGATTCGGTCAGACATCTTTCCTGACCTTTTGACCTTGCTTCGTATCCTCCAGGATGTACCCGGCGCTGACGATCCGGTTGCGCAGTTCATCGCTCCGGGCCCAGTCCTTGTTCTTCCTTGCTTCCGCCCGTTCCCTGACGAGAGCGGCAATTTCTTCCGGCAATTCGTCTTCTTTTTTCGAGAGCAGTCCGAGTACGTCGCAGATCGCTTCCAGGCTGTCCAGCGCCGCTTTGGCCGCCTTCCTGGAAACCCCTTCGCGGACGGTGACATTGGCGTCCTTGACCAGTTCAAAGATCGCGCCCAACGCGTCCGCCGTATTCATATCGTCGTCCATTGCGTCGTCGAAGCGCTTTTCATACGACTTCAGCCTTTCGACAAACGCCTCTTCCTCCGCGTTCAGCGGCCGATCTTCTCCGTTTTCAATCTGGAAACGCAGGGAATTCCTGGCCGTGTAGAGGCGGTTCAGGCTGGCGTTGGCTGCTTCGATCTGCTCCCGGCTGAAATTGATCGGGCTGCGGTAATGCGCACTGAGCATGAACAGCCGCACCGCTTCGAGATCATATTCCTTCGCGATATCCCGTACGGTGAAGAAATTATTCAGGCTCTTGCTCATCTTCTGGTTATCAACGTTGATGAACCCGTTGTGCATCCAGTAGTTGACATATTTCTTTCCCGTCGCGCCTTCGCTCTGTGCGATCTCGTTCTCATGATGCGGGAAGAGCAG
>JAEEGL017464405.1_pt1 | contig 13228 bp, 11 predicted proteins | sample 9134231 | NCBI WGS metagenome assembly JAEEGL01 (sample SAMN16246548, study PRJNA631951) | gut metagenome | biome: gut microbiome; feature: rumen; material: fiber-attached | host: Bos | place: Iran: Karaj | collected 2018-10
CATAACCTTCTGCATGAGATCGTTAAGATACTCATTCTCAATCTTGTAATCCATAAGATTTCCACCTTTCTTCTGCCCGGAACAGATTTTGCAAGTTCGCAAGGCTAAAAATTCATTTTGTAGACTGAAAGCTTAGGTAAAACAACCTAGTTTAAACCAATCGTTATGTATAGTATTACAACATTTTTCGAATTTCAATAGGCAAATAAAAAATGAAAGTTTGTAGTACTAAACTTTCATTTCTCATTCAATATATATATCTTTGCTGACAAAAACTAATTGGATCCGGGAACTTCCGAGGCAGTTATGACGTTATTGTCCGTATCCCTGTTTTCGAAAGGATCATTCTCAACGACTTCATCCCAGGATTCAATACCGAAGATCTGGGCCATCTCACCGTAATTGATCAGGCCTGTGAACCTGTCTGCCGCTATGAAAAGGATGAGCAGGAATATAAGGATAAGCAGTCCCCTTCTTATGATCATCATACGTCTTTCGGCATTGAATTTTTCATCAACGCGTTTCTTTGTCGTATATCCGACAACCACATACACGCGGCTGATATCAGTCCTTTTAGGTCTGTTGCGGTATTCTTTTATCTTCCGCTTGACAAAATTAACCGCCCTCGACGGCAGTCCTTTTATAAGTCTTACTGTTGCACGGTATGAGCAGCCCAAGAAATCAAGCATTGCATTGCTCTTGCCAGCGGCCGCCCTGACCTGATCCGTACTTCTGTCTTCCATATTATTTTCCATATTCATTACCTGACAGAAGCGATTATAGCATTGTTTGGCTGAATTAAGAAACATCAGCCCGGGAGGTTAACCTGCATCAGGAGATTTTTTGTCTTTTCCTTTCGGCGTATAATACATTTCCGTAAGTTCATTTATGGCAAAAGACTTCAGCCTGAAGAATGTTGCCCTGCTTATATAAAGAGTCTCGCTTATCTCATCCGGATCTTTTTTCTTATAGTAATACAGATACATTAATCTTGAGTACGGCAGACGGATCGACAGCATCCTGCTTAACAGAATAGTTGCGCGCCTTCTTCTAATGAGACAGTTCACATATTGTTCTTCCATAGATTTTACAAAGTCATTAAAGCCCTCAGAGAAATTGATCATAACATCGTTCATATCTCCCTGCCCCTTAGGAACATATGTGGGATCAGATACTTTACACGGCGCATAGTAACCTGCATAGAGATCCATAAAGCTGATCTTGCGGTCCTCATATACTTTACATATCTCATTTAGGAGTTTGTTCTCAGTCTCGGGATAATCCGCCAGATCTTCACACAGACGGTTAAGCCTGGCGTTGATAATGGCCCTTGCTTCCTCAAAAGAAGCAACATTCTCGATAGCTTCATCAATATTATTCAAATTGTTTGGATTAGTATTCTTCATAAATGTTATCTCCTTTCCGGAAAGCTCTTTATCAGCGTGAACAATTGTTTGACACAAACCGAAAAAATGTTAAAATCATAGAAAATATGTTTGGAGGGCAGACTATGCAGCCGGGCGACAAGAAGACAATCGAACGTGTTTATAACTATATATGTAATTACATCAATAATAATCAGATCTCCCCTTCGGTGCGCGATATATGCGCAGGCGTCGGGCTCAAGTCGACATCCTCCGTACATACTTATCTTAAACAACTTGACAGTCAGGGAAGGATCGAATACAGACCGGGTCTTCGAAGAGCGATTGTCATCAGACAGGGCGCATCTGAACCTGTCCAGGAATCATCATACTCTTCCACGGTTACCGAACTCGGCAATTACCGCGAGATACCTGTTATAGGTAAGATCACAGCCGGTATTCCTATCCTTGCTCATGAAGACTACAGTGAATCAATTCCGGTCGACAGATCTCTTATCGGAGATTCCGAGGCTTTTATGCTTAAGGTTCGCGGCAACAGTATGATCAATGCACACATTCTTGACGGCGATCTCATTATTGTACGCAAACAGAACACCTGTGATGAAGGTGATATAATTGCGGCCTTGATCGATGATGAAGCTACCGTAAAGCGTTTTGGCAAAAAGAACGGAATTCCCTATCTCTTCCCGGAGAATGATGCCTATTCGCCAATCCCTTTCAATAAGGAAGGCTGCAAGATCCTTGGCAAGGTAGTCGGGTTACATCGTTATTCAATTGATTAACTACCTCCTTCCTTGTTATTCGGCGTCGATATTATTAATTATCGGTGCTGAGCGGTGATTTTCAAGTATTATTGCAGTTTTCAACAAAAATTGAGACTAGTATTGAAATATTTCTGATTTGATAAAATTCATTTGATATAAGCGGGCCATCCGGATCCAGGATGGCCTTTATTTATGCGCAATCCGCTTTTTTTCGAAAACAGCAATATGAAACGTCACTATACAACTCAGCAGACAGAGTCTCAATTTTCAGCTGTTTTTCTTAAATCCGGCCTGAGAATTATATAAAATGAGTTTTTCAAACTGCCCGCCGGAAGATATTTTACATGAATTTATGTGCTTTTTTCTGTCGTTTATGACTTCAATGCACACTGATCCAAAACCAGCTTCGCATTGATCAAGGAATCGTCAGGTTTCAGATAAGTAACATCCTCACCCATGCCTCTGAACCAGGTCAATTGTCTTTTGGCATAATGCCTTGTGCCTATCCTTATCCTGTCAGCAGCCTGCTCGAGTGATTCCTCGCCTTCAAGAAACTTAAGCATCTCTTTATATCCTATTGCCTGCCAGCAGGTCGATGTCCTGTCTACACCTGATTCCAGCAGCATCTTAGCCTCATCGATAATGCCGTTTTCGATCATGACATCAACTCTTTTGTTGATCCTGTCATACAGCACTTTCCTGTCCCAGTCGATCACGAAGACCTTGAACGGATATTCAGGTCCTTTGTTTTTCGATCTCCTGTTCTTTTCGCTGAATGTGATGCCCTGCGCTTTATAGACCGCAAGCGCTCTTATCACACGTCTGGTGTTATTCGGATGTATGAGTTTTGCCGCTTCGGGATCCACTTCCAAAAGCCTTGCATATAAGACATCTATACCTTCTACAGTCAGTTCTTCCTCTAGTTCCCTGGTTGCAAGAAATTCAGCCTCATCATCGCCTTTTCCGTAATCAAGACCATATAACAATGCTGAGATATATTGACCTGTACCGCCGCAGATAACAGGCAGCTTTCCCCTTTCCAGAATGTCTTTTACGACCGGAAGCGCTGTGCTTACATAATCGTAAACGGAAAAATCCGTACCGGGATCAACAATATCGGTCATATAATGGGGAATGCCTGCAACCTCATCCGCGCTGTCTTTAGCAGTGCCTACATCTAGGCCCCTGTATATCTGCATCGAATCGGCACAGACGAGTTCGCCTCCCGCCATCCTGCAGATCTCAATTGCAAGGGCGCTCTTGCCGCTTGCGGTAGGGCCTGCTATGACCGGAATATACTTATACTTCTCGAAAACAGGAAATGATCTATCCATCAGACTATTCTTTTGAAATTCTTCTCGTAATCCTTTTTGGATACGGTAAAAAACGTCGGTCTTCCATGTGCGCAGTGATAAGGATCTTCAAGCTTTGAAAGAGATTCAATAAGCTTCATTGCCTCCTGCTGTGTTATCCTGTCACCGGCTCTGATGGCAGCCTTGCACGCAGTCGTCTGGATAAGCTGATACCAGATCTCTGACTTCGAAGGGACCTCACGCTTAAGGTCCGTGAGTATGGCTCCGAACACCTCAGACTGTTTGCCGGCTTTGCCGAGAGGCACGGTCCTTACTGCGATCTGCCTGTCACCCAGCATTTCAAGCTCAAAGCCGTTATCCCTGAAACGTTCCAGATTGTCTTCAACAAAGCTGTAATCTTCCCATGAAAGCGTCAGAATCTGAGGTGTAAGAACCTGTTCAACGGCAGGAGCCGCACCGGGCTTTTTCTTCACCATGAATTCCTCATATAAGACTCTTTCGTGGGCAGCATGCTGATCGACTATAAAGCAGATATCCTCATTCTGAAGGATTATATAAGTCGAGAATATGATGCCTACAAAGCTTGCGGCAGCCAGTCTGTCTATATCGGTAATGACCCTGTTCTCCTGAACATCTTCAATTATCGCGGGAGCAGCTTCTTCCTGAACAGGACTAAACTGTTCGCTTTCAATAACCGGAGCACTTTCATCAGCAGATTCCGGTTTGTCCTGAACCTCTTCCGGAGTCTCCTTCAAAGCATCCATATCAGGCTTGAACCCTGAGAGGATCTGAAGAAGTTTGTTTGCCGAAGCCGGATCGCCCTGCGTTCCGAGTTTATGTGAAGCTGACGGTGCAGGTGAGGTTTTAGACCTTGTCCCTGAAGCAGTTGCTGAAAAATCATATCTTAACTGTTTTCCGGTGCTCTCTTCTGTTTCTTCTTTATCAGCTATACCGTTAAATACAGCGCCTGCTTCACCGTTGTTGTTAAGCGCGTCTTTTATTCCGTGATATACGAGCCTGAAAATATCTCCGTCATTGCTGAACTTGACTTCGCTTTTCTGAGGATGGACATTTACATCGACGGTCCCGGGTTCACAGTAGATCATGAGAAAACATATAGGGAACTTATTCTTCATGACTGCATTCTTATAAGCTTCGTCGATCGCAGCGGATATTGTCTTGCTGTGGATCAGACGTCCGTTGACGAAAACAACCTGAAGGCCTCTGTTTCCTCTTACAAAAGATGTAAGTCCGGTAAAGCCTTCTATCCTTCCGCCCTCGTATTTGAAGCTGACAGGAACCAAAGCCTTGGCTGTTTCTTTGCCATACACTGCATAAACAGCATCAAGAGATGAACCGTTGCCCGGAGTGGTAAACAGAGTTGCCCCATCCTTTATGAGTTTTATTGAGATCTCCGGAGCGATAACCGCAATCTTTTCGATGAGGCCTGTAATATACATGCCTTCTGTCGAATCTTTTTTAAGGAATTTATATCTCGCAGGAAGGTTTTTGAAAAGATTCCTAACCTCAACCGTAGTGCCGGAACAAGGAGGACAGTCATAAACGCCTTTCAGCAGACCATCCTCATAAACAACTTTGGATCCGCTGTTTTCGCCTTTCATACCTGTCGAAAGGGTTACATCGGAACATGCAGCGATCGAGGCCAGCGCCTCACCGCGGAAGCCGTTTGTCGAAAGATAATAGATCTCTTCTATCGAATGAAGCTTGGATGTCGCATGAATGAGAAATGATTTTTCCGCATCCTCCCTGTCCATTCCGCATCCGTCATCAGTCACGCGGATAAGAGATATCCCTCCGCCGGCAAACTCGACAGTGATCCTTGAAGCACCGCTGTCTATCGCATTGTCGACCAGTTCCTTGACAACGGAAACAGGCCGTTCAATTACCTCTCCGGCTTTAATCGCATTAGCGGTCCTGGTATCTAAAATATTAATCCTGCCCAACGTCTTCCTCCGAGCACTTCTGCTTCAATTCATAAAGGATGTTCATGGCTTCAATAGGAGTCAGCCTTGTGGGATCAAGCTCTCTTAGAGTATGACGTATCTTATCTTCTTTGCGGTAAACAACATTATCAGGATTGAAGAATGATTCCTGACCGGGCATTACCTCCGTAGAGAGTTCCTCGTCACTGCCCATTGTCTCACGGTTGCCCTTAACTTTGAACTTTCCTATCCTCTCAAGCTCTGAAAGGATCGATCTCGATCTCTTAAGCACATCAGAAGGAAGTCCCGCAAGTCTTGCAACTTCAATACCGTAGCTGTCGGATGTACCGCCGTCCGATATCTTATGAAGGAAGGTAACGCTGTCTCCCTCCTCTTTAACCTCAACGTGATTGTTGTATACCCCGCGGTTTAACCTCTCGAGCTGGTTGAGTTCGTGATAATGGGTCGCGAAAATCGTTCTGGCATAAAGAATATTCGGATCAACTATATACTCGATAACCGCCCAGGCAATGGAAAGGCCGTCGTATGTACTCGTACCTCTGCCGACTTCATCAAGGAGCAGGAGGCTCTTTCGCGTGGCATTTTTGAGGATATATGAGACCTCTTTCATCTCCACCATGAATGTCGACTGTCCGGTCGAGATGTCATCCGAAGCTCCGATCCTTGTAAATATGTGATCGACAAGTCCAATCTTTGCGGAAGTTGCGGGAACAAAAGAACCTATCTGTGCCATGAGCACGATAAGCGCGGTCTGCCTCATGAATGTTGACTTACCGGCCATATTTGGTCCTGTAAGAACCATAAGCCTCTTATCCTCATCCATGGCTATGTCATTCGGAACGAATGTATCATGAGAAGATCTCATCATCTGTTCTACGACAGGATGCCTTCCGCCCTTTATGTCAATGATCTCAGAGTCATCGATAACGGGCTTTACATAATTCTCAACTTCGGCAAGCTCGGCAAGAGAAGTAATGACATCCGTCTGGGCAATTGCTCTTGCGGTGTCGAAAAGTTTCTGCGACACAGCCGACACCTTCTCACGGACTTCGGTAAACAGTTCATACTCCAATGCAATTCGGCGAGATGAAGCACTTACGATCTTATCTTCAAGCTCCTTGATCTTCGGCGTGATATAACGCTCGTTATTGACCAGAGTCTGTTTTCTTACATATTCTTCAGGGACCTTGTCAGACTGGCTTCTGGGGATGTCGATAAAGTATCCGAACACCTTGTTATAGCCGATCTTTAGAGTCTTTATGCCGGTCCTCTCACGCTCGTTGTTCTCGAGCTGCATGATATATTCTTTCGCGTTTTTGGCGAGATCATACAGTTCATCGCATTCTGCATTATAGCCGCGTTTGATTATGTCACCGTCTTTTACCGTTACGGGAGCATCCTCGTTGATGGCCTTTTCGAGCAGCTCACATATATCGGTGAGCGGATCCATAGATTGCTTTATCTCTTTGAAAAGACCTTTTCCAAATTCTTCGAGGCCTTCCCTTACAAAAGGGATCTTGCGAAGGGAATTACGGAGTGACAGCATATCTCTGGCATTGCATGTACCGAGCGATACCTTGCCTGCCAGACGCTCTATATCGTAAAGACCTGAAAGGCCTTCGATAATCTGCTGACGCGCCATATATTTCTCTTTTGCCTCTTCAACCGCGTCAAGTCTTCTGTTTATTGCCCTGACAGAGATAAGGGGCTCTTCGACCCATTTGCGGAGAAGCCTTGCTCCCATGGAAGTCTTGGTTCTGTCTATAGCCCAAAGCAGAGAGCCTTTCTTCTGCTTTGTTCTTATCGTTGAAGTAAGTTCAAGACCTGTACGCGTGGCTATATCAAGCTCCATGGTATCCGAGATCTTGTAACACCTTACCGCGTCAAGATAAGTTACCTTATCAGTCTGTGTCTCCTCAGCGTAAAGGATAAGAGCAGCGCATGCGCAGAACATAAGCTCGGGATTATTGAATAAGCTCCCGTCCTGTACGGCAGTTCCGCTGTTTTTAAATATGCTCTCGGAAAAATCCCTGTCGTTTCTGCGTGTAAGGGCAATGTCCGTACCGCTCCTGACAGTCTTCATCTCAGGCGTATTCTCAAAATTGGAATTGTATATTATCTCTGAAGGCGCGTATTTTCCGATAAGGTTTATCAGATGCTCGCCGTTATCCGTCAGGGTAAGCTGCGTAGCTTCGAAATCGCCCGTGGATATATCGGCACATGCCACGCCGAACTGTGATCCGACGCAGTAGATACTCATAAGGAAATTGTTCCTGCGATCTTCAAGTCCGCCGGATTCAGTTATAGTACCGGGTGTCAGAATCTTGATAATACCGCGTTTAACAAGTCCCGCAGCTACGGAAGGGTCCTCGAGCTGCTCACAGATCGCAACCTTGTAACCTGCCTGGACAAGTCTGTTGGCATAAGTCGAATAGGCATGGAAAGGTATTCCGCACATAGGAGCCCTGTAACCCGAACCGCAGTCTCTTCTTGTAAGCGCCAGTTCAAGTATCTTCGAGCCTCTTACTGCGTCATCGAAAAACATCTCATAAAAATCGCCAAGCCTGTAGAAAAGGAACGAATCCTCGCATTTAGCCTTCATCTCGGCATAGTGCTGCATCATGGGAGAGAGCTCTCCGGGCTTAAGATCCGAGAGCTTCATCGGGAACTGTCCCGCAGCTTTAACGTTATTCTCATCAAAACCGTTGTCGGTCACGATCAATCTCCCTTCAATATGACGAGCTCACCGTCAACAGAATAAGGTCTTGCGCGGTCGATCCTTACCTCGCAGAGCCTGCCCTCAAGCATATCCGGGCCGGGATCTATACCGAGTTCTTCAGGGATCGTAAAGTTAACAAGATGATTTGTTATGGTTCTGCCGCTGAATGTCCTGTCACCCGCCTTGCTGATACCCTCGATAAGCACTTCCATGGTCCTGCCGACAAGTCTGCTGTTGGACTCCTCAGCTAACCGGTTGGTTATTTCAGTAAGTCTTCCGAAGCGTTCAGTTACTATATCCTGCGGGATCTGGTCAGGGAAAGCGGCAGCTTTGGTACCGGGCCTTGCTGAATACTGGAACGTAAACGCAGCGTCAAAACGCGCTTTCTCAACCGCCTTCAAAGTATCTGCGAAGTCCTCTTCAGTCTCGCCCGGGAATCCAACGATTATATCCGTTGTAAGGGATCCGCCGTCAACCTTTTTCCTGAAGTTATCAGCTATTTCAAGGAATCTGCCGATCGTGTATGGGCGGTTCATATCTTTGAGGACTTTATCCGAACCTGACTGCATGGCCAGATGAAGGTGCTTTTCGACATTCGGCCTTGAAGCCATTATGTCAATGACCTCATCAGACAGATCCTTGGGATGTGAAGACATGAATCTTACTCTCGAAAATGATTCAAAATCAGAAGCCGCTCTTAAGATATCGGCAAAACTCTTACCGTCCCCGCCCCTATAGGAATTGACATTCTGGCCGAGGAGCATGACTTCCTTATACCCTTTTTCTGCAAGATCCGCCAGCTCCCTGACTATCTCATCAAAATCCCTGGATCTCTCCCTGCCTCTCGCATAAGGAACAATGCAGTAAGAACAGAAATTGTTGCAGCCGTACATGATCGGTACGAGCGCCCTGAATTTTCTTTTCCTGTCGATCGGGAAAAAACTGTCCTCCGCAATATAATCATCAGCAGTGATATTAACCAACTGCTTCTTATCTCTGATAGCGTCTCTCAACAGCACCGGGAAACGGTGTAACTGCTGCGGATCGAAAACAAGGTCAACATAAGGATATGATTTCTTTATCCTCGCGACATTTTCGGGCACCTTCATCATACAGCCGCAAACCGCGATTATCACATCCCGTTCTTTCTTCTTCAAAGTCTTGAACGCGCCGAGATTACCGAAAAGGTGCCTGTCGGCATTTTCCCTTATCGAACATGTATTGAAAACGATTACGTCCGCATCATCAAGCTCCCCGCCTTTTGACTGGACAAGTCCCATCGACATGAGCATTCCGGACAGTTTCTCGGAATCGGATTCATTGAGCTGACATCCGTAAGTGAGCACGTTATACGTCAATGCACGTCCTTTGCGGGCACCCAGGGAAGCGAAATATTCCTTAAGTTCATTAATGCCCGACTCGAAGTCAAGCCTGTCTTTATCTGTAGTCTTTATTACCGTCATTTAATGCCTCATTTCATAACCTTGCTAATTATACAGTAAAACCCGATATATTTTTAATTAAATTACACTATCGTGTCATTGTTTGTTTTTTATGCAAAAACCTTTAAAATAAATTGGTCAATTTTCTAAACAGGAGATCTTATGACAACAGTTAAAAGATTTTTTACAGGTTTAACCGCATTTTTCCTTGCGCTTACGTCCGTCTGGACATTTGCGTCAACAGTTGTATGCGCCGGCGATTTCGGGGATGACCCCAACGACGGGATCGTAACGGCAGCCGAACGCAAGACCGATCTCCTTAATGAAATCCACGAAGATGCTCCTGAGGTCACCGCTTCCTCATTTATCTTATATGATGCAAACAGCGGTGCCATTCTCCTCGGCAACGATTACGATGTTCAGAAAGAACCTGCCTCCATGACCAAGGTCATGACTGTTCTCCTCGCTCTCGAAAAGCTTGACCCTGACGACATGGTCACTATTTCCGAAGATATGGCGGAAGCCATTGATGAGATCACGTCCGATTATGTCAAGTTAGGTCTTCAGGAGGGCGAAGTTATCAGCGTTAAGGATCTTATCTACGCGGCAGTCCTGATATCAGCAAACGACGCGAGCCTTGCGCTCGGATTATTCATGGGTGGCACCGAAGAAGGATTCTGCGAGATAATGAACGCAAAAGCATCCGAGATCGGCTGCGTTAACACCCACTTCTCTTCAGCTTACGGTCTTTCCACACCTGACAATGTCACTACCCCTTACGATATGGCTTTGATCCTTAACGAAGCTGTAACCAAGACCGGTTATTCCGAGATAGCCAAGACTCTCAGCTATACGATCGACGCCACCAATAAATACAGCAGCGAAAGAGAACTTACCAACGGAAACAAGTTCGTTAATACAACAACTTACAGCTATGAATACTATGTAGGCGGCAAGACTGGATTTACCAATACCGCAGGATACACTCTTTGCGCCGCTGCGAAAAAGAACAACAGAACACTCATCGGCTGCGTTTTCAATGCCGCAGATGCAGATATAAGATATGCGGATCTTATCAAGCTCTTTGAATACGGCTTCTCAACATTTGCAACCGTTGAGATAACGCAGAGCGAGTTTACCCCGCTTATCGACGAGGCAAAAGCCCAGATCAAGGATCTTTTGTCAGATACGAACCTTTATATGGCTGAGCAGAGAGTCGTTCTTGACCCGTACATAACGACCACCTCCACCAGAGCCCAGCTCGGCAGCACCAACAGACTGGATCTTTCCCAGACAGTCATCGATACCCAGGCGGACCATCAGACACTGGAGATTCCGCTATGCAAGGTCTATAGCGATAAAACCTATCTTATAGGAACTTTGGTTATAGACATACAGAAAAAAGCCGGTGTCGTTGAGGTCAATCCGGAGAAGATCACTAATCTGACAAGTGTCAGGAACATCCTTATAACGTTTGCCGTTCTGTCCGGACTTATTCTGCTGCTCGTAATTATCCTTCTAATTTTCCGCGCAAGAATCATCAAGCGCAGAAGAGACGAAGTCACAAAACGCGCCAATATGCTCTGATATTTACAATACTGAGCTGTTCAGGATTCCTTATTATTGCATTCCTGGCAGATTCCGTAGAATACCGTGCGCTTAGGATCCAATACAAACCCGTGCTCTACAGATAAATGCTCAAAGAAGCCGTTTATCTCTTCACAGTTAAGATGGATCAGCTGCCCGCATTTCTCGCACTTCATATGATAGCAGTTACCGTGACTGCAGTGCTCCGTGCCGATGTATTCATAACATGCGGGCGATTTCTCATCGATAATATATTTGTTGACCAGCCCGTCGGTAGTCAGACGGTCAAGGCGTCTGTATATGGTTGCCTGACCGATATTTATTCCCTGCGCCCTGAAATGGTCTGATATCTCCTGGCTGGTAAAATGCAAGCCTGCGTTTTCCTTGAGGAAATTCAGGATCTCACATGACTGTTTTGTATTATATGAACCGCTCTTGGTCCTGCCCATCGTTATCCTCCGGTTATTCCTTTTGCAGTCTGTACTGCTTTATTCCGTCAGCGATAAATGTAAACGCGCCAATCGCGCAGAACAGCATTCCCCATCCGAAATCCTTCAGCAAATACTTCAAAACGATGGGTGAAGCGAGATACTGGTGAGAATAAGCAATTGAATTGATAAATGAAACCGCGTGATCGTATTCACCGTTTGCATACCATTCGTTAAGCGTCCTGTAAACATCAATAGCCAGACAGAAATACAATGCCAAAAGCATAACAACGACAGAGATTCCCACAGAAAGCAAAACTCCTTTCAGGCTTCCGCTTTTGCTGAAAAGTCTGTAGCCTGTCACGGCACCAACGACACACGCGACACCGCAGATGCACGGAAAAATATCGGCCCAGAACAGGACTACCCATAACAGACCGCCTAAGAGCGCGAAAAGCATAGCTCCCATCAATCCCGGGAAGACTCTCTCGCTTTCTTCTATGTTTTTGATGCTTTCGCTCAAAGGTAATCTCCTAAAAATCAATATCATTTATTATGATACCAAATAATCTCCGGTCTTAACAGAACAGCCGTCCACACTTGATATTATGGTTAGTTAAGTATCTTAAGCCGCAAACCCGTTCATGGCCGCTCACTTGTTTTCTCTGAAAAATGCCACAAGACCGATATCTGTGGGATGATCCAAAAACAGAACATCACCATTAAGTTTTGTCCTGAGTATCAGCACCAAGATCAAAAGATCGCCGCCGGCGCATATGAGCATCAGACCTCCAAAGAATAAGAGCTCTATGCTGCCTAATATGCAGGCCAGGATACATGGAATGATTCCGAGAATTACAGCAGGAAGCAAAAGGCCTGTTATGTAATGCCCTTTGCGCAGAGGCACTTTACATGTGCAGTAAGGTGTTAGCATCTGCCAGATAACGCCAAAAGCGATACTCTTAAAATGCCCTTCGGCAAATATCGACCAGCCAATGCCGTGAAGGAGCTCATGAATGACTACGCTTGCAAGAAAAACCGGCAGAAACAGCATATACCAGATTTGATGAACCTCGGCAATAACGCCGTGCGTTACGATAAGGTACACAACGGCAAACGGAACACCCGGGATAATACCCGCAACAATACCGAGCAGATTTGCTTTTACAGCGGAGAATGTTAGGTTTTCCCTTCTGTAACCCTGTTTCTCCAGTTCAGCGCTCAGCTTGATAAATGATTCTTTCCGAGCAGCCTCGGCCTTGGAAAGCCTGCGTCCGCCCTGCTCCTGACCGTTATTATGCTCTGTCACGGTAACCTTCTTTCTTAATGTTGCAATCTCAGTTTATAATTCCGTTCAAATGTTGTCTCAAATAATAGTCCCATGTTCTCTGTATGACAATACAATCCAACATTCTCCGCAATAATTAAAATCACGGCGTTTTCCCCGGCGGACGCCGGGACTTTTGCCTGGATTTAACGTGAAAGTGAAGTGGTAACGTAAAAGTAGACACTTTTTTCAGGAATATATACACCTCTAAATTTTTAAGCTGCATAATCTAAGTATTAGTAAACGGAGGTGCATTTATGTTCGGCAGCAAAGAAGACAGATTAGCCATTGGCAAACGA
>JAEEGL010117011.1_pt1 | contig 13227 bp, 9 predicted proteins | sample 9134231 | NCBI WGS metagenome assembly JAEEGL01 (sample SAMN16246548, study PRJNA631951) | gut metagenome | biome: gut microbiome; feature: rumen; material: fiber-attached | host: Bos | place: Iran: Karaj | collected 2018-10
GGTGATGCGCTCTACCGCCTCCCCCATCTCCCCGGGGCCCAGCTTTCCGGGCAGACGCAGCTCGTGGTCGGCAAAACGGAGAAACGCGCCGACGCCGCTGCGCAGCCGGATCTCCTCCGCCTCCCGTTTCCGCTCCTCCGGCAAAAACAGCGCCGCCGGGCGAAGAGAAGCGGGCAGCATGGATGCCGCCCGATCAAAGAGTTCCGATTCTCTCATGGGTGATCCCCCGCTTTCCTTGGTTTGCTCCATTCTTATGCCGGAAGAGCGATGGACATGCAAAAAACCTCCGTGCCGAAATGGCACGGAGGCGTGGAAATGCGGGGAAAATCAGGCTGCTTTGGCCTCTCCCTTCTTGCCCAGGAAAAGGTTCCACAAGGGTCCGGCAACACAGGTGGAGCTGTAGCAGCCGGAGATCACGCCCACCAGAATGGGAATGGCGAAGTTTCGGATGGAGTCCACCCCCAGGATCAGGAGGAAGATTACCGGCAGCATGGTGGTGAGGGTGGTGCCCAGGCTGCGCCGCAGGGTCTGGGTGATGCTCCGGTCCACCACAGCAGCGAAATCCTGGGTCCCCGCCTTCTTTTTGTTCTCCCGGATGCGGTCGAAAACCACGATGGTGGCGTTGATGGAATAGCCGATGATGGTCAGGGCCGCGGCAATGAAGTTCATGTTCAGCTGGATGCGGAAGATCACATAGCAGCTCAGCATCACCAGCAGGTCGTGGATCAGGCAGATCACCGCCGCCAGGCCGGAACGGATCTCAAAGCGGACGGTGATGTACACCAGGATCAGCACCGAGGCCAGGATAGAGGTGATAAAGGCGGCCCGGGTGATATCCCGGCCAACGGAAGCGGAGACGAAATTAGAGCTCTCCAGCACCACCTTGTCCGCGCCGTACAACTCCGCCAGACCCCTTCCCACGGCATCCCTCTGCTCGGTGGTCAGCTCCTGGATGCGGATGTTCACGATGGTGCCCCGGTCTCCCGCCTTCACCACAGAGGAGGGTCGGACCCCGGTTTCCGCCAGCACCATATCCGAAACCTGTTCGGATATCTCGCTGGAAACGGTCTGCCCGATGTCGTATTCGATGACCACGCCGCCGGCAAAGTCGATGTCCAGATTGAAGAGGTTCACATTAAAGGGCAGAAGCACCAGGGCCACCACGGCGGTGATGCAGAGAACGGCGGAAATCAGTGCGAACAGCCTGCCTTTTTTCACAAAATGCAGGCGGCGGTTCAGCGAGTCCGCCGAGACGGCTTTTGCGGGAAGGCCGTACATGAAGGGCTTGTATTTCCGCAGGGTCGCCAGACTGCGGAGGATGGCACGAGGCACGATGAGCATGCAGATCATGCTGAGGACCACGCCGATCAGCAGGGTTTTGGCAAAGCCCAGGATGGTGCCGGTACCCTTCCAGAGAAGCACAAAGCCCGCGATCATGGTGGTGATGTTGGAGTCCAGGATGGCGGTGATGGCCCGCTTGAAGCCCGCGTCCACGGCGCTCCGCAGGGTCTTTCCGGAGATCAGCTCCTCCCGGATGCGCTCATAAATGACGATGTTCGCGTCTACAGCCATGCCGATGGTCAGGATGATGCCCGCAATGCCGGGTAGGCTGAGATTCAGCCGGAAGGCGGACATGACCACCATAAACAGCGCTATATACAGAATCAGGGCGAAGTCGGCAATCAGGCCGGGGATGCGGTAGAAGACGAGCATGAAGATCATGACCAGCACAATGCCGATGATACCGGCGGTGATGGCCGTCTCCAGGCTCCGCTCGCCCAGGGAGGCGCCCACCGCCTGCAGCTTCGTATCGTGGAGAGCAAAGGGCAAAGCGCCGGAATTGATGATCCCCGCCAGATAGGTGGCATATTCCACGTTGCTCTCTCCCAGCTGGATGATGGGGGAATCCGTGTCGATGCCGGTGGAGGCGTATTCCTCGCTGACCCGGGGGGAACTGATGACCTCGTCGTCCAGAACGATGGAGACCCAGCGCAGGTCCGGATTGGAAAGAGAGGCGACCTGCCGGGTGCCGTCCCGGAATTTGGCCTGCCCGGCGGGAGTCAGCTTCAGGGAGACGATGTACTCGCTGACGCCCCCATCGCCGGTGGGCATATAGGCCGCGGTGGCGGAATCGATATCCTCGCCGGTGATAATGACGTTTCCGGTATAATCCCGGAATTCAATGACCGCCGTGGTGCCCAGCATCTGTACCGCCTGCTCCGGATTGGAGACATTGGGGATGGAAACATGGACGCCCCGGTCCCCCGAAAGGACCACGGTGGCCTCAGTGTAACCCAGGCTGTTGAGCCGCTGGCGCAGCATGGTCTGTACGGCTTCCATGGCCTGCTTCAGGTCGGCGGAGGACATGTCCTCCGGCACCTCCGCCTCGTAGGTGATCTCGCTTCCTCCGACCAGATCCAGGCCCAGCGTAATGCCGTCCTGCAGCGGTTCGATCCGGAAGGCCCCAAGATCCAGCCCGAAAAACACGGTAAACAACAGCAATGCGATAATCAGCACAACTATGCTGACGCTCAGGATCGTTTTCTTCATAATTCAATCGTCTTTCTTCTGCATTCAAAATGAATCGCGGCTTCCAGAGCCCTCAGTTCTCGGAAAAGCCGGAGGCGCTGCGGAAGCTCGTGCGGCTGCGGCGCACCCCATCCAGGGACTGAGTCAGCGTCTCTTCCGCTTTGCGGAGCACATCGTCGGCGTAGGCGCTGGAAGCCCGGCGAAGCTCCTCGGATTTCTGCTCCGCTTCGGAAACGATCTCCTGGGCCCTCTTTTTGGCGGCGAGGACGATACTCTCCTTTTCCATCAGGCGGGCGGCATCTCTCTCCGCGTCGCTGCGGATGCGGTCTGCCTCTTCCCTGGTTTTCCGGATGACCTCCGCCTTGGCGCTGACCAGGCGCTTGGCCTCCGCCACCTCTGCGGGAAGCTGCGCCCGGATCTCCTCCAGAAGGTCCAGAGCATTGTCCCGGTCAAGGATGCACTTGTCCACGCTGAGGGGAAACCCCTTGGCGTCTGAAATGGATGCGTAAAGCTGATCGATCAGTTCGTTGATGCCGCTTGCCATTATCCGTTCCGTCCTTTCACGCTGAATTTCTCTTCGATTTCCCCGATGATCTCCCGGGGAGCAAAGGCGCTGAGGTCAGCGCCGAACAGGGCCAGCTCCTTCACGGCGCTGGAACTCAGATACATATACTTCTCGCTGGCGGGCAGGAAAAAAGTTTCCAGCTCCGGATTCAGCCGCTTGTTGATCAGGGCCATCTGGCACTCTTTCTCGTAATCGGAGACGGCCCGCAGTCCCCGGACCACCACCGTGGCCTCCTTCGTTTTGGCGTATTCCGCCACCAGCAAATCCGAAGAATCCACCTCCACGTTGGGAAAACGCTTCGTCACCGTGGTGACCTGGCGGATCCTGTCCTCCAGGGAAAACAGGGGATGCTTGTCTTTATTGTACATAATGCATACGATAACCCGGTCGAAAACCCGGGAGGCACGCTTGATCAGATTCAGATGCCCCAGGGTGATCGGGTCAAAGCTGCCGGTGTAGATCGCTGTGGTCAATCATCCGATCCCTCGCTTTTTGTAAATGTTGTGATCCGGACCTTCCCGTAACGATAGCTCCGAAGCCTGACATAGGGCGCTCCGGGGGAATCCGGCTCATATTCCGAAGAACTCTCAACGACCATTATACCACCGGTGTGCAATTTGTCAAAATCTTTTATTTTCTGCAGCACCTTTTCATAAAGGCCGCTCCGGTAAGGGGGATCGATAAAGATCAGATCGTATTTTTCCCTGGATTCCAGAAAACCCAGTGCGTCGGCCTGGAGTACCTCCCCCGGAAAGCCGGTGATTTCCAGGTTTTTCCTGGTCAGCGCCACAGCCGTCCGGTCCGAATCCACGAAGACGCATTTTTCCGCGCCCCGGGACAGGGCCTCGATCCCCAGCTGTCCGGTGCCGGAAAAGAGGTCCAGGCAGACGCGGCCTTCCACATCCCCCTGAATGATATTGAAAATAGATTCCTTCACCTGGTCCGCCGTGGGCCGGATGTCCGTGCCCGTGGGTTCCCGGAGCCTGCGGCCCCGGGCAGAGCCTGTGATCACTCGCATGTTTCCCCGCTTCCTTCCTCCGCTTCCCTGCGGAACCAGGCGTATACCGACCTGGCAGTATTCCTGGGCACGACGGCCTGCAGCTCCTCCTCCGAGGCTGCGGCGACGGCCTTGACGGTCTTGAAATGCTTCAGCAGCTCGTTCCGCCGCTTCTCCCCTACGCCGGGGATCTTGTCCAGACTGGAGCCGATATGCCGGCCCCGGAGACTTCGCTGGTATTCGATGGCAAAACGGTGGGTCTCCTCCTGGATCCTGCCGATGAGGGCAAAGGCTGCGGGATTTCCCTCCAGCCCCAGCTCCCGTCCTTCGGCAGTAATGAGCGCCCGGGTGCGGTGCTTGTCGTCCTTCACCATCCCCAGCACCGGAAGGTCGATCCCGAACTCTCCCAGCACCTCCAGGGCGGCCCCGGCGTGAACGCTGCCTCCGTCGATGAGGAAAAGGTCCGGCAGGGTAGAAAAGCGCTCGTTCCCCTCCCGGTACTCCGTCAGCCGCCGGCGCAGGGTCTCCCGCAGACTGCCGTAGTCGTCCCCACCGGCGGCGGTTTTCATTTTGAAGTGCCGGTAATCCCGCTTCAGGGGCCTGGCGTCCGCAAATACCGTCATGGCCGCCACGGTATCTTCCCCGCCGAGATTGGAAATATCATAGGCCTCCATCCGCCGGGGCGGGCCGGGAAGTCCCGCCGCCTCCGCCAGCCACTTCAGGATCCCGGATACTCTCTCCTCCCGGTCCGTGGCCCGCTCCGCCTCCTGGGCGGCATTGAGCTTCGCCGTTTCCTCCCGGAGGCGCATATCCCCCCGCTGGGGGACCAGGAGCTTCACCTTATGGCCGGACTGCTCGGTAAACAGGTGCTCCAGATCCTCGCCGTCCTCGGGCATCAGGGGCAGCAGGATGTTCCTGGGAAACACGCCCCGGGGAAGATAATACTGCCGGAGCAGGGCGCTCAGCACCTCCTGATCCTCCTCCATGGGAGTTTCCAGCAGGGACATATCCTTGTCCAGCAGCCTTCCGCCGATGTAGTGCAGCACCACAAAGCAGGACTTCGCCGCACCACGGTGGAAACCCAGAGCGTCGGTGTCCGCCAGGGCGCCGGCCACGGCCAGCTGCTTCTCCCCCAAACTCTGCAGGGCACGGAGACGGTCCCGCAGCACCGCGGCCTTCTCAAAGTCCAGAGCCTCTGCAGCCGCCTCCATCTCGGAGGCCACCTGCTTTTCCAGCTCGTCGGATTTGCCTTCAAATACCAGAAGAGCGTCGCCGATGCGCTTCCGGTAGGCTGCCGCGTCCGGCGTGCCGCTGCACCAGCCCTCGCAGAGACCCATCTGCAGGTTGAGGCAGGGGCGCTCCTTCCCGATGTCCGCCGGAAACCGGCGGCTGCACTGGGGCAGACGCAAAGCCTTGTTCACCGCGTTCAGGGCGGCAAAGAGGGTGGTGCGGCTCCCATAGGGACCCAGATACTTCGCCCCGTCCTGCCCGGGCTTTCCCACCACCTTCCAGGAGGGGTATTCCGCACGCAGGTCCGTCCGAAGATAGGGATAGCCCTTGTCGTCCTTCAGGAGAATGTTGTACCGCGGCTTATGGAGCTTGATGAGCTGGTTTTCCGTAATGAGGGCCTCGAACTCGCTGCGGACCATGATGACGTCAAAATGATCCACATGGGAGACCATGACCTCCGTCTTGGGACTGTGGCTCCCCTCCCGGAAATAGCTCACCACCCGATTTTTCAGTTTTTTCGCCTTGCCTACGTAAATGACCTCGCCCCGGCGATCCATCATGATATAGACGCCGGGCTGCATGGGCAGGGCCAGGGCCTTCTCCCGCAGCTCGTCCTTCGTCATGTCAGTCCCGTCCCGTCAAAGGCGGGCACGTACTCCCCCTCCGCGCTGGAGAGCTCCTGCACATACCCGTCACGAATATCCAGCATATACAGATAATCCGCCACTTCCCGGAATTCCTCCTCCGTCAGCCGCCGCCGGGGGCCCCCGGCGCCGTTGGGAGTATACTGGGCCATGAGGCTGAACATGGCCTCTCCCGGCCGGAAGCTGGAGGAAAACCACTCCAGCACATCCTTGGAGTTGCCGACATAGCCCGGCAGCACCAGATGACGCACCAGAACGCCCCGGCGAAGGATCCCCTCTTCGTCCGTCACAAAGGGGCCCGTCTGCCGGTACATCTCCCGGATGGCGGCGTCCGCGACCGGGAAATAGTCCCCCGCCCCAGAGAGCTCCGAAGCCAGAAGCCCGTCGGCGTACTTCATGTCCGGCAGCCAGACATCCACCTTCCCCTCCAGCAGGCGCAGGGTCTCTGTACTCTCATAGCCGCCGCTGTTCCATACCACGGGGATCCCCGGCGGGACCTCCAGCGCCTCTGCCACGGTGTCGGCATAGGGTGCGGCGGAGACCAGGTTCAGGTTGTGCACCCCGGTGTCCGCCAGCCGGAAAAACAACTCCCGCAGAGCGGCCGCGTCCAGGGTCTTTCCCCGGATGGAGCGGCTGATCTCCCGGTTCTGGCAATAGACGCAGCCCAGATTACAGCCGGAAAAGAAAACGGCGCCGGAGCCCCGGCTTCCGCTGATGCAGGGCTCCTCCCAATCGTGCCGGGCTGCCCTGGCAATCACCGGCAGGGCGGGCGCCCGGCAGTACCCGGTCTCCCCCGCGCTTCGGTCCGCCCCGCAGCGGCGGGGACAAAGCATACATTTCATGGGCGTATTCCAGTCCTGCGGTTCCGCGATGCGGGAGCAGGACATTCACTGTTCAAATTCTGTATCATGACCGTATCGCGGACATTATACCCCAGAGATATGGATTTGACAATTCAAATATGGTATTCTGTGACTGAGCGAATCGGTCAGGTCCGGAAAGGAGGGAGCCCATGCTATCCCGTTTTTTGAAAAAACATGGCTGGATGTATCTTCCCGGCTTCGTGTTTCTTTTACTGAACGCCCGGCTCCTGAACCTGGCCCCCGCCGCCCTGGGGGACGCCTTTGGGATGCTGGAAAGGGGCTGCACCCGGGAGGAGATCCTTCGGCAGGGGCTGTGGATCGTCCTCATCGCCCTGATGGTCTTTGTCACCTTCTTCGCCTTCCGGATGTTCATCATCCTGAACGCCCGGCGCATGGAGGTGTTTTTCCGGGAAGAGCTGTTCCGGAAGCTGCAGTTCCTGCCCCAGAGCTATTTCTCGAAGCAGCGCTCCGGGGAGATGATGGCCTATGCCGTGAACGATGTGAATGCAGCCAGGCAGGTCTTCGGTCCGGCCCTGGCCATGGGGGCCAGAGACATTGTCTCCGGCGCCATCGCCATCTGGGCCATGGCCCACGAGTGTTCTCCCGGCATGACGGCCCTGGCGCTTCTGCCCCTTCCCTTCGCCCTGGCCGCCACTTTCCTGCTGGGCAGCCAGGTCTACCGTCGCAGCCGCGTTTCCCAGGACCTGTTTCAGAAGATTTCCGGCTATGTGAACGAATCCATCATGGGCATGCGGGTCCTGAAGGCCTTTGCCCGGGAGGAGGCGAGGCAGGCCCGCTATGGGGCCCTGTCGGAGGAGATGCGCGCCGCCAACGTCCGCCTGAACGACGTCAGCGCCCTGCTGGGCGCCGTCTCCGGCCTTGCCTTCGGCATCAGCTACGCGGCGGCGCTGCTGCTGGGCGGCAGGCGGGTGCTGCGGGGGGAGATGGACCTGGGCACTCTGGTGGCCTTCCTGGGGTATCTTCTGGTGGTGCAGCAGCCGGTCACCGTGGCGGGGCGGATCATGAACATGGTGCAGCGGGGCCTTGCCAGCTACCGCCGCCTGCAGAGCGTGGACCGGGAGACCTCTCTGCCGGAATTCGATCAGAGCTCCCGGGGAAGGCCCGTGGGACACAGCCTGGAGGCACGGCACCTGCACTATACCTACCCCGGCGCGAGAAAGCCCGCCCTCCGGGACGTAAGCTTTCGGCTGGAGGCGGGAAAGACCCTGGGCATCACCGGAGGGACCGGCTGCGGCAAGTCCACCCTGGCTTCTCTCCTGCTGAAGCTCTGGCCTTCGGAACCGGGCATGCTCTTCGTGGGAGGCAAGGACATCTGTGATATCCCTGCCTTCGATCTGCGGGACGCCGTGGGCTATGTTCCCCAGGACGGCTTCCTCTTCTCCGCCAGCATCCGGGAGAACATCCTCTTCTACACGCCGGAGCGGACGGAGGAGGATCTCCGCCGGGCCGCAGAGGACGCCTGCATTCTGCAGGAGATCCTGGCCTTTCCCCAGGGCTTCGACACCCAGGTGGGCGAGCGGGGCACCCATCTCTCCGGCGGGCAGCAACAGCGCATTGCCCTGGCCCGGGCGCTTCTGCGGGACGCCCCCATCCTAATCCTGGACGACACTCTCTCCGCCGTGGACCACCTCACCGAGAGGGCCATCACCCGGACCCTGGGCACCAGGCTGCGGGGCAAGACCGTGGTCCTCATCTCCCAGCGGCTTTCCGCCCTGCGGGAGGCAGATCACATCCTCTTCCTGGAGGAGGGCCGGGTGGCCGAGGAGGGCAGCCACGAGGAGCTGATGGCCCGCAGGGGCCTGTATTACGAGGCCTGGCTCCGCCAGGCCAGGGAAGCGGAGGGCCGGTCATGAAACGGAAAAACGCCGGCGGCTTTGCCCGCCTGACAGGGCTGCTTCTTCCCCACTGGCCAAGGCTGCTTCTCTGCTTTTTCTGTGTGCTGGCAGTGAATGCCGCCGAAATCGCAAAGCCCCTGGCCGCCGCAGAGATCATCGACGGCTTCCTAAGCGGAAAGGAAACGCCCCACGGCATCTGGTCCCTGGAGGGGATCGGCGTCCTGTACCTGCTGCTGGTGGCCGCCTCCGCCGTGTTCTCGGTGCTGCAGGCGAGGCTCATCGCCCGGGTATCCCAGACCATCCTGCACCGGCTTCGGGAGGATGTGTTCGCCCGCATCACCCGCCTGACCGCCGCGGGACTGGACGCCTACGGCACCGGTAGGCTCATCACCCGGGCCACCAACGATATCGAGACCATCAACGAATTCTACGCCGATGTGTTCATAAACCTCTTCAAGGACGTTTTCCTGCTTCTGGGCATCGTGGGCATCATGTTCCGGCTGGACCCGGGCCTGGCTGCGGCGGCTTTCGCGGGAGTCCCTCTCATTGCCGCCATCACCTTCTCCATCCGGGGCCTGCTGCGGCGGAATTTCCGCCGGATGAAGGAGATCATCGGGCGCATCAACGGTTTCTTCTCCGAAAACGTACAGGGGATGCGGATCATCCGCGCCTTTCACCGGGAGGCCGACAAGCTGCGGGAATTCCGGGAGCTGAACCGGGCCTACTTCCACACCACCAAGACCCAGGTCATGCTGAACAGCTTCCTGAAGCCGGTGATGGACGTGGTGGACAGCATGGTCATCGCCCTCCTGCTGGTCTATGGCTGGCGCCGCGTCACCGGGAATACCCTGAACGTGGGGCTCCTCTACGCCTTTACCACCTATGTGAAGCAGTTCTTCCAGCCCATCAACGATCTGGCGGACAAATACACCACCGTGCAGTCCGCCCTGATCTCAGCAGAACGGATCTACGGGATCCTGGACGACGGGCGGGTGGAGGATCCCCTTCAGGGGAGCGAGAGCGGACGGCCCCGGGGCGAAGTGGAATTCCGGCACGTCTGGTTCGCCTACGAGGGGGAAAACTGGGTGCTGAAGGACCTGTCCTTCCGGGCTTCGCCGGGAGAGCGCATCGCCTTCGTGGGGGCCACCGGCGCCGGCAAAACCACGGTCATCCGCCTCCTGAGCCGGGACTACGCGCCCCAGAAGGGCCAGATCCTGCTGGACGGGATCCCCCTGGAGCAGTGGCAGCGGCGCTCCCTCCGGCGCTGGATGGCCCTGGTCCCCCAGGATGTGTTTCTGTTCAGCGGCAGCGTGCGGGAAAACCTGGACCTGGACGCCGGTTTTTCCGAGCAAACCCTGTGGGATGCTCTGGAGACCGCCTGCGCCGACAGCTTCATCCGGGAACTGGGCGGCCTGGACGCGCCGGTGGCGGAGCAGGGCTTCAACATTTCCGCGGGACAGCGGCAGCTTCTCTCCTTTGCCCGCGCCGTGGCCGGGAAGCCTGCGCTCCTGGTGCTGGACGAGGCCACCGCTTTCATCGACTCGGCCACGGAGGCCCTGATCCGGCAGAGCCTGGAGCGGGTCTCCCAGGGCCGCACCAGCATCTTCATCGCCCACCGGCTGAGTACCATCCGCAGCTGCGACCGGATCTTTGTTCTCTCCCATGGGGAGGTCCTGGAGGCTGGGAACCACAGGGAGCTGATGGCCCGAAAGGGCGCCTATGCCCGCCTGGTGACCGCCGCCGCCGAGGGCGGCAGCGAAGCCGCGCCGTCCTAACCGTTTCAATTGACTTTATCCAGGCAATTCAGTATACTCTATTCAAAAACATTAAGCATAGCTGGAGGTAACCCATGTCCGTATTAGACAGCAGCATCCCCGTTTACCGTTTTTTTGAAGAGATTTCCGCCATCCCCCGGGGCTCCGGCAACGAGGAGGGCATCAGCCGCTATCTCGCCGGATTCGCAGAGGCCCGGGGCCTTCGCTTCGTGCGGGACAGCGCCAACAATGTGGTCATCTACAAGGCGGGTTCCGCCGGGAGAGAGCAGGAGCCGCCCCTGATGCTTCAGGCCCATATGGACATGGTCTGCGAGCAGCTGAGCGGCTGCGGTCACGACTTCCTGACGGACCCCCTGAAGCTGCGGGTGGAGGACGGCCTCCTGCGGGCTTCCGGCACCACGCTGGGGGCCGACGACGGCGCCGGGGTCAGCTTCATGCTGGCGATCCTGGACGACAGCGGTCTCAGTCATCCTCCCCTGGAATGCGTCTTTACCACCAACGAGGAGACCGGCATGGACGGGGCCCGGGCCCTGAAGAAGGACCTGATCTCCGCCCGGCGCATGATCGGCCTGGACGAGGAGGGCGAAACCACCACCTGCGTCTCCTCTTCCGGCGGCCGGCGGCTCCTGGCCCGCTGCCCCATTCTGTTCAGTGAGAACACCGCCCCCTGCTATCTGCTGACGGTGACGGGGCTGAAGGGGGGGCACAGCGGCGCCTGCATCGACAGGCCTCTGGGCAACGCCATCAAGCTGGGCTTCCGCGTCCTCTATCAGCTTCTGGAACGGGGCGTGGACATCCGCATCATCCGCATCACTGGGGGCGCCAAGGACAACGCCATTCCCAGGGAATTCGCCGTGCTCTTTGCCTCCTCCTTCTCCGCCCCCATGCTGGAGAAGTACGTCAACGCCATCGGCGCCGAGCTGAAGGAGGAATACCGGGAGGAGGATCCCGGCCTCGCCGTGGCCCTGGAGGACGCGGAGCGGGTGGACAGCGCCATCACCCCCGAGGACAGCGGCGCCCTGATCACCATGGGTTATCTTCTCCCCAACGGGATGCTGGCCCAGTCTCCCCGGCTGGGCATCCCCACCGTTTCCCTGAACGTGGGCGTCATCCTCCAGTCGGCAGAGAACATCGACTTCGACTGCTGCCTCCGCAGTCCCTTCCGCAGCGCCAGAGAGGACATGAGCCGTCAGGTAGAGGCCATCAGCTCCATTTTCGGCGGCTTCATCCAGGTACAGAACGATTACGACGGTTGGAACTTCAGCGAGACCTCTCCCCTGCGGGACGCCCTGCGGAAAGTCCTGGCGGAGAGAGGCTGCGAGCTGCAGGAGTTCTCCACCCACGGGGGCCTGGAAACCGGCATCTTCAAGGGCCGCTATCCTCAGATGGACATCATCACCTACGGGCCCGTCATGTCCGGCATCCACACTCCCGACGAGGCGCTGGATCTGGCCAGCTTCCTCCGCAGCTACGAAAACCTGGTCCGGGTCCTGGAAATCGTTTAAATCGTTTTCAAATCGAACCCGCTGCGCTTCCCGCACTCGCTTCGCTCGCACAGTCCGCTCCGCGAAAGGTATTGTTCGCGAGGCGCTTGTCCCCGCGAAAAATGATTTCAAATTCTATCTCGCCTGCGGGCGCGAACTCTGCGAGGCTTTTCTGCTGCGAAAAAAACTAAGCTGCGGAGTCTGAACAAACAAATCAAAATATCAGAGTGAACAGGAGTGGAAGAATATGTATCGCAGGATCCCCTTTGTCCCGGGTGAGCTTACGATCGCAGAGGAACTGCCCGGCTGGTTCGGCGGGCCTACCACGCCCCTGCGGAACACGCCGGTCACCCCCCGGGAAAACCTGATGGCCCTATTCTACGAGAAGCAGCCCTTCTGGATGCCCACCGGACAGGAACACCGGATGATGGGCACCGACCTCTACAGCGACAACTTCGGCCGCGGCATGGGCCACGACAACAAGGATGCCTTCGGCATCGAGTGGGAGTGGGTCCCCACCGTGGGAGGCAGCATCGTCCGTCCCGGCGAGCCGCTGCTCAGCGACGTGCGGGAGTGGAAGGAGAAGATCCGCTTCCCCGACCTGGATCAGTATGACTGGGCTGCCGAAGCCGAAAAGCATAAGCTGGACGGCCGTTTCCCCTGGCAGCTGAGTCTGGTCAACGGCTTTTGGTTCGAGCGGCTCATCTCCTTTATGGACTTTGCTCCCGCCGCCATGGCCCTCATCGACGAAGAACAGCAGGAGGCGGTGAAGGAGCTGTTCCAGGCCACCACGGACTTTGCCTGCCGCATCGTGGACAAGGTCTGCGAAACCTGGCCCCTGCTGGACGGCTTCAACGTCCACGACGACTGGGGAGCCCAGAAGGCGCCCTTCTTCTCGGAGGAGGTGGCCTATGAGTTTTTCGTGCCCTTCATGCGGCAGCTCACCGGGCATATCCACAGCCGCGGCCGCTACGTCACCCTTCATTCCTGCGGCCACGTGGACAGCCGGGTCCAGTGCTTCGTCGACGGGGGCTTCGACGCCTGGGACCCCCAGCGGATGAACGACATTCACGCCCTCTATGACCGCTGGGGGGACAAGATCGTCCTGGGCGTCTGGCCCGACGAGTTCGACCCGGAGACCACCACCCCCGCCGAGCAGCGGGAGCTGGCCAGGCAGTTCGTCGCCCAGTATACCCAGGAGGGGAAGCCCGCCATTCTGGGCCACTATGGAAGCTGGGCCATGACGGAGGCCTTCTCCGAAGAGGTGTACATCGCCTCCCGCAA
>JAEEGL010176994.1_pt1 | contig 13227 bp, 9 predicted proteins | sample 9134231 | NCBI WGS metagenome assembly JAEEGL01 (sample SAMN16246548, study PRJNA631951) | gut metagenome | biome: gut microbiome; feature: rumen; material: fiber-attached | host: Bos | place: Iran: Karaj | collected 2018-10
CCTTTAATTGATGGACATGGTAACTTCGGTTCTATGGATGGTGACGGAGCTGCAGCTATGCGTTATACTGAAGCTCGTCTTGAAAAATTAACATTGGAATTATTAAGAGATATTAGAAAAGATACAGTAGACTTCGAACCAAACATCGATGCAACGACTAGAGAACCAACCGTATTACCTTCTAGATTCCCTAATGTGCTTGTTAATGGTACAATGGTTATCGCAGTAGGTACGGCAACAAATATTCCTCCACATAACTTAAAAGAGGTAATAAATGGATGCTGTGCAGTTATAGATAATCCTGAAATTTCTACAATGGATTTAATGGATATAGTAAAAGGACCTGATTTTCCTACCGGAGCTATTATCTTAGGAAATTCTGGTATCAAACAAGCGTACGAAACTGGTAGAGGAACTATTACTATTCGTGGTAAAGTTGCTATCGAAGATAAAGGAAATCATCAACAAATTATTATTACTGAACTTCCTTACCAAGTTAATAAGAAAGAATTCCAACAAAAGATTGCTGAATTAGTAAGAGATAAGGTAATTGATGGTATCGCAGATCTTCATGAAGAAACTAACCTAGAAAATGGTATTAGAATAGTTATTACACTAAAGAAAGACGCTAATGCAAACGTAGTATTAAATAATTTATATAAGAGTACTCAATTACAAACAACATTTGGTATTAACTTCTTAATGTTAGATGAGGGAGTACCTAAGATACTACCTTTAAGAGATATTTTAATAAAATATACAAACTTCCAAAAAGAAGTTATTATAAGAAGAACTAGATACGATTTAGCTAGAGCTGAAGAAAGAGTTCATATTTTAAATGGTGAAATAATCGCTATTGATAATATTGATGAAGTAGTACACATTATTAGAAGCTCTAAGAACGATGATGAAGCTAAAGCTACATTAGGATCTAGATTCGGTCTAGATGATATTCAAACAGAAGATATCCTACAAATGAGACTTCGTAAGTTAACTGGTCTTGAAAAAGATAAAGTTGAAGCTGAAAGAGACGAATTATTAAAGAAAATCGCTGATTATAACGATATTTTAGCTAGTGATGCTAGAGTATGCGGTATTGTTAAAGATGAAATGCAAGATATAGCTAGAAGATTCGGTGATGAAAGAAGAACTTACATCGATATGACTGCTATAGACTTTATTGAAGATGAATCATTAATACCTGAAGAAAACATTATGATTTCATTAACTGATAAAGGATATATCAAGAGAATTACTACAGATACTTATAAAACACAAAATCGTGGTGGAGTAGGTGTAAAAGGTATGTCAACTAACGAAGATGATTACGTTAAATACTTGATTAATTCATCAACTCATGATTGGATTCTATTCTTTACTAATAAAGGTAGAGTATATAGATTGAAAGGTTATGAAGTTCCTATTTATAGTAGACAAGCTAAAGGATTACCAATAATTAACTTACTTCAAATCGAAAAAGATGAAAAGATTAGTTCAATTATTAGTGTTAAACGTGAAAATGATGCTAAATACTTAATTTTAGCTACTAAAAATGGTTTAATTAAGAAAACTCCAATCGAAGAATTTGATAATATAAGAAAATCTGGTAAAATTGCTATTACTTTAAAAGAAGATGATCAATTAATTGATGTTATGTTAACTGATGGAACATTTAAGATTCTATTAGGTTCATCTGAAGGAAAAATGGTTATCTTTGATGAAAATGAAGTAAGACCAATGGGTAGAACAGCATCTGGAGTTAAGGGTATTAACTTAGATAATGAAGCTACATGTATTGGTATGGATATAGGTCATGATGATGACAATATATTAATTGTTACTAAGAATGGTTATGGTAAGAAAACTCTATTAAAAGAATATAGAATTACAAAACGTGGTTCTAAGGGTGTTACTGCTGTTAATGTTACAGAAAAGAACGGTCCTATGATATCATTCCATAATGTAATTGATGGATTAGATCTACTAATTATTACTGAAAGTGGTATGATTATCAGATTACCAATTGAACAAGTATCTCAATTAGGTCGTGTAACTCAAGGAGTTAAGTTAATTAATTTAAAAGAAGATCAATATGTTTCAACAATAAGCTTAACTATGAGAGAAGAAGAAAACGAAGAAATTGAAGAAAATGAAGAAATTAACAGTGAAAAAGAAACAATAAGTGAAGAAATACAACAAGTAACAGAAGAAAATAAACAACAAGAAGAGGAAGAATAATTCCTCTTTTTTATTTATCCACAAAATGTTTCACGTGAAACATAGATGTGAGAAAGATAGAAATAAACAAAAGAAAAAGACAGAAGAAGATTTTAAAATATTAGAATCTAATATATAAATATGGTACATAATAAGGGGAAAGATAGCTATAAAGTAACAATATTTCGTTATTTTTGCCTGTATAAATAAAAAATATATTATTATGTAATGTTGATAAAATAAGAATGATAAACAAAAATAAGATGAAGAAAAAACTGAAATAGTATAATAATTAGTATTTATAAACAAAATGTTTCACGTGAAACATTAAAAGTGATAAATAATGAAAAATAAACATAAAAAGACAGAAGAAAGATTTATTATGGGGAGATTTATGGTAAATAATAACATAATTAAGTTAATGAAATATCTAAAATATATCTGGAATTATTATAGAACAAGTTAAAAAGCTTTAAATTTTAAACAAAATAAAATAATTAAACACTAATTATATTTATAAACAAAAGGTTTCACGTGAAACCTTATGTGATAAAGAATGTAATAAAAAAAAAGACAGAAGAAGGATTTTGATAAATAAGAAATAATAGGATCTTGAGAAAAAATAAATAAGTATATTTAAAGAAAAAATAAGTAATATGCTGTGATAGACGATGATAATAAACAAATAAAAATAGAAGAAAAAATAAAAATAATAAAGATAAATATGTGAAAAACAACGTGATATCGTTAATTATTGTTTTTATATTAATAAGGATTGCTACTTTATAATAATATACTAACAGAATTATTAACAAAATGTTTCACGTGAAACATTAAGAGTGATAGACTATGAGAATAAATAAATAAAGACAGAAGAAACATTTTTGTATGTTGATAACTGTACGTTAATTAACTACTGTAGTAGTTATTACAAATTAATAAGTATGTAATAATAAACTAAAAGTGATATAGTTTGAATAAATATCTTAAAAAACAGGAGAAAATACACACTTTGTGATTTATAGTAATTATTTAAGTGAAAAATAAAAAAATTTGTAAAGAAATAATAATATAAAGATAAAACCTAATTGTTTATAAAATATAATTTATAAACAAAATGTTTCACGTGAAACATTTATTAACTATTTAAAATGCTTGTTTTTATAAACAAATATGTTATAATTAAATTGCGCAACGGTTATATTAAAACCTGGTCAGAGTGGGAACACAGCAGCCATAATAATCTCTAATCGTGTGCGCTTTTTTTATTTAAGAGGTATATATGGAAAAATATTATGAAGAACTATTAAAGCTTATGGATAAAGCATCTGAAAAAGATGAAGTTCCTGTAGCAGCTTTGATCGTTAAAGATGGAAAAATAATAGGAAAAGCACACAATGAAAGAAGAAAAAAGAATGATGTTTTAGGCCATGCAGAGATTCTTTCTGTTAAAAAAGCAGAAAAGAAACTAGGAGATTGGAGATTAGATGGTTGTGATATGTATGTATCGTTAGAACCATGCAGTATGTGTACGGAAATAATAAGACAAACACGCATTAGAAATGTACATTATGTAACAAAAAAACTAGATTTTAAAAAAGAATATTACAAAACAAACATATGTTCGTGTGATGATATTTTAGATACACAAGAAATAAAGGTTTTTAATAATAAATTAACTGAGTTTTTTAAACGAAAAACTAACAGGTAATACTTGTTTTATGGTATAATTTTATTGGTGAAAAAATATGGACTATCAAGTATTATATAGAAAGTATAGACCAAAGAATTTTGACGAAATTATTGGTCAAAATCATGTAACTACTATACTTAAAAATTCTATTATTAATGATAAATTAGCACATACATATATATTTACTGGTCCTAGAGGTACTGGTAAAACAAGTAGTGCCAGAATATTTGCTAAAACTTTAAATTGTAAGAACTTAAAAGATGGAATTTGCTGTGACGAATGTGAAAATTGTTTAAATTTTAGTAGTAGTCCAGATATTATAGAATTGGATGCAGCTTCTAATAATGGTGTAGAAAATATTAGAGAAATAATTGATAATGTTAATGTAGCTCCAACATATAATAAATATAAAATATATATAATAGATGAAGCTCACATGCTATCTACTAGTGCATGGAATGCATTCTTAAAAACTTTAGAAGAACCACCTGAAAGTGTAATATTTATATTAGCTACAACTGAAATAAAAAAGGTTCCTATTACTGTATTATCTAGATGTCAAAGATTTGATTTTAAAAGAATAGATTCTGAAGAAATTAAAATGAATTTAGTTAATATTTGTAAGAAAGAAAAAATAAAATATGAAGAAGAAGCATTAATGGAAATAGCTATCTTAGCGGATGGTTGTATGAGAGATGCTCTAAGTTTATTAGATCAAATATCAAGAGTTAATTCTAAAGTGTCTTTAAGTATTATTAGAGACTACTTTGGATTAGTTACAAAAGAAGACATTGATACTATTTATATGTCTGTAATTAATAATGATATTAATTCACTTGTTAAGAAAATTAATGAAATCAAACAAACAGGTGTAGATGTTAAAAATTTAATCGAAAAATTAATTGTAGAATTTATTGATAAAGCTATTAATATAAAGAAAAAAGGTATTAGTAATAATGTATTTAAACAACTAAAAAATATGATAGATAAGATCAATGAATTACTTGGTAAATTAAATCAAAATTCAGATGGATATTTATTACTTGAACTTGAATTAATTTCATTTATTAAAGATGATGAAATTAAAATTTCAAAGAGAGAAGTTAATCAAATTATTTCCCAGGAAATAATTAAAGTTGACACTAAGATTGACGTCAACACTTTACTTAAACCTGAAGAAATAAATCATTATAAAATGAGTGATAAATTTATAGATGTTAGAATTAATAATACATTCGCAGGTGCTAGTAAAGAATATAAATTAAAGACATCTGAATTATGGAAAGAATTCAATGAATATATAAATAATAATGGTATTAATGAATATAAAATATTTAAAGATAAAGTAGTTATCGCTGCAGCAAGTGATTCTTATATTATCTTACAAACAGGTAGTGAATCACTTAAGACTATAGGTAACTCTAAACTATATGATATTGAACAATTATTTAATAACAAAAATAATACAAACTATAAAATGATTTTTATAAAGGCTCCTGAATGGAATAATATAGTATCTAAATTTGATAAGAGTAAAACTTATGAAATCATGGATGAAAGTGAATTTATAAATATAACCGATTCATCTGTAGATACAGCTCAAGATCTATTCGGATCTAATATAGATATTCAATAAAAGAAAGAGGTAACAATTATGAATATGCAAGCATTAATGCAACAAGCACAAAGAATGCAAAAGGACATTCAAAAGAAACAAGAAGAAATTCAAAAAGGTGAATATACTGGAACTTCTGAATTAGTTGAAGTAACTATCTACGGAAGTAAAAAAGTAAAATCAGTTAAATTAAAAAATATGACTTCATTCGATGCTGAAGATATCGAAATCTTAGAAGATATGATTAAGTTAGCTATGAATGATGCTATATCTAAAGTAGATAAAGAAACTGAAGCTAAACTTGGTGCATATGGTAAACAATTAGGTGGATTATTCTAAAATGTTTTACCCAGAGAGTTTAAATGAATTAATTGAATCTTTTAAAAAGATACCAGGTATAGGTGAAAAAAGTGCTGAAAGATATGCACTTGCTTTATCTGAATTAGATAATGATGAAAAAGAAGATTTTATTAACAGTATAGATGATGTTAAAAATAATTTAAAAAAATGTAGAATATGTGGAAATTTATCTGATAGTGATGAATGTAAAATATGTTCTGATGAATCAAGGGATTCTAATTTAATATGTGTAGTAGAAGATTATAAAAGTGTTATTATGTTTGAAAAATCTGGAACATTCAAAGGTAAATATCATATATTAAATGGACTTATATCTCCAATTGATGGAATATATCCTGAAGATATTAATATTTCATCTTTAATTGAAAGAATCAAGAATCCAGAAGAAACAGAAGTTATAATGGCTATTAAACCTTCAGTAGAAGGAGAAGCTACTTCATTATATATAAAGAAAATATTAGAATCTAAGAAGGTTAAAGTTTCGAGATTATCTTATGGTATTCCAGTTGGAGTAGATATAGATTACTTAGATTCAATAACATTAGATAGAGCCCTTTTAGACAGAAAGGAAATTACAGATTAATATGAAAGTACATGAGGTTAAAAATTCTATTATTGAATCTTTTCATGAGAATAATAATCCTCATGCTTTTTTGATTTATACAAATAATTTAGATCAATGTTATAGAGATATATTAGATATAGTTAGAATAGTAAATTGTAATGAAGATGGTAGAGAAGAATGTGAATGTTCGGCATGCAAGTTATTTAAATCAAATAACTCTCCAGATTTCATTGATATCAAACCTGATGGTAAAGATATTAAAGTTAACCAAGTTGAAAAGATAACTAGTCAATTTATCACTAAACCATTAATAAATAAATATCAAATCTATTTAATTAATGAAGCTGATAAACTTAATATAGTAGCTGCTAATAAATTACTTAAGTTTTTAGAAGAACCAAGCGAAGGTATCGTTGGTATTCTTATTACTGATAATATCAGAGGTATTCTTCCAACTATTAAAAGTAGATGTACTGTATTTAATTTTAATTATGAGTTTACTAATTTATTATCTCTTTTAAACATTACTGAAGAAGTATTTGAAAAATATTATTTAGATGCTGTACAAATAGTTTATAATTTAGAAAACTTAGAAAAGTATCAATTATTAAAATATTTAAAAGATATTTCTAAGAAGGAAAGAAATGATATCTTAGAGATATTTAAACTTGTATTGAAGATATATACTATTAAGTTTGAAAATAGATTACATAGTTGTTATAATGAACTTGAATTTACTGAACAAATAATTAATTTAATACAAGATGATGATGAATATAGTTTAGTTAAGAAAATAAATAATATAAACATGATTATAAATCTTATAAGTAATAATACTAATAGAGATTTAACATTAACTAGATTGGCAGTAATTTGGGAGTGATTTTATGAATATAGTGGGTATTAAGTTTAAAGGTAATAGTAAGATATATTGCTTTAAGAATAACAATTTAGAATTAAAGTCTGATGATTTAGTAGTCGTAGATACTGAAAAAGGTGAACAACTTGGTAAAGTTGTTAATGTTAATATGAAAGCTAATAACTTAGATATTAACACTATGAAAGAAGTATTACGTATTGCTTTAGATAAAGATGTTAAACAATATGAGAAAAATCTTAAAGATGCAAAGGAAGCATTAAAGTTTGTTAAAGATAAAGTTGAAAAGGAAAAGTTAGATATGACTTTCTATGATGCATCTTATACTTTAGATAAAAAACAATTAACTTTTAATTTCTTAGCTGATCAAAGAGTAGATTTTAGAGAATTAGTTAAAGAAATCGCAGCTAAATATAAAACAAGAATTGAGCTTCATCAAATTGGGGTAAGAGATAAAGCAAAAAATATCGGAGGTTTAGGTCCTTGTGGTAGACCTTTATGCTGTACTTCTTTTTTAAATAATATGGAAGCTATTTCAATTAACATGGCTAAAAATCAAAATTTAGTCTTAAATCCTACTAAAATAAATGGTTCATGTGGAAGATTATTATGTTGTCTTGCTTATGAAGATAATGTTTATACAGATCATAGATGCAAACTTCCAAAACAAGGTACAATTATTAAAACTAAAGATGGAAAAGGTAAAGTTGTTTCATTAGATGTATTAAATAAAAAATTTACTGTAGAAATTGATGACAAACAAATTACTTATGATTCAACAGAATATAAAAATGAAAAATAAAGAAGTATTAAATGATTTATTTGATTATGGTTATAAGATTTATCAAAATGAAGATTATTTTAAATTTTCAATTGATTCTATCCTTTTAGCCGAGATAGTTAAATTTAAAAAGAATAAATATAAGCTTTTAGATATGTGTTCAGGTAATGCATCAGTACCACTTATCTTAAATGCAAAGAATAAATATTTAGAAATAACAGCAATTGAACTTCAAAAAGAAATATATGAATTAGGTAAAAAGAGTATTGAGATAAATAATGTTAATAACATAGAATTTATTAACGATGATGTAAAAAATATAGGTAAATATACTAACAATACAAAATTTGATTATATTACATGTAATCCTCCATACTTTAAGACTAATCCAGATATAAATATTAATGATAATAATATTAAAGCTATAGCTAGACATGAATTAACAATTACTTTAGAAGATATAATATCTATTGCTTCTAAAAACATTAATTATAATGGTACATTCTATTTAGTACATAAAGATTTTAGACTTGCTGATATTATTGTTTTATTAAATAAATACAATTTTGGAGTTAAAAGATTAGTACCTATATATAATGATGAAAACTCAGAATGTACTTCAATTTTAGTAGAATCTGTTTACAATGGAGAAAATTATGTTAAAATAACAAAGCCCATTTATATAAAGGCACATAAAAGTTATAAGAATATTTTCTAGGAGGGGTAAAAATGAAACTAATCGTTGGATTAGGAAATCCAGGAAAAGAATATGAAAAAACAAGACATAATATTGGTTTTATGGTTCTAGACAAATACTTAGGTAATATTAAATGGTCTAAGAAATTTAATGGAGAATACTATGAAACAAATATTAATGGAGAAAAGTATATATTTTTAAAACCTCAATCATATATGAATTTATCTGGTGGAGTAGTTGCTTCCTTCATGAAGTTCTATAAAATTGATTTTAAAGATTTATTAGTTATTCAAGATGATTTAGATTTAAAACTTGGTCAAGTTAGACTTAAAGCTAAGTCTTCTGCCGGAGGACACAATGGTATTAAAGATATAATTGCAAATGTTCATACAGATGAATTCGCAAGAATTAAAGTTGGTGTATCACATGATAGATCAATAGATACTAAAGATTATGTTCTTGGTAAGTTTGGAAAATCAGAATTAGAATTAATTGAATCAAATTATTCTAAAATTATAGATTTAATTGAAAACTTTGAATATGACAAGATTGAAGTTTTAATGGTAGACTTTAATAAAAGAGGTTAAAAATGGACTTTGTTAGCAAATATTTTAACTATAAAAGTCATAGTAATATAAGTGGGTTAACTGAAGAGTTAGCCGTTTTGTATTTCAATGAATACTTTGAGAGATTTAAAAAGAATACTCTTATTGTTACGAATTCATTGTTTGACTCTAATATGATTTATCAAAAATTAAAAACATACAATGATAATGTATGTCTTTTTCCGATGGATGATTTTTTATCAAGTGTTGCTATTGCTCAATCTCCAGATTTAAAGGTTAAAAGACTTGAAACACTTGAAGAAATAAAAAAAGGAAACAAAATAGTTATTACTAACTTAACTGGATATTTACATTATTTACCAAGTAATAAGAATAAGCATGAATATCAATTAAAACTACATGTTAATGATTCATTTACTAGGGAAGAATTATTAGAAAAACTAGATTCTTTTGGTTATAAAAGAGATTCAATCGTATCAGCAACTGGTGAATATGCAGTCAGAGGTTATATTATTGATATATTCCCAATTGAAAGTGATCATCCAATTAGAATAGAATTCTTTGGAGATGATATTGATTCAATTAGATTCTTTAATGAAAATACTCAATTATCAACTGGAAATTTAGATTCATTTATTATTCTTCCTGTTGATGAAATAGAAACTGAAGAAAAATCATCTATATATGATTACTTAGATAATCCATTTATTTTCTTTGTTAATAGAAATCAAATAGAATTAGGTTTAGAAAAACTAAATGAAGATATCAAAGAATATAATGAATCTAAAGAATTAGATGTTACTACTAAATACATGTATTCATTTGATGATATAAAAATTAATGAATATATAAATTTAGATACTATTAATAATTTAAAGAATGATGAATCTTATGAATCACAACCAATTATTAAATTCAAAGGTGATTTTGATGCATTCGTAGATTTTGTTAATAAACAAAATAAAACTGTAGTTATTTGTTTATCTAAAGAAAATCAAATAGAAAAAGTCTCACATTTATTTAATGATGTTAATATAGGTTCAATCAAAGAAAATAAGATAAATATATTAAATAAAAAGATTAATGAAGGATTCATCTTTAAAGATTATTGTGTTATCTCGGAATTTGATATTAGTGATGAAAGAATTACTAGTGTATATAAAAATAACTATAAGATGGGTACAAAGGTTAAAAGTTTCAATGATATCAAACCTGGTGATTATGTTGTTCATAGCCAACATGGTATTGGTATTTATGGTGGAATAGTGCCTATTGAAAAACAAGGTATGGTAAGAGATTATATCTTAATTAATTATGCTGGTAATGATAAAGTATATATTCCAGTAGAAAAGATTACTTCAATTTATAAATATAATGAAGCTGATGGTCATAAACCTACAATTAATAAGTTAAATTCAGCTCAATGGGCAAAAACTAAACTTAAAGCTAGAAATAGAATCCATGATATTAGTGATGAATTAATTAAATTATACGCAGCTCGTTCTCAAATCGAAGGACCAATCTTTGATACATATCCAGAAGAAGTTATATTTGATAATCAATTTGTATTTACTGAGACTAACGATCAGTTAAAGTGTATCAAAGAAATAGATACGGATTTAATTAAAAAGAGACCTATGGATAGACTTCTTTGTGGTGATGTTGGATTTGGTAAAACAGAAGTTGCATTCAGAGGAATGTTTAAAGCAGTTATGAACGGATTCCAAGTTGCATACCTTTGTCCAACAACACTATTATCTAGACAACAATTCAAAAGTGCGCTTGATAGATTTAAAGAATTCCCAATTAATATAGCACTTCTTAATAGATTCACATCTGTAAAAGAAACTAATAGAATTATCAAAGGACTTAAAGAAGGAACAATAGATATAGTGTTTGGTACACATAAACTATTGAATCCTGAGATAAGTTATAAGAATTTAGGATTATTAATTATCGATGAAGAACAAAGATTTGGTGTTTCTCAAAAAGAAAAAATTAAAAAGATTAAAAATGATGTTAATGTTTTAACACTAAGTGCAACACCAATACCTAGAACATTAAAGATGGCTATGTCAGGTTTAAGAGATCTTTCTATCATAGATACACCACCGGTAAATAGATATCCGGTTCAAACATATGTTATCGAAGAAAATGATATGATTATAAAAGATGCTATCTATAAAGAGTTAACTCGTGGTGGACAAGTATTCCTACTTTATAATAAAGTTCAATCAATCGAAGATATTAGAACGAAGATAAAATCATTAGTTCCTGAAGCTCGTGTAGTTGTTGCTCACGGAAAGATGAATAAGTACGAACTTGAAGATGTAGTATCTGATTTTGTGGATGGTAAGTATGATATTATGATTTGTACTACAATCATTGAAACTGGTATAGATATCCCTAATGTTAATACTTTAATTGTATTAGATTCCGATACATTTGGTTTATCTCAACTATACCAACTAAGGGGTCGAGTAGGTAGATCAAACAAAATTGCCTATGCATATCTAATGTATAAACCATCTAAGATATTAACTGAAACTGCTAAAAAAAGACTTGAATCAATCAAAGACTTCACTGAATTAGGTAGTGGTTATAAGATTGCAATGAGAGATTTATCGATTCGTGGTGCCGGAGATATGTTAGGTTCTGAGCAAGCTGGATTTATTGATGCAATAGGTTTAGAGTTATATACTCAAATGCTTAATAATGAACTTAAGAAACTAAATGGTGAAGAAGTAGAAGAAGATGAAGATCAAAATCCATTAATTGAAGTAACAAATCATATTAAAGATGAGTATGTTAGTGATGAAAATATCAAGATTGATATTCATAAAATGATTAATGAGATTAAAGATAAAGAATCTCTAGATCAAATCAGACAAGAAATCGAAGATAGATTTGGTAAGATTGATAAAGATATGGAAGTATATATGTATGAAGAGTGGTTTGAAAAGCTTGCTCAAGAGTTACATATAACTAATGTTGAAAATAGAAATAATACATTAAAGATAGAACTTCCAGAAGATGTATCTAATAAGATGGATGGAGAAAAATTATTCTTAGTTACATATAATATTCATCCTAAGTTTAGATTAAGTTATTTTAACAAGAAGATTAATATAGCTTTACCACTTCTAAATTTAGATAAACATTTTATTTATTATATCGTAGATCTTCTTACTAAAATTAAAGATATGATTGATTAGAAATTGGATTATTCCAATTTCTTTTGTTTTTATATATAATTTAATTAAGGTGATACTATGAAAGTAAAGAAATGGGTAAAAATATCATATGTATTATTAATACTATTATGTGTTTATTTGGTTTATACTTTTTTACTTTATAATAGTTATATTAAATATAGAGATAATGCAATTCATTTAACCAAAAATGGAACATTATTAACTGAAAGAGTTTTCCCAGACGTTAGAATATCAAAAGCTATTTATATTTTAGATAATCTTTCAATAGCTAATAATTTTGAATCGATAATGAAAGAAAATGATGGATGGTCTGTTAAAGATAAAGATGATATATCATTTAACTTTAAAATAAAAGAAGAAGAAAATGATAATTATAGAATGTATCAATATACTATTTCTAACTTAGATTCAATAAAAAATAATAAAATGTCTTTATTAACTACTACTTCTAAAAAAAGAGATGCATTAAGATTAGTTAAAAACATTTATAAATATGTACCTCATTATGAAGAAATATTTTTAGTTAATGGTAATAAAAAACACGGATTTATTTATAAATATCAAGGTGAAATAAATGCATATGTTTTTATAAATGAACATAAATATCATTTTGTATTTGATAAAGATAATATTTCATATGA
>JAEEGL011573311.1_pt1 | contig 13227 bp, 8 predicted proteins | sample 9134231 | NCBI WGS metagenome assembly JAEEGL01 (sample SAMN16246548, study PRJNA631951) | gut metagenome | biome: gut microbiome; feature: rumen; material: fiber-attached | host: Bos | place: Iran: Karaj | collected 2018-10
CACGACCGCCGACACGAAACAAGAAAGCGCGGATACGTCAGAAGACACAAGCGATCTCTTCACGGAGCGGGATCTTCTGCAGACGGCGGACCTCACAGATGCAGAGACGATCACCGTGTCTGACCGGGAAACGGTGCGCATCACGGAAGCCGGCGTCTATGTTCTTACGGGAAATGCCCAGAACGCCTGCGTGCTCGTGGAAGCGGGGGACGATGACAAAGTCCAGCTGGTGCTCGACGGACTCACGATCGAAAACACCAGCCAGCCCTGCATCCTGGTGGAAAGTGCCGATAAGGTCTTCCTGACCTCCGCATCGGGCAGCGAAAATGTGCTGACCGTGAGCGGCAGTTTCCAGGGCGACGAGGACGCGGTGATCTACTCCACGGAAGACCTGGTCCTTCAGGGCCTCGGCACCGTGACCGTCACCTCCACAAAGGACGGGATCCGCACGAACGACGACCTGAAACTCACCGGCGGAACATGGACCGTGAACGCTTCGGATACCGCGCTGAAGGCGCACGACAGCATTTTGGCCTATGACGGTGTGTATACGCTGACGGGCGGAAGCGACGGGCTCCACGCGGAGGATAATGACGACGACACGACCGGGTTTATCGTGATCCAGGGCGGAAGCTTTACGATCAAAGCAGGAGATGACGGTGTCCACGCGACCACCACGGTGACGATCAACGGCGGGAAAATGGACATCACCGCAGCGGAGGGCATCGAAGCGACGCAGGTGATTCTGAACAGCGGTGCGGTTAATATCCAGGCGACGGATGACGGCGTCAATGCCGGCAAAAAGTCCAACGCTCTGAACGTGAAGATCGAGATCAACGGAGGCAATCTTACCATCGTGATGGGTGCCGGCGATACGGACGCGGTCGATTCCAACGGCGACCTTGTGATCACCGGCGGCACGATCAACATCACCGCACAGTCCGCATTTGACTGTGACGGCAGTATCACCCACACCGGAGGGACGATCATCGTGAACGGAGTGGAGACCGATACGGTCACGAACCAGATGATGGGCGGTCCGATGGGCAATCAGATGGGTGGTTTCGGAGGAAAGAGACGGTAAAAAAAGAAATGAAAACGCCTGCCCTGAGGCAGGCGTTTTTCAAATCTTCGGCAGTGCACATGGAGCCATTCAAATCTCTGGCAGGCAGTGCATGTGGACTTTTTCGAGGATCCGGAAACCTTCCGCGCGTCCCTTTAGGGAGCGGAGACCGAAGTCGATCGAACGGATCGTGAGGTATTTCCAAAGCGCCTGGAAGGCGGCAGAGTCTTCGGGGTACTGGCTCTTGTGGCAGAGAAGTGCTTTCTTTTGCGCCTGAAGGCCCTTTCCCGCCCCGATGAAGCGATTGGGCTTAGCGGTCATATAATAGGCGATCGCGCTTACAGGGGCGCTTTTCGCGCCGTTTTCCGCCATGATTTCGGGGAAGGGCGCAAAGTAGGCGGCGCGGCGAGCCGCTTCGCCGACGTTCAGGTGGTCCATGTGGGATTCACTCTGAGAACAGGGGTCGGGCGCGAAAATGACGTCGGGCTGCACTTCACCGATGAAGCGGAGGATGCCTTTGTAAAGCTCCATGGGATCATAGAGTCCCCCGTCCGTGAGCCCGAGAAAGCGGACGTCGGAGACGCCGAGCGCGGAGGCGGCTGCGAGCGATTCTTCTTTCCGGATCGCGGCGAGCTCCAAAGGTGTGGTTCCCGCGGGTGCATTTTCCAGACCGAAACGGCCGTCCAGGCAGATGAGGAAGCAGATCTCCTTGCCCATGGCCGCCAGCTTCGCAACCGTGGCGCCGGCGCCGATCTCGATGTCGTCCGGGTGCGGACCGATGAAGAGATAACGATGGAAAGAATCCACTTTCGGGATGGGAACGGCTCGTTTCAGGATGAAAGACGTAAGACTCATGACAGCACTCCTTTGCGGGTTCTATCATAGCATCTTCGCGGCCGCGGGCGCAAGGAGAGAAGAAAATGAAACAGGCGGCGCCCCGGGAGTGCCGCCGTCTTGTATACAGTATGCTGAGTCACGGGCCGGAAGGCGAGGCTTCCGCGAAGATATAGCCGCCGTCATATTCCGGAAGCAGTTTCTCGATTTGCCGGATATGGGCTTCCGTGCAAGGGCTCAGGAAGATTTCCAGAAGACCGCCCGGAATGATCTGCATGCCTTTGTAATACGCCGGCGCTCCGCCAAGTTGTTCATCAAATGCCTTTAGGAGCGCTTCCGAGATCTCTTTTGAGATGTCTGATCGGCGCAAAGCCGCGTACTCTTCCAAAATGTCCATCCATACCCGGAATGAATGACTCTTTTCCAGATAATGGCGGACTGCAGTTTCGGTACTGCTCAGCTTTTGAAAGTCTTCTCCCGGCCGGTAGTACACACCGGAATAGAAGACACGCTTTTCTTCACCCTTCGCACGGAACCAGATCTCGATTTCTTCCGTATACGGATCACCGGCATGGCCGGTGGAGGGCAGCTCCTCCTGAAGCTCGGAGAGCGGCCTGAGGACGCGGTATATTTCATTCAGGTCTTCCGGACTCAGGTTCAGGATGGAGGTCAGGTTTTCTTCACCATAATCCCGTTCCCAGGCACGGTCGCCCAAAGCGGAATAAATGCGGCTCCGGCTGTCGTATTGATAGCAACGGTTTTCGATCTCCTCGCCTCCCCAGTATTTCCGGGAAACGGTAAAGGCAAAATCGGCGGGGGGTTCCTCGTAGTCTGAGATGACAGACCGGGCGTAAGCCTCCGCCTCATCCAGCGTCCAGGAAGTCGAGAATCCGGGAAATGCATCTTTCCAGAAAAGCAGATTGCTGCCGTTCGACCAGATCGCAAAGCGCATGTTGTCGCCAGGAGCATAATCCGCAAGCGCTTTAAAAACACTATCTTCGTAATTGTTGTCATAAAGCATCAGGATTCCTTCTTTGCCGACTTCCGCCGTACGGAGAGAATGATTCAGACCTTCCAGAGAGGAATTGATGTGTTTGTTTACAAACAGCCTGACCGGGCCTTCTTTTTTGAGCTCGCCGCGAAGCACACTGACTGGTTCCAGTGTGAGAATACAGGCTTCCGTGATATATGGATTCCCGGTGAGCCGTTCCATGGACTTATCTTCAATGGAAATGTTGGTGATATCCGTGAGTTTTGCCCTGAGGAGAACGTTGCAGCGGGTAAGCAGCTCACGCTCGGTCAGATAGGCGAGACAGGCTTCCGAGATGACGGCGCCGGAGACAGGTTCTGTGACGCGTCGGACTATTTTCCAGCTGTCTTCGTACAGAATATCGGGATCCTGCGTGGAAGCCTCCATTGTTACAGAGGTGTCCGTCACCTTCGGATCTGTTTCCGGTTCCTCGGTCATTTGCTGTTCACTTCCATCTGCCACGCCTACGGGATCCGTCTCCGGCAGGACCTTCCCGTTCTTCTCGTGCAGCCAGACGCCCAGGCCGACGGTCAGGATCACTGCCGCGGCCGCGAGAGCCCAGGCCAGAAACCTGCCGTTTCCGGAGTCCGCCTTTTTCGGCGCGGCTTCCTCTATCATTTTTTCATCGATCTCGTTGAGATCGTTCAGAAAATCCATTTTACTCATCCCACAGGTCCTCCCTGACAAGCTGTTCTTTCAACTGATTTCTGATGCGGTAGAGAAGGACTTTGACGTGGCTTTCCTTAAGGCCCTGCTCGCGCGCGATCTCGCGGACGCTCAGGAAATACCAGTAGCGCTGGAGGAACACGGTGCGCTCGCGCTGCGGGAGTTCCCGGAGAAAGCGCGAAAGCATCTCCCGCCTCGCTATCTCCGAGGCCCAGTTCCGCCCGTCTTCTCCCGGGAAAATGTCATCCAGCTCGTCGAGTGCGGTCTCGGCTTCGCCGCCGCCGCGCTTCTTCGCGAGGCGTTCTCTCAGACGGTCCAGCGCACGGCGCCGGCAGATCACGAAGAGAAAATTCTTCATGGATTCCGGCTCCGCCGGCGGGATCTTCTCCCAGGCCTCCTGGTAGACGTCATTTTCCACTTCCTCCGCGTCCTCATAGTTTCCGAGGATCCTCTTCGCAAGGCCGCGGAGCGCCGCGCCGTACAGCCGTTTTGCTTCGGCTGCGGCATTCTCCGAGTGTGAGAGGAATTGATTGACAAGCGGATCTCTGGCCATGACGTCTGGTCCTTCCAAGTCCTTCAACTGTTTCATCGGAAAACAGTGCGGGATGGTTACAAGAATCGGAAAACAGTATACGACAGGAAGAGAGATCCATCAAGAAAGGGCGGCGCCTTGTGGCGCCGCCCGCGTTGAATAAAGCCCTGGAAGCTTCGTTTTCCTTTAGTTTCCGGTGGTGTAGTAGGTCGTGGATCCGCCGGCCGAAGTGAGCTTCCAGAAGTAGATGCCGGAAGTGGACGAGTTGATCATGAAGTACTTGCTGGACGAGAAGGCCAGGTACGGATAGCGGCTGGAGTAGGAGTTCGCAGCCGTGACTGCCGAGCCGTTCATCGCAAAGGTCCATCTGCAGTAGGAGGAACTCAGGGAGGTGTAACTGTAGAGATAGTTCGACCTGCTGGCCAGATAGGTGCCGGTGGAATTGTTCCTGATGGCGTACTTCGAGCTCGACGCGGCGATCGTGAAGACGTAAGCACTGTCGACGTTGCTCAGCGTGGAGCCGGAGAGCGAGATGCCGGTGGAGGCAAGCGCGACTGCGCCGCCCGCCGAGGCGGACTCATACTTCTTGTTGCCGCTGAGGCCCTTCAGGACGTACATGCCTGAGGAGGAATTTCCATAGGTGATGACGTACTGGCCGCTCCAGTCGGACGGTGCGGAAGTCAGAAGCTGGTAGCCCGAGCCGCCGCCCGACTGCGTGTAAGAGTACAGCGCATAGAGGGTAATATTCCCGGTGGGCTTGTAGGTTCCGGTCAGGATCGTGGAGGGCTTCGACGTCGTAGCAGCGAGCGAGCCGGTCACCCAGCCGAGGAAGGTGTAGCCCGAAGGCGCGCCTGCGGTCGGAAGCGTGAAGGAGCTGTTCGAATTGCAGGTCACGCTGGCGACAGCCGCGACACCCGAAGGCACCGAGAAGCTGACCGTGTAATTCGTGCCTGTGGCCGGCGTGTAATCGCCCACGTAGCTGTAGCCGCAGACTGTGCAGGTGTAGGTCGTGTAACCCTGCTGGGTCGCCGTCGGCGCGGTCACGACGCTCGTGTACGAGCAGTTCTCGGTCTCCTTGTCGCCGCAGCTACAGGTCCGGGAGTGCGTGCCGTTGCCGTTGGAGGTCCAGGCGCCGTAGCTGTGCTCATGCGTCTGGGTCTGCGGACTCGTGGCATAGTAGCTCGTACCGGCGGAGGCTTCCTTCCAGAAGTAAATGCCGGAGGTGGACGAGTTGATCATGAAGTATTTGCTGGACGAGTAGGCCAGGTACGGATAACGGCTCGCAGCGGAGTTCGAAGCGCTGACCGTGGACCCGCTCATCTGAAGGCCCCATGTGCAGTAGCTTGAGCTCAGCGAGTAGGCATACAGATAGTTCGATCTGCTGGCCAGATAGCTGCCCGTCGAAGCGTTCTGGATGGAGTAATTGCCATTGTAGCTCGCAACCTTGAAAATGTACGCACTCGAGGCGTTCTTCAGCTGATTGCCGGAAAGCGTCATGCCAGTCGAGGAGAGCGCGACGGCGCCGCCGGCGGAGGCCGACTCATACTTCGTGCCGCTCGAGAGACCCTTCAGCGCATAGAGGCTGGAGCCGTTGCCATAGGTGATGACGTAGTTGCCGGCCCAGCTCGAAGGCGCTGCGGTCAGAAGCTGATAGACCGTCTCGCCCGAACCGCCTTCGCTCTTCGTGTACAGCGCGTAGAGCGTGGTATTCTTGGTGGGGGTGAAGGATGTGCCCGCGGCGTAGTAGCTCGGCGCAGAGGTCGTCTGCGCGACTTCTGCTGCGGCCCAGCCAAGGAAGCTCCAGCCGCTGACCGCGGTTGCGGAGGAGAGGAGCGTGAGCGACTCGCCCTGATAGCAGGACGCCGTCGAGAGCGTCGATCCATTTGCCTTGTAGGTCACGGTGTAGGTGGCCTTTGCGGCAAAGTTGATCTGGACGTTGCAGTTGGAGGTCGGATTAACGGTAAATGTGTTGCCGTTCTGCGTGACGGTCGCGCTGCCGCTCGTCACCTGATAGCCGGAGACCTGATAGCCGGTCTTCGGGGAGGCGGTGATCGTGTTGCCGCTCACGGAGACGGTGCCCCACGAGGTGTTGTTGGAGGTGGCGGTCACGGTGTAGGAAGTGGTGGAGCCGCCGAAGAGCTGCCAGGTGGAATAGACCGTCTGGACCGCGTCGACATTTCCCTGGCCCGGATAGCTGTCTTCGGAGGAGACGGCGATCGGGAAGGCGACCTTGTTGGACTTGGCCTGGCTGAGCGAGTAGGAACTGTAGGCCGGATCCCAGTTGCCAAGGGAGGATTTGGTCTTGGAGAGCGCGGAGGCAAATGTGTCGCCGTTCTTCACGTAACCCAGGATGGATTCCATGTACTGGCGCTCGCCGACGAAGGAAACGGACTGCGAATAGCCGTAGACGGTCTCGACGCCCTTGTTCCGAAGGCCGGTGAACATCTTGTCAGTCGCCATGCCGAGGCAAATGCCCATGTAGACCAGGCTGTGCGGTGCATTTTTCGTCATGTGGTTGGCAATGCAGTTGCCGTTGACGTAGGCGTAGCCGGAGCCTTTCAGCGCGTCGTAGTAGGTGCCATAAGTACCGGTCTTCGCCGCAGTATCCGTGCTGGTGACGCCGGAGTTACTCGTCAGGCAGAGATAGGAGCTGTTCGCACGGCTCGTGTAATCGCCGTTACTGCCGGAGTAGTCCGTGGTGCCGTGCGAGTCCATGATGACGATCGCGCAGTTCGCGATTGCCTTCGCGACGTTGTCGACGGTGGCATTGGTCATCGAATAGCGGTAGCTCGAGGAGCCGCCCGTCGCCTGATACAGCGACTGCCACATGCTCTTGTAATAAGGAGAATAGTTGCGGAAGGAGCTGTCTGCATAGCTGGAGCTCGACTCCCAGTAAGGCTGGATGAGGCCGATCTCGACGGAGCTCGGAGCGCCGCCGTTCAGTCCGGCTGTAAGTCCTTCGATCTCTGCCGTGAAAGCCGCCAGATCTGCCTCCAGCGCGGCCTCTTCAGACTCTGTCATGGCCGCGGGCGTCTGGTGAAGCTTGGCCTCCATACGGGGGTCATAGCAGCAGGCGATGCCGGTCGTGGTCTGCCAGGTCAGGAAATTGCCGTTCTGCTGAAGAGTGCCTTCCACATAAGTTTCCGAACGCTTGATCGCCTGGATGACGCTGGGGACCATGCTGACGTAATCCGCCTCAGTCAGGCTGCCGATACCGCCCATCGTCTGGGCCGTATCCGCCTGGACAGAAGAAATTAAGGCAAACACATCATTCTCCAGAAGGGCGTTTTCAGCCTCGGTAAAGACATGTGCGCCGTCGATCCGTGCATCGGCCTTGTTCCCGGCAGCGCCGGCATCGATGCCCATTGCGCCGAGGATCATGACGAGCGTTAACAAAAGTGCCATCAGACGTTTGAAGTGTTTACTCATAACCTCTTCTTCCTTTCTTATATTTCGCAGCTTCTCTGCGATGAAAAATATAGAGCGCATTATAAACCTCTTTTTTTCGGAAATCCAGTAAAAAATACATTTCGGGCGGCACTTTTTTGGAAAATTGTATCGCTTCCCAAAAAATATTCGCCTCAAGGCCTCTGTTTGAGCACTTTGCCGAAGGAATCAACGGCGGAAATGCAAAAAGACGGCGCCCCGGAGGGCGCCGTCCTGTGCTGATGCTTTCAGTGGATCGCTCAGTTTACATTTGTCGCATAGGTCGTCCGTGTGGTTTCCGAAAGCTTCCAGAAGCGGATGCTGCCGGTAACGTTCTTACCGATCTGGAAATACCGGCTGAAGCAGAGATACGGATAGCGGAGGCTGGAGGCGTTCTTCGAAACGACCGCGGCTCCCTGCATTTCCAGGGACCAGGTGCAGAAAGCCGCCTGATATTTCCCGAGACTGTAAAGCAGGCTGCTCCGGGAGGCCAGATAGGTGCCTGTGGCTTCGCTTTGGATGGAATACCCGCCGCCGGCCTTTTTCACGTCGAAGATATAGGCTTCGCTGACATTTGTGAGATAAGTGCCTTCTGAAGTGACTTCTGAGAAGCCTGTCTCTGCGAAGGTCACGGAGCCGCCGGCCGAGAGAGACTCATACTTTCTGGTGCCGGAAATGCCCTTGAGCACATAATAAGTGTCGGACAGAGGGTCTGTCGTGATCACATAGCGCCCTTCCCAGTTTTCGGGAGCCTTGGTCACAAGAGTGAAACGGCATTCATTCAGGGGCAGATCCACAGTACGGGTGTAGAGCGCATAGAAGGTCTTGTCTCCGTCCGGGGTGCAGGCAGCGCCTGGTGCGAGATGAGAGGGAATGCTCTCAGACTCGGCGGATTCATTTTCGGACCAGCCGAGGAACGTCCAGCCTGCGGGAGCGGGAGCGGAGGCGGGCAGATTCAGAGAAGAGCCTTTACGGACCTCCTCCGTAGAGCAGACCGTTCCGTTTGCCATGAAGGTCACGGTATAGGATTCTTCGCCGGGAGCCGCAGGATAGAGTTCCCAGGTCGAACAGACCGTCTGGACCGCGTCGACATTTCCGTGGCCGGGGTAAGCGTCCTCAGAGGAAACGACGATCGGGAAAGCGCCTTTTTCGCGAAGAACGGCAGAAAGCGAGTAGCCTTGATAGGCAGGATCCCAGTTGCCGTACTGCTGCTTCGTCTTCCGGATGGCTTCGGCGAAGTTGTCGCCGTCCTTCAGATAACCCATGATGGACAGCATGTAGATCTGTTCACCGTCAAAAGTGACGGACTGAGAATAGCCGTAGACGGCCTCGACGCTTTTCTGGCGGAGACCTTTATGCATGCCGTCCGTGGCCATGCCGAGGCAGATGCCCATGTAGACCAGGCTCTCCGGCGCATTCTGCGTCATGTGGTTCGCGATGCAGGTGCCGTTGACATAGCCGTAACCGTAGCTCTTCATGGCATTGTAGTAGGTGCCGTAGGTGCCGGTCTGGCGCTGGGTGTCAGCGGTGGTGATGCCCGTGGTGGTGCTCAGACAAAGATAGGACGTATTGGCCCGGGAAGTGTAGTCATAATTGCTGCCTTCATAATCCGTGTCTCCGTGAGAATCGAAGATCACGAGGCCGCAGTTCTGAACGGCCTTGGCAATGTTGTCCACTGTGGCATTTTTCATGGAAAAGCGATAGTTCTGAGAGCCGCCGGTGGCTTGAGAAAGGCTCTGCCACGTCGCCTTGTAGTTCGGAGAGTAATCGCAGAAATTGCTGTCGGCATAGCTGGAATTTGATTCCCAGAAAGGCTGAATGAGGCCAATCTCGATGGATGTCGGCGTATGGAGATCCAGGCCGGCCTTGCTGCGGAGAGACCTGGAAAATGCATCTGCATCGATCTCTGTTTTGCGCCCTTCCGTTGCCGCACTTGTGTCACCTGCACCGTGAAGCAAGGCTTCCATCCGGGGGCTGTAGCAGCAGGGCATGCCGACCGTGGTCTCCCAGACGAGGAAGTAACCGTTCTGCTGAAGAGTGCCTTTGACATAGGTGTCAGAGCTTTCGATGGCTTTCCGGACGTCGGGAATCAGACGGATGAAATCCGCCTCGGTCATTTTCTGAAGACCGCCCATAGTCTGCGCGGCCTGTTCTGTCAAAGCGGTGATCTTCGCAAAAACGTCGTTGTCCAGAAGGGCATTTTCCGCTTCGGTAAAGACGTGATCAGAGACAAACTTCTTCGGAAGCCTGCCGCCTTTCGCGTCGGAAAGGACCGGTGTCGCCCCGAGGATCAATAAAAGCGTCAGAAGAAGAGTGATCAGATGCTTGAAAATGCGTTTCACAGGAAATTCCTCCCAATGAGATGAAAAGTGCGATGAGTCCGCACTTCGCAGTATCATAGCATAATCCGGTGTGAAGTGAAAGAGCCCGGCCTCAAGAAAACTGCCGCACCCGAGGGTGCGGCAGCTTTCTTAATGGGCTCTCAGAGCGAAAGCCTTAGTAGGCCGGATACCAGTGGTCAAGGGACTCGCCAAGGGCGATGGCATCCTTGATGTACTGCAGCGGCTCCGGATCGCCGTCGTCATAGGAGACTTCCGTGAAGTCCGGATCGACAGAGTCCTTGATGGAGATCTCGTTGGCGCAGAAGCCGTCGGCGTTCGGGGTCAGGAGATCGATGTCGGGGATGATGAGCTCTGTGCCGTCTTCGAAGATCAGCTGGACTTCATAGGTCGCGGCTTCCGGACGTACGAAGAAACCAAATGCATAGATGCCGCCTTCGGAGGACTTGCCGAAGCCCCACTTGCCAAGCAGCTCGCCGTCTTCGCCTTTGAGGAATTCGACCATGTTGCCGTACTTCTCGGCAGCGCCGGTCTCGTACAGATAGAACTCGGTGATGAAACGGCCGTGGTCGGCTTCCTGCTTGCCGGTCTTGTTCTTGAGCTCAAGGCCCAGAAGCACATAGCCGGGATAGAAGTGGTCGGTCGTCTGGCCGGAGGCAACGAGCTCAGCCATGGCGGCGAGATCGTCTGCGTCGTCGACCGGCTCCTGCTCCCACTGGGAAACATCGGTGCCCTTCTTGAGGGACAGCTTGTCGTTGTTGTTGACCGTCAGGCCTTCCCAGGTGGCTTCAGAACCATCTTCGAAGACCACGTTCAGATCCATGGTGACGCCTTCCGGACGGACGACGTAGGCGAAGAATTCATACTTCTCTTCATCCGCGTCCTTGTCCGGCCATGCTTCGGAGATCAGGCTGTTGCCCTTGTCCTCGGCACCCTGCTCATACAGGTAGAGCTCGGTAATGGTGACGCCGGTCTTGTTCTTGAAATCAAGAGCAAGCGGGACATACTTCGCTTCGACGACGGGCGGCTCGGTCGGGGCTTCTGTCGGCGGCTCGGTCGGAGCTTCCGTCGGGGCCTCAGTCGGAGCCTCGGTCGGCGCTTCGGTGGGCTTCTCCGTCGGCTTCTCGGTCGGAGCTTCGGTCTTCGGCGGATCCGTCGGGGCGACGGTGGCCGGGCCGGCGGTGCAGGCCGCAAGTGAAAGAACCAGCAGCGCAGCGAGCATGATTGCTAAAAACTTCTTCATTTTACTTCCTCCATACAAGATAATCTTATGATTTTGTTTCTTAAGCCCTTATAGGGCATATTACCTTATCGGCAGGCCGGTTTCAAGAGCCGTTCAGCGTTCTTCCCGTTCTTTCTCCTTCTCGGAGATCTCCATTTCCTTCCGAAGCTTCGCCCTTCTGTACACCCCGTAGCGGTGATGGGTGAAGATTGTCCCGGTGAGAAGCCCGACGGGCACATAGATCAGAACGAAGTACAGGAAGAGGCGGTAAACGCCGGGTTCTCTTGCAATGAAGGCCATCGCGGCCAGAACGATCACCAGAAAGACTGTAAGCCAGATGTAGGCGCCGGCCGGGATGGCTCGTTCCTTAATGAGAAGAGAGATCCCGCAGCAGACCACAGAGCCCGAAAGCCCCGGGATGACGCTTTCCAGAACGTTCATCCAGAAGACTGCGCTCCGGTGCGTCTGGGCAAATGCTGCCATCTCCTCCGCGGTCATGGCCGCATAACCCGGAAGGAAAATGAACTGGATGGGGGCGGTGAGAAAGGTGTAGGCCAGCGCGTAGACCGCGAGGAACACGAAGCTCAGCGCAAAGGAGTAGAGGATCACCGTGCTTTTCGGCCGTCCGTCTTCCGTGAGGAACAGCGTGCGCCAGAAGCGCGCGAGTTTTCCAGAAAGCTTGTCCTCCTTGCTCCCCATGCGGGCACCGTCACTTCTTCCGCATCGCGGACCACTTCGTCCAATAGGAGGTCACGCTCAGGAAGTAGCTGTAAATGTCTTCGAAATCCGGGCTCTTGAGGTTGACTTCCTCGATGGAGTACGGGGATTTCTCGAAGACGAAGTCGTCACGCACCGACCAGCGGCCGATGGTGTTGAAAACGCTCAGGCAGCCGCTCTGTCCGTCGTCGCCGCCCAGGCAGTAGAGGATGAAGAGACGCGCGCCGGCCGGGTTGTCGCAGCCCTTGATCGTGTAGACGTAGTCGCAGGCGAGGAAGGCCGTGTAGGGCTCTAGTCCTCTGACCCAGTCGATCTTGGAGCCGGTGGCCTGGTTGTCGAGTTTCGACGCGGAGCAGAGGCCGAGGGTGGGCCCGTTCAGGGATTCATCGACTGCCGAGACGACTGCGTCGCCGTCGCCGAGGCCGGTGATGTTCATCTGGGTGAAGCGCCAGAAGAGTTCCACGCCGCCGTTGTTGTCCGGGAAATACATCAGACCGGGCTCGTTGGACAGATGCTTCATGTAGGTGTATTCCAGCGGCTTCCCGTACTGCTTCTCATACTGCTCAGCGATGGCGTCGCCGTCGATGACGAGCTGGCACCACAGGGCGGAATACGAAGGAGAAGTGATGTCCTTGGTGTAAATGGTCCAGAACTGGGTGTTGTTGCCATTACCGTCCGTATAGTCCCCAGTTTCCGGGTTGTAGCCTTCGACGATGTCCCACCAGCTTGTTAACGGGCAGCCGTCCGGATACATTTCCGTATTATAATACCAGGTGGAATAGGTGGCGAAGAGCGGCATGCCGTAGGTCAGCAGACTGTCATCGATATGCGCGCAGACGGCCTTCGGATAATACAGCGACAGGTAATCTTCCAGAACGAGTTCGTAATACACTTCGCCGCTGTTGTCCTTGACCATCAGAACGTCCGCCGCAATGTGGCCGGAATCACTTTCGGTCTTGACCCGGCTCGAAACGGAATCGGTGTCGCTTTCGATGTATTCGACCTTCAGATCCGGATAGGCTTTCTGGAACTTCTTGGCTGCGGTCTGAGCGCTCGTCGTGGTGGAATAGACGGTGATCGTGCCGCCTTCCGCCTTGGCGAGTTCATAGAGTTCGTCCATGCTCATGTTCTCGTAGTCAGGGCCGGCCTCTGTAGGCTTTTCTGTCGGAGCAGGGGTCGTCGTGTCTTTGCCGCCGCTTTCTCCGTTCTGAGAACAGCCGAAGAGCATAAGGCAGAGCGCTGCGCAAAGTATCAGAGCGATAAAACGTTTCATGGGGGAAAACCTCCTTGCATTTCAGACGTGAGAAGGACTTATGCCTGATGGTTCGCGTGAGCAACCTTGATCAGGCGGCCGGTCTCTTTATTATACACGTTGATGCGCTCGGGGAAAAGGGTCGC
>JAEEGL014296042.1_pt1 | contig 13227 bp, 14 predicted proteins | sample 9134231 | NCBI WGS metagenome assembly JAEEGL01 (sample SAMN16246548, study PRJNA631951) | gut metagenome | biome: gut microbiome; feature: rumen; material: fiber-attached | host: Bos | place: Iran: Karaj | collected 2018-10
ATATCACCGTCAACGCTACCCGCGCCGGTAACATTTTCGTTCCATGAGTATTGCCACACGTCACAATAATCGGGTTTAGTATCTCCGAGATATGCTAACCAAATATAATCTATATTTATATCCTTAAAGAATTCGTTATACCAGCTAACCGCAACATAACACCCGACATTATAACCGTGATATTCCATTGTATTACGGAAACCGTCTACGATATCAATAATGCGGTTTTTATTGCGTTCTTCTTCCAAGTCATAGAAGACCGGGAAAGATATCTTATCCCGGTATGGTTCTATTAATCTTATACAGTGTTTAGCCTCACCAACCGCGCTATCGTAATCAGTGGCGTATGAATAGAAATAGACGCCGACTTTTAGACCTGCGTCCAAAGCACCTACCATGTTAATATCAAAGTATTTATCGTCTTGTGATTCGATATCCTGACCAAACCCGCAGCGAATAAAGGCATAATCTATTCCATGCTCTTTAACACTGTTCCAATTAATTACGCCGTTATGCTCGGAAACATCAATGCAATTACCCATATTATTTAGTCTCCATTTTATCCAGTAACTTCGTTAAGACAATCGTGTTATTATCCAAACTGTCCTTTAAAGACTTGATTTCTTCTTTATGATCTTTTCTAGTTTCTTCTAACTGCTTTGTAAAATTCTCGGTTATGATCTTTATCCACCAACCGAGACCGATACAACAAAGAATAGGAAAACCCAAAGAAGAACAAATATTAGTTATTGTCTGAACATCCATATTATTTAACCCCCTTATAATAGAAGTTTAAAGACTTTCTGATGTATTCTATAAAGTCTTTATAATCTTTCTTTATATTTATTGTATACGACGCAGAAATTAAAGCAATATTTGACGCCGTTAATATTTTAACACCATTTACGTTAATATAGTGCGGTTCTTCTTTATTATAATGCGCTGACACCTTACCGGAAACGGGTATAACTGTTTCATTTGTAAACGCCTCGAACCCGTGTTCGGTGAAATACTCGGCGCCTATCTGCTTATTAACTCCACTTATTGTTGATTCTATATGTTCACCGTCAACCGATAAAAGATATTTTTTCGCGCCCAGCGTTCTAAATAATTTTATGTCGTCTTCTGTTGACCATACACCGCACGGAAATTCGTCGCCTTTTGAATTGTAACCAACCGCCCCATATTTTAAAGCGGTGGCGCGTATTTCGCGGTTAAGTTCGTCAAACTCTTTTTCGAAGTCTCCGAAGTAGAAAATTGAATCAGTGTCGATATATAGGAGATTTTTCCCGACTATCTCGCACCCTTTATCAAGATCGGCGCGGGCGTGTGCGGTAACCCAAAGCGCCCACTGATACGGCAAGAATGAAGAATCAGCCTCATAAAATTCGTTTAACATATCTTCCAATGGTCTTTTTGTCGGGATATATTCACCATTCACAAATTTATATTCGATTCTATCAATCCTCATACACATCAGACCATAACAGGCATTTAAAAGTTCCTTACTTCTAGCACGCTCGTATAATATAACCGGATCTTTTATTCCGGATAGCTCGCATTTCTTTTTATAATACTGCTGACATACACGGCGCAATTCATAAGGCAAAAGACCCTTGCGACTTCTATATACTTCAATTATCTCAATTTTAGAGTAGCGGTAATTCTTTAAAAGAATCAACATATCTATTTCGGTCATAACCAGCATACCAACGGGCGCACTGTATATTCTTCCATTGTCTTCCTTTATCTTCCCGTTGTCTCCGTCTTCTATCCTGGTAAACGTTTTTGCTTTTGCTATATACGGCACGCCGTATTTACCGCAGTATTCAAAGTCATATATCTTAAACTTGATAAGAAAACACCAGCGTTCGGAAAGCGTTTTTAACCTGGATAAAAAATCGGGTTGTGGGTCGTATTTCTGAAATGCGGTTATCGGGAAACCCTTACACATGATTTGATATGGATAACTTGACGTCAGGTCTACGTGATGAATAATACCGACATTATTAATGCCGACGGTAACGCCTGTATATTTAGCGTTTGAGTGGGTGTTGCCCCCTCTGAAACCCAAACGGCATAATTCGTATAAATGCGGGGTTAACCTTGTAGATTGAAAATTCGCTTTGCATTTCGGGTTTTTCCGCATTGAGTTTCTACAATCTTTGCGAACATAACCGGTAGAAGTTAACGGGATAGTTGCAATATTATATTTATCGTCTGAATCAAATCTTTTGCGTAACGCCTCGGAAAGTCCTTTAACGTCGTTGTAACAATAAGCTAATTCCAGATCGGTCAAACCGTTCTTTACATCGTCAAATACGGGTGTGCGCGTCTTCGTGTAGTCTAGATCACCTTTTAATTTGTGGTGTGGTACGTCTTTCGTGAACGCGTCAAGACTTTTATTCGTTAAGCGGTACGCGCATTTATAAGTAATCCCGCCCGCCGTCGGTATGACTAACGGGGCGTAAACATCAGTAAATAAGGGGTTAATCATTTCACCTATGAACGAATAAGCAAAAGTAAACTCGAATGAAAGATTATGGACGTAACAAACAATAGAACACCCGTATAAACGCCCGTCCGAATTTTCTATGTGTAAGTTTAAAACTTCGGTTAATTTAGCATTTAATTGCATGAATTCTTCCCAAGTTTTACCCATAAAAACATAATCTTCAATGCAATATTGCCACTGATACATAAACGCGAACGGCTTTTCCGCGTCTTCTATCGTCGTTGTTTCAATGTCAAAAGAAACCGCTAGGTCGTAATAAGACACCTTATCAATAGTCTTGCCACGCTTTGAGCACGTCGGCGCAGTCTTAAATATTTCAAAAGGAAAATTCTTAAAATCAAAAACGGGGGCTTTTTCACCGTCCGGCATATCGATCGTAAATAACGGCGTTGCCTCAAATAAAGATGGAAACTTTTGGAGTTTACCGTCTTTACTTCTTGAATAGGATGATAATAACATATGCTTTCAGACCTCAAATTTTTATATTTCATTATACAAACGTTTTATCTATTTCTATCTGATCTTTAACCCAGTTGTCAAACTCTTCATTCCAAATATTGAGCATTGATAACCCGTTAGGGTCGTCAAGGTGTAGGCTATTGTCTCCAAAAACCTCATACCATTTCCACGGGTTTTCGTCGTGCTGGAACATTATATATTCCAATAGATATCTTCTTTGTGTTTCCGGCGGTAGATCGTGAAATGGGGAATCCTTGTCAATTAATTCATATTCGTTAAGAATATCGTAAATATCTTGAATCGGGTCTTTTTCTTCAAATTCTTCTTCGTCTTCGTCTCCGAAAACATCTTCGAAAAAATCTTCTTCCGGCGGTGGCGTTCCCGGTTCTTCGGGTTGTTCTTCCGGCGGTAATACTTCAAACGGTTCTTCTTCGGCTTGTTCGGCGCGGGTCCGGCGTTTCCAGCGTGCTATCGTTCTTTCAGAAACGTTATACCGTTCGGCAAGTTCTTTGTTTGTTCCCTCGATCTCGAGTATCTCCATGCCGGGATATTTTGCTTTCTTTTGCCGGCTTTCGATCTCATAACCTTTTTGTCTTGCCTGTTCTAACCAGCGGTACGCGGTACGCTCTGAAACACCGTATTTCTTGGCTAACTCTTTCCTGGTGCCTTTAAACTTTTGGAGTGTAGACGCACGCGGGCGTGTAGGCTTTCTAGACCTCGCGCCCGTTTCCGCTTTTGCTTTTGATTTCCACCGGTATATAGTGCGCTCACTAACGCCGTATATCTTCGAAAGTTCTTTGTTTGTTCCATACTCGTTAAGAATAAACGCACCGGGGTATTTCATTTTATTTTGCCTCTTTCATAACAGATTTAACATAATCATTCGGCACCCATTTGTCGTAGTGGCTGTTATTGTTCGAACCGCAGAAACAACAGGGTTCTTCGGTGAACTTTTTATATAAGTGTTCACACGAAGAACAACAATGCGGTATTTCATTTAATAAGTCAGGCATCGTCATTCTCCCTTGCGGTCTCAATCAAGACGTTTAACTCGGCTATAAATTGTAATACTGCGTCATGTTTCGCATTTAGAACGATTAACTCGTCAAGAAGTTTTTTTCGGGTCATTTCAATTACTTCGATTATTTTTTCTGTCATTTCAAGTACTTCGATTATTTTTTCTTTAGTCATAAACTCTTACCTCGCAATTTACTTGCATATAATTTTTATACTTATTAGACCCCTCGGATAGAAGTTTTGAACGCGTATGATATGTTCTATCTGTAATGCTAAAATATGCTTTTGATGAAGTTTTTATATAAATATTTTTGTTTAAGTGTATATTATAAAATACTGACCCGATATCTAACTCATCCCATGATAACGGAATTACGTGATCTTTGGTGTATTTATATCTTATCTCAAATGTTTTATTACTGAATACATCAAATATTTCTTCTTTAGCCATGTCATTACCTCTGCTATCGCATAACCCAGCTGAATATCCAGCCTCGTAACCGTCACAATCTTTGCAATTAACCGCAATTGTCGGGGCGTTGTCGATTGTGTCTTGTGCTATCGTTATCATTTCAGCAACAGTTATTGTATTGTCCCATGCGTTAAAATGTTTGTCTATTTCATCTGAAATCAGTTCTTTAACATTGTCCGCGTCAATTAGTCTCATAATTAAACCTCAATAAATCATTTTTAAAAGTGTTAATAGATCGACTTTAGTAGCATAGTCCGAAAAATACATTTTTTCCGACCCTATCGCCAGTTTTAATTGAACGCCGTATATTCGATAAAAGATAAGAAAATTATCTATCGATTTAAAAGTCTGGACTTTTGCCGGTATCGCACAGGCATAATAAAGCACTTCGGACTTGTGTTTATAAATATAGATATCATCAATACACACCATAGGCGTAAATTCGTTTATATTGACTTTCTTAACGCCCGTGAATGAATCATTGACGAAATTATTATTTAACGCCTCGCGTTGAAATAACGCACCCTCGGTGGCTTTATAAAGTGCCGTGTTCTTCTTTTCATCCGAGACTTTTGAAAACGGTAATTCAATCCGCTTTTGTCCGTCGTTCGTAATTAAAACACGCTGGTTATTCTTTTGCATATTCTCAATAATGGGAATCAGGTTATAACCGCGTAAGATCGGGTTACCCATTCTTTGAGCATTGGAAAGTAAAACGACCTTAACGGGTTCGAACCCCTCTATCTCGCGGTTTCTGTTAACTGTCTCATACATTCTTACAAATGCTTTAAACTGGTCAAACATAAATCGCTTATTTTCAATGAATTCTTCGTGAATTATAAATTTCACATCGGAAAGATCTACACTACGGAGATTTTCGAAAACGGATAACCCCGCGCCATATCCGATCATGTCGCGGGTATCTTGATCGTATATGATAGCGTGCGACTTTTCCATTTTTAATATTATGTTTCTATCAAAATCTTTATTGAATTTCTTAAAGGGATTACCGAAAGAACAAGAACATTCCTGTAATTGCTCGCGTGTATTACGAAGATAGATAAAAGCGCCCGGAAATGAACATATAGCGCGTTCTATCGCGCTATATGTCTTTCCTATTCCATAACCGCCTATGATAAAATTGAACGGTCGGAGTTTATTGTTTTCCGGAATCCTATACCAATCAGGCATAACGGTTACGCCTCATCCAATTAACTCGGCGCGAATATGTCGCCAGACTGTCCGGCGGGTTGAAAGTTGTCGTTTGCCTTTTCGAAAGGACTTTCGACCGGTTCATTGTTCGCGGTTCCTCTCTTACCTAGGAATGTTACGTTTTCCGCGTTAAGCTGAATGACCGTCTTTCCGTCCTTTACGGGTGCGGTAATGTGACCCAAGACAGAAACCAAAGCACCCTTTTTGCAATACTCGCAAACATTGAGCGCGAGTTTATCCCAAAGAATGATCGAAATAAAATCAGCCTTATCTTTAGAAAAACCATTTACCGCTACGGTAATAAATGCGTATGTCGTACCGCTTGCGGTCTTTCGCGCCTCGGGGTCTTTTGTAAGATTGCCTGTGATAGTGAAGTTGTTGATCGCCTGTAACATGATATTATTCTTCCTTTCCAAATAATTTAGTTGTGATCTGCGCGGAAAACATCTCAAGCGTAAGTTCGACCATAAAAATCGTTTTTTCTTTCGTGCCTTTCGGTACATCCTTTGTAAATTCGCAAACCTGTTCAGCTAAAAAGGTTGTGAATTCGTCTTTGGTAAAGGACTTAATATCCTTACCGATGATTTCTAAAGTTTCCATTGTTTCAGACCTCCGTCAAATTAATTTTACGCTTTCGCGCTGGTGTCAATGGTTGCCACGACAAAGTAATAAGAATAAACGTGTGTGGTTGTTAGTTGTTAGGAATATATGACAACCACTGACGATTCAATTATTATCATACTTTATAAGATAATTCAAGCCTATTTGTTAAATTTTCAAATGAAAACTTGATTTTCATTTTCATTTTTATATAATGATTATAGGGTTATATAGTTTTGCGCCGGGTCAAGCCGGGAACGGTGGCGCAGTCTGACCAACCGAATATAACCCTAACCAATAAAATAAAGTCGAGGTCTGAACATGAAATTAGAAGATTTTAACGCGCTTACGGATGAAGAAAAGCAAACCTACTTAAGTAATTTTGACACCGCGCAAAAGAACATTGACGATCTAACCGCCGAGCGTGACAGTTTCAGAACAGAAAACGAGACACTGGCGAAACAGGTCGAACAGAATAACAAAGAATTGAAAGCGACTAAAGAATTAAACTTTACACTCGCTCGAAAGATAAACGTCGGGGCAAAAGAAGACCCCGAAACCGCATTATATAATTTTATGAAAGGATTTAAAAACAATGGACACTAATCAGATTTATTCAGTTGTTAATGACGCTATCGCACAGGCGATCGGCGCAGAATCACTTGACAGTATTGATACAAAAAATCTTGTCTCCTATGGTTCAACTATTTTATCAAGTTCAAGTAATACTGAATGTTTCTTGAACACGCTTGCCCAGCGTATTGGACGCACGATCTATCGATTCCGCGCTTATTCTAATAAGTTCTCCGATATGATTATTTCCGATATGGAGTGGGGCGCTATCTTACAGAAGATCAGGGTTGAAATGCCGAGCGCAGTAGCAGACCCCACGTACTCACTCACAAACGGCGAAAGTGTCGACCAGTGGACAGTTTCAAAGCCGGTCGCTCATCAGAAACTTTTTGTTTCGAGAACGCCTTATATGTTTAAGGTAACAATTCAGCGCGTAACGCTTAAAGAGGCTTTCACTTCTGTCGAGGCTATGGGGTCATTTATCGCCCTTGTCTATGGTGAAGTTCGTAACGCTATCGAGCTTTCACTCGAAGAATTGGGACGTCTTACGCTTTCCGTTGCTATGTCTGAAACAAGTGATTCAAACTCACAGAGAATTCACCTCGTAACAGAGTACAACACCGAAAGAGGTCTTACTTCCGAAACAACACCGCCCGCCCTTACTGCTGAAACCGCTATCTATAACGAGGACTTTTTGCGTTTCGCTATTATGAGAATGAATAATATCATTGATAATATTCAGGATATGAGCACGCAGTTTTGCGACGGTGAACTTCCTACATTCACAAACCGCGAGAATATGAAGATTCGTATGCTTTCCGGTTTTAAGAGAAGACTTGAAACATGCGTCGAGTATGCGTCTTTCCATGACCAGTTTACCAGCGTAGACGGACAGTTTAGCACTATTAACTTTTGGCAGTCAGAAAAAACACCGTCAAGTATTGATATCCTCGTTCGCCCCTCAATGGGTGACCGTGTTCAGATCTCTAATATCATCGCCGAGATCAACGACCGCGACGCGTTCGGTATTTATCAGTATGACGAGGAAGTAACAACCACTGGACTTAACAGTGCGGGGCGCTATGTTAACCAGCATTATCACGAATTACAGAATAGATTTGTTGATACAAGTGAAAACCTTGTTATCTTCATTCTTGACTAAAGTCAGTAACGGTTCGTTTCTTTACCTCCGTTCAAAGTGCGCCGGGGTTATATTATTCAGACCATATAACCCCGGTTATATTTTAATAATATGATAGACGTATATTTTTATAACATTACAAAAAGACTTAATTCGACCGCCCGCCCTACCGGTACGGGTACTAAAATAGAATGTGCTTTTAAGGAAAATACGTCACTTCTTAACCCCGTATTAACATTACAGTTATCGACTAAACCCGATTATAATTATTTTAAGATAGATAACCGGTATTATTGGATTACTGATATTGTGTCGGTCGCTTATGGGCGTTGGATGATATCCGGACGAATTGACGCGTTAGCAACGTTAAAAGGACATATCCAAGCCACTAGCGCTTTCGTTTTATATGATTCTACGGCTAATACGCAGTTACCGGACGAGCGTTTAGCGGTTAAAACTGATTGTGTTTCTTATACCGCTACCGCAGAAATGCCGTTTGATTATAATTTAGGCTCCGGAACATATCTGATCGCTACCACAGGCGACCCCAATCAAATGGACATAAATTCCGATATACCGCAACACAATATTAAAAACGGCACTGGTGTTTATACGATTGGGCGCGATGATATTGCGTCATTAGGTTTTGACGTAGACGACTTATCACACGCACTTTATACCGAATGGCACAACTTCTATGTAAAAACCGAAAATATATACAATAATATTATCACTACGATTATCCCGCCTAAACCGTCATCGTTTTCAAGTCTTGATGATATTATGGAGTGGATAGGCGACATTTCTAATTGGTTAGCGTTAAAAATTAGCGCAACTGTCTATTTGTTCTTTTATATATTACGCGAACCGCTACAATTTATTTTTATATTGATTCAAAATCTCTTATCCGGTGGGACGGCTTTACAGAATATAAAAGCGTCTTACTGGATACCATTTACTATTCCAGCTAGTGCGGTTCAAGACGTAAGTTCTAAACCGTTGGCATTAGGCGCCTTTTCTGATACCATATCGAATTTAGGAAAACTGAAAACCGCCGTTATAAGATCATCCGCTACTGTTTCTATTCCATGGCACTATTCCGACTGGAGAAACGCGTCTTGTACCGAAGTATTTTTATATATACCGTTAATAGGTTGTATTTCGATTCCGTCTAGCGTTGTTAAGGGTCACAACAGTTTAACGATAATCATATCTATTAATCTTTATTCCGGTTCGATCGCGGTAGAAGTCCAGTGTGACGGCGCACAGATAGGTACTTACGGCACTAATTGTGCTATGCCGTTCTTAATCGGTGATTCTAACTTGAATATAACTTCACTTGTTAACACCGTAGTAAACGCCAGCGCTCAAAATTACGCGGGCGCTATTGCAAGCGGTATGAATACCGTGTCTAACATGGCTACAAGTGTCGGCGGTATCGGTGGCGGTGCCGGTACGGGTTTGACAGATAATATTGTATGTATATGTAGAGTACATGAAACATCACAAGAACCCAGCGCACTTATAAACACGATAGGCACACCGACTTATCAGTTAAAAACTTTATCCGGTTCGGGTTATTGTCAGACATTGAACGCTCAATTAAATTGTTCATCGATCACCGGAGAACCCGACCCGACACAAACAGAAATAGAAATAGTTAATAATATGCTTAACACGGGGGTTTATCTCGAATGAGTAAAGAATTTTATAGTATTGATGAAGTAATGAAAAGCGACGCACTGCGCGACTACTTCACCGTTCAGCCGAAAAAGGTTGACCCCAATAGTACGACATATTTTTATTATATGGATATGCTTTTTCGAAAAGCTATGTCTATTTATAAGTTTGAAAACGTCCCGGAGAACTGGGATTATGATTACTTTGTTTCCGTCTTGCTCGCTACTGGGTTTATATGTGTCACTGATACCGCACTCGGGGTTATCCCGTTGCGGTGCGGTGTCACAGGTATCAACGTTTATAACCACCCGACGACGGTTATAATAGCGAACCCCGTTTTAGGAAATCTCGAAAGAACGATTGACGAAGACTGCGCACTTATCAAAATGAATTATAATTACGGGTCGCCGATCATGCCGATCGTTAACCGATATGCTACGATGTTAAGCGAGTGTGACGCGTCGATATCCGTTAATCTTATGAATTCTAAAGTCGCTTTTATCGGTCTTTGTTCTTCTAAACAGGTCGCCGAATCTATGAAATTGATGTATGACAAGATAGCAAAAGGCGAACCAGCCGTATTTGTTAAGGGCGACCAGATAAACGGCGATAATATTCTTTATAATCATGTTAAAGAAAATTTTATCGCGTCCGATATTCAGATTCTAAAAAGAAAACTTATGTCCGAATTCTTAACCGAAATAGGCGTTAACAACGCTAACACCGACAAGCGCGAAAGATTGACGGACGACGAAGTGCAAGCCAATAACGGCGAAGTTCAGTTAAATGCGGGGTATTGGTTAGACAATATAAAAGAGGGTTTAGACAAAGTTAATAAGTTATATGATCTTAATATTGAAGTTAAGATAAAGAACACATTTAATACAGAGGAGACCGCTAATAATGTTAACATTGACACAGTTATATAATTTAGGTAAAAGCGTTTCAAATGTCGACATTTTCGACGGTCTTACCTTGCCGGATGATAGTCCGCTTGACCGCGACACGCTCATTAATACCATTATTGTTAAGAATGGTTTAAATATTCCCATGTATGCCGACCCGATTATCTTTAAGAGTGCCGTAAGTGTTTGGAGTGCTAAACATCAATACACTTTCATTCACGTCGGAAAGATTTATAGCGCTGAATATTCACCTATAGAAAATACCGATCGTTATGATTCGATTACTGTCGAGCGTTCAAGGGATATGACCGATAACACCGTTATAGATAATGATAAAACGGAAAACGCTAGAACGACCAACCACAACACGAACGCGCACACCGGAACGGATACAACGACCGTAACGGATGAAGTGAGCGCCGATAATGTAAGCGACTATTCACCGAAAGAACAGACCGAAACGGCTACCGTTTTCGGTTCGACCATTTCCGATAACGGGGGTGGGACTGTTAACCGTACTACAAATGTCGACGGAACGAACGATAAGACCATAGACGAAGACGAGACGACGGAAACAACCCAGCATTTACACGGTAATATAGGCGTTAGCACTAACACCCAGTTACAGACCGAGGAATATGAACTGTTAGCAAAGTTTAACCCTTATGACTTTATCGCGGGTTTATTCGAAAACGAATTAACATTATTTGTTTATTGATATAATAAAAGAAAAGGAGTTTTATATGTCTTACTTTGAATTTCCACACACTAGAAATTATGACGGCGATCTTGGATATATAATCAAGAAACTTGACGAACTTACCGCCCGTTATAATAATTTCTTTGACTATAATTCAATTAGGTTTCACGACCCTATTAACTGGGATATTGCTAATGTATATCCGGCTTTTAACATTGTTTACGATGTTCAGAGTGAAACACTTTATATTTCAAAGACCGCAGTACCGGCGGGCATTGATATCTTCAATACTGATTTTTGGCTTTTGGTATGCCCCTTTAAGATCGACACCGAATTGTCGTTAACATCAATCAACCCCGTTGCAAATAAGACTATAACCGCCTATGTAACGGCGTTAAACGAAAGGTTGTCAGCCGAGATATTAGCACGCTCACAGGCGGTTAACACGCTTTCGGAAAGAGTATCCACAAATACCGCAAATATAAACGCAGAAACGACCGCGAGAACATCTGCGGACACTATTATCAATGCGCGAATCGATGAGATCGTAGCATTACCCGAAGGTTCTACACAGGGCGACGCGGAACTCGCAGATATCCGTATAGGCGCCGACGGAACCGAATATAATTCCGCAGGCGACGCAGTACGCGCCCAGATAACCGCGCTTGAAGATTCAAAGTTACCTTATACGGAGAAAACAAGCGACGGAACCAGAACCGTAGAAGCTCATATTGAATTTCCCTATACGGGTTTGCTCCATCAGTCTAACGGTAGGGTGGTTACCACCGAGACCGCTTATAAGACAACCGAATTTATCGATATAACCGACTTGACCGGTATTTATAGAACGGGAACCACGCTTGTATATACATTGTGGCGTTATGCTTTCTATGATGAATCAAAGACCGTTATCGGTACGGTACAGGATACAACAAACTATACTATTGAACCCTATAACGGTAAATATGTTACTTGGCTCGATCTTACGGCATACCCCACCGCTAAATATGTTCGTATTTCTTGGCAGATTTCAAGACCTTATAATTATTTTGAAGTTGCTGACGTTTCAACATATAAATATAATTGCCCGCATACGGTCTTTAATTCTATTGAAACTATGCCCCTTTATGGTAAGAAGATCGTCAATTTTGGTGATTCTATTATTGGCAATTTCAGAGACTTATATAGCGCCGATGAATCAATAAGCACAATGATTGCAAAGGAGACCGGCGCAATAACTTATAATGTGGGTTTCGGCGGTTGTCGTATGTCGGTACACTCCGAGGGTTGGGACGCCTTTTCAATGTATAGGCTAGCCGACGCGATAACAACACGTATTTTTACATTACAGGAAACGGCAATAGCAAACCCGCCCGAGGGTATGCCGGAGTATTTCGGCGCGTCTCTTGAACTTTTGAAAGAGATTGATTTTACCGACGTTGATATCATTACTATATCTTACGGAACAAATGACTATTCGGGTAATATATTCATTGATGAACAGCCGGGATTTGAAGAATATCAGTATTTTAAAGGCGCTTTGAAATATGCTATTGATACGATTTTGACTTCTTATCCGAATATTAAGATCGTCGTAACATCACCAACCTGGCGTTGGTTCCTTGCCGACGGTGTATATTCTTATTCTTCCGACGATGAACAGTCAGAAAATAGCCGTGGTTTGATTCTTCCCGACTACGTTACCGCATGTAAAGAAGTTTGCACCAGTGAACACGTTGAATACATCGACAACTATTCAAATTTAGGCTTTAACCGTCCTACTATTTCGGTTTACTTCCCACCGCTTGACGGAACACACCCGATCAAAGCCGGAAGACAGTTGATTGCGGATAACATTGTTGGTAAAATGTTAACTATGTTTAGGAGTTAACATTTCGGTTAGTATTGATTAACTGTTTTGTTTACAAATACTAAACCCCTGACCGTGGGAAA
>JAEEGL015115062.1_pt1 | contig 13227 bp, 10 predicted proteins | sample 9134231 | NCBI WGS metagenome assembly JAEEGL01 (sample SAMN16246548, study PRJNA631951) | gut metagenome | biome: gut microbiome; feature: rumen; material: fiber-attached | host: Bos | place: Iran: Karaj | collected 2018-10
GATATCCGTTCCTTTACTGCTATGTCCGAAAAAATGACAGCACCTCAGGTTGTAGAATTTTTGAATGATTATTTTACACGCATGGTAGACTATGTAAACAAAACAAAAGGTATTGTAGATAAATTTATTGGTGATGCAGTTATGGCAGTGTGGGGTGCCGCTACAACTAATGGTTCTCCGGAAGAAGATGCCTGGGCTGCAGTAAAGGCTGCGCTTATGATGCGAATTGCTCTTTATCATTTTAATCAAAATCAGATTGAACACGGACGAAATCCAATAAAGATTGGCTGTGGTATTAACAGTGGTCCTATTGTTGCTGGTCAGATTGGTTCTGAAGATCACATGAACTACACTGTAATTGGTGATACTGTAAACCTTGCAAGCCGTACCGAAGCGCTCAACAAGCCATTTGCAACAGATATCCTTATTACAGAAAATACTTATGTTCTTATTAAAGATAGAATTATTGCAGAAGAAATGCCTGGCGTTCATGTTAAAGGAAAAACAGATCCTATTAAGATGTACGCTGTAGTTAATGCAAAAGGTGTAAAAGGTCCAAAGGATATTCACAAGCTTCGTGAATTCTTAGGTTGGGATGAACCGGAACTCGATAAGGTAAATACTGATGAAGAAGAAAAGAAGTACAAGATTGGTAAATAAGCGCAGACGAAGGCATTTTATTACCGATTTTCTGACAGTCCTGATTTGTCTCGCCGGAATTGCAGCATCGTTATACTGCTTTAGAAATCTTATTTATAAGTCTTTAGCAAACGATACAGATACTCCTGTTGGTACAATTACCTTTAAGAAAAAATCTCCACGCCGAAGACTTCAGCACGAAAACGTTTGGGAATATCTTAAGCTGCAAAGTACAATTTACAAGGGCGACTATATTCTTACCGAAGATTTGTCTGAAGCACAGATTATCTTTAAGGACGATAATTATTCTGTAAACGAGCAGGAAGGAAATATTTCAAGAGTCGTTTACAACAACGAAGAGCTTGAGCAGATTAAAACTGGTTCTGCCGAAATTTTCTCGAACTCAATGATGAAGGTTGGAGACGATAAGCTTCTTCACTTTATTAGTGGTTCTGTTTCTTTGAAATCTGGTTCACGCACCGAAGATTTAAAAATCCGCGTGGGTGACAATATTTATACACTCGAAAAAAATACAACTGCTTTGTTCAGTATGGCTTCACAAAAAGCCGATGACGGCAAGCAGACTGCAACAATTTATGTATCTTCCGGAAAGGTTCACGGAGAAGAGGTTACCGAAGAAAAGCCTGTGCCTGGTACAAAGGCTGCTAAGGGTGCCGCGCCTGCTGTAAAGAAGGTTGAAATTGGTGCTGGTGAAGTTAAGTCTGTTAAAGTTGTTGCCGAAAAAGCTGAGCTCAAGGCCGATGACTCTGTAGTACCAGCAGCTGTAAAGAATGTAGTTCAAAAAACTGTAGATACTACAAAGAAAACTGCAAATGTAGTTTCGGAACGAGTTACAGGAAAGCCTGTTGTAGAAGAGCCTCCTGCTAAAGAACCTTCTTCTAAAAAGACTGCTTCTGCAAAGAATGAAGAACCTAAGGCTCCAGCTTCATTTGACGTGCTTGTTCCTTCTGCTTCTTATTCAATTACTCAGAACAAAGAAACTAAAGAAGCAATTCCATTCTATTGGACAAACGTAAACGATATAAAGGTTGAATTCTCTTACAGAGCCGACTTTAAGCCTGTTATAGATACAGAATATTTCTCAAACAAAGAGCATAAGGGTTCTGTAATTCTTGGATTTGCAGAGCCAGATGATGTTCTTTACTGGCGCGCAATTCCATCAAATCAGAATTACTCTGCTAATATAAATTATCCAACAGGAAAGATTCTTGTACATAATCCTGAAGAAAAGAATCTTAAGAATGCCCTTACTGTTGTTTATGGTAAGGAACGCGCTGAAGAAATTGAAAAGGCCGTACAGGAAACTCAGGTTCAGCAGGAAAAGGTACAGGAAAAAGTTCAGGAATCGCTTGTGCCTGCAAAACAGGAATTGTCAGAGGAATTTGTTGAAGAACAAATTCAGGAAGAAATTGAAGAGCAGCAGAAGCAGGAAAAAATTAATGAAATTCGCGATCTTCGTTCTGGTAAAACAGATGAAGAAGCAAGACTTGCAGAAGAGGCTCGTATAGCAGAAGAAAACCGCAAGGCCGAAGAAGCACGAAAAGCAGAAGAAGCTCGCAAGGCAGAAGAGAGACGTAAGGCCGAAGAAAAACGAAAAGCTGAAGAACGACGCAAAGCCGAAGAAAGACGTAAGGCAGAGGAAGCCCGCAAAGCAGAAGAGAAACGCAAGGCAGAAGCTGCACGAAAAGCAGAAGAAGCGCGCAAGGCAGAAGAAAGACGAAAAGCCGAAGAAGCAAGAAAGGCTGAAGAAAAGCGTAAAGCAGAGGAGGCTCGTAAGGCAGAAGAAGCTCGTCTTGCAGAAGAAAAACGTAAGGCAGAAGAGGCTCGCAAGGCAGAGGAAGCAAGAAAAGCTGAAGAAGCTCGTAAAGCCGAAGAGGCACGTATTGCCGAAGAAAAGCGCAAGGCTGAAGAAGCAAGACTTGCCGAAGAAAAACGAAAAGCCGAGGAAGCACGTCTCGCAGAAGAAAAGCGTAAAGCCGAAGAAGAGGCACGCAAAGCAGAAGAAGACCGTCTTGCAGAAGAAAAACGAAAGGCAGAAGAAGCCGCTCGCAAAGCAGAAGAAGATCGTCTTGCAGAACAAAAACGTAAGGAAGATGAAGAAGCTCGTGCTGCAGAACAAAAGCGCAGGGAAGAGGAAGAAGCACGCAAAGCTGAAGAAGATCAGAAGGCTCAGCAGGAAGCTGCTGAACGCGAAAGGCAGAAGGCCGAAGAGCTTGAACGCAAGGCAAAAGAACAGGTTAAGAATGAATTCACACAGACAACCCCTGTTTTATCTTCACCAGCCTCTGGAAAGGTTTATACCGAAGAAGATTTTGACTCACTCAGTCCAAAAATAGAGTTCACCTGGAACAAGGTTAATGGCGCAAAGAATTATAATTTCTCAATTAAAGATTCAAGTGGAAAGATTGTTCTTGCCAAGACTGTAAGTACAAACAAGTTCACCTTGTCTTCAAATAACTTAAGTCTCGTTTCCGAAAACGGTGAATACACCTGGTCCGTAATCGCAGTCCAGACAATAGACAAGCAGGAATATACAACTCAGGTTGCATCCCGAACCTTCAAAGTTCAAATGGAAGAAATCGAGAGCACAACCTTGAATATTGATAACCTTGTAATATTCTAATTATCTTTGCTGTGAGCCAGCATGAATATCATCATATGCCTTTTGTCCTGCAAGAATTCTTACAAGCTCCATGGCAAACTGTTCGCTGGCTCCAGGGCCTCTTGAAGTTACAAGAGTTCCGTCTGTAATGAAAACTTCATTTGAGTAGCCGTCAAGGTATTCCGGCTTTGCGCAGTCCTGCATGCCAGGGTAACAGGTCCATTTTTTGCCTGCAAGGATTTTTGTTTTTCCGAATACTACTGCAGGAGAGGCGCAGATTGCACAAGTGAGCTTTCCGGCGTCGTAACATTTTTCAAGATATTCAAGTAAAGCGTCGTACTGTGAAAGATTTTCGGCACCTCTTCCGCCACCCGGGCATACTACACAATCCGGAAGGTCATTGCCAAACTGTGCAAGAAAATCATTGAGCGACATGTCCATAATCATTGGAACCTTGTGCGAGCTTGTTACAATCATAGTATTATTAAAAGGTGTCCCCTTTACACCAACAGTAACAACATCAATTCCCGCACGTCTCATATAATCAACCGGACTCAAAGCCTCAATATCCTCAAATCCATCCGCAAAAAATACAGCAGCTCTACTCATTCTTTTATCTCCTTTGTGGATATTATAACATCATAGAAACAATTTTGTCTCTACAATAATCTTATAAAACTTGTTATAATATCCACATTATGGAAAACAAATATGTTGATTTAATTAATAATTGTAAAGCCGAATGTGCTAAACGTCTTGTTGGACAGGACAACCTTATTACCGATATTCTTACTGCTTTTATTGCAGATGGACATGTGCTACTTGAAGGTGTGCCTGGTCTTGCTAAAACTCTTGCTATAAAAACAGTTGCTCAGATTCTTGGGCTTGATTTTAAGCGCATTCAGTTTACTCCAGATCTTCTTCCTGCCGATGTTACCGGTACTTTAATTTATGAACAGAATAAGGGAACCTTCAGTGTACGCAAGGGGCCTGTTTTTGCAAACGTCATTCTTGCTGATGAAATAAACCGTGCTCCTGCAAAGGTCCAGTCTGCTATGCTCGAAGCAATGGAGGAACGCCAGGTTACAATTGGTGAAGAAACTTATAGTCTTCCATCTCCATTTTTTGTACTTGCAACTCAGAACCCTGTTGAACAGGAAGGTACATACAATCTTCCAGAAGCCGAGCTTGATCGTTTTATAATGAAGCTTGTTGTAAATTATCCGACTGCCGAAAACGAAAAGCTCATTGTAAAAACCTGCGGAAAGGCTCCCGCTGTTCCTGTAAAAACAATTGTAAATGCTTCTGCCATAAAAGAAATGCGCGAAGCAGCAGACAAAATTACATGCGATGATAAAATTGTAGATTACATTGTAAATATTCTTTCTGTTACAAGACCTGCTGCTGCAAAAGAAAAATCTTCACACGACATAACACGTTATATTCATTTTGGTGCTTCTCCTCGTGCGGGAATTGCAATGATTCAGTGTGCTAAGGTTCATGCGCTTTTTGCAGGCCGCGACTTTGTTCTTCCAGAAGATGTAAAGGCAGTTGCTTTGAACGTTCTTCGTCACAGACTTGTGCTTTCGTATGAAGCTGCTGCAGATAATATCAGCGCCGATGAAATAATCAGCCGCATTCTTGACTTTATTCCGGTACCCTAGCGGTCCCTGAGCTTGTCGAAGGGCGATACCATGGGTTATATAGACAGTGATTCACTAGTTAAGAAAGCCTCATTCTTGCGCATTCAGGCGCGTTCCCTTGCAGAAAATATGAAGAGCGGAAATTTCCGTTCGCTTTATCGAGGACAGGGAATTGAATTTTCAGGGGTTCGTGATTATATCCGTGGAGACGATATCCGTTCAATAGATTGGAACGTTACTGCCAGAATGGGCCGTCCTTATGTAAAGCTTTTTGAAGAAGAACGCGAGCTACAGATTTTTATTGTGATGGACACTTCTGCTTCTATGCTTTTAGACTGCGGCTCAAAGCTTCCTACAAAATATGCTGCCGGTGCAAATACAGCGGCTCTCATAACTCTTGCAGCCGAAATGAACGGTTGTCCTGTTGGTGCAGTTTTTTTTGACGGACGAATCCATTTTTCTTGTAAGCCTCAATCAGGAAAAGAACGTACAATGCTTTTGCTCACACATCTTGATAAGCTTCCTCAAAAGCGTACAAATGGTTCTGTTCTTGCAAACGCCCTCATTGGTGCCGACAAAATCTTACGCAAACGCTCTCTTGTTTTTGTAATTTCTGATTTCCGTAGTGCAGACTGGGAAACACCTCTTATAAAACTTGCTCAGAAAAATGATGTTGTAGCCTTCAGACTTATAGATGAATTTGACAGAGCACTTCCCGAAATTGGTTCTGTTATGTTTAAAGATGTCGAAAGCGATATAAAAATGGTTCTTCCAACTTCGTCGTCGAAGCTAAAGGAAGAGTGGAAAAATAGAAACGAAAGCATGCAGTGGCGCTGGCAGGAAACATGTTTGAAGCATGGAATAATGCCTCAGTTTATGAATGTATCTGATGATCCGTTACAGCTGCTTGGCGCGGTGTTTGAGGCAAAAAAATGATTTACATTCAAACAAAGCAATCGGTTTTTCCAAAGGCAATTTATATCGGCGACAAGGCAGAGCTAAGATGCTCCTTCAAAAGTGAAGCACAGCTTTCTGCGTCTGCTGCATCTGTTCAGTCATTCACACAGGAGCTTGATTTTTCTGTTTACGATATAAAGGATGTTTCTCTTCAAAAGTCACAGCCAGGCCAGCCAGATGAAGGCGCATACAATCTTGTAATAAGCTTTGTCCCATGGCAAACAGGGAAAATCCAGCTTCCCGATTTTGAAGTTGAAGGAGTTGGAACAATTCACTTTGAAGCAGTTGAAGTTCTTTCGCTAGTTGAACAGCAGAATGTTACAGGCCTTCGTTCTTACTCATCGCCTTTGCTGCTTCCGGGAACTACATATAAAATTTATGGAAGCCTTGCTGCCTTTGTAATTCTTTTTATTCTGCTTATTCGTCTTATTGTAAAATGGCGTTCTGTAGTTTTCTGGTTTAATAACACAAAGCTAAAAAGACGATATGCCCGAAGCAAAAAAAATACGATCAAGGCTCTTAAAAAGCTTGAGCAGGAAGCTTCCGATTCAGAAATAAGTACAAAGCTTCAAAAAATCATGCGAGAATATCTTGAGCTTCGTCTTAATTATCCTTTTACAAAAAAGCTTACTTCAGAAATGAGTCTTGCCTTTGACCAGGCAACCTGTGGTCTTGCAGATGAAAATCGTTCTGCAGGTTTTGAAAATATAATTTCAATTTTTGTGCGTACAGATTATATCCGCTTTTCCGATTCAGCAGATGCTAAGTTTGAACCAGGAGAGCTTTCTCAGCTTTTAAATAATCTTATTGATGATATAGAAGTAATTGAAGAAGAAAATAGTAGTGAAGAAAAAGGAGGAACAGATGCTTGAGTTTCAAAATCCTGCAGCGTTTTTCCTTTTGCTGTTAATCCCACTGCTTTATCTTTTGCGAGCCCTTAAGATTTTTAAACAGATTTCTTTTTATGCAGTTCTTTCAGACTGGAATGGAAAGGTCTTTACCTGGAATGGAAAAATCCGTAAAGCACTTTCAATTCTTTCAAAGGTCATAATGTTTACAGGCTTTGTTGCTGCAATTACTTCTTTGGCAGATCCTGTTATTACAAGACAGGAAAAGGTTTATACCTCACTTGGAAGTGATATTGTTTTTGCAGTAGATACTTCTCCTTCAATGGCCGCAAATGATATTGGAGGAATATCACGAATTGAAGCCGCTAAGAATACAATCAAGACTGTAGCAGTTGAACATGATGGCTGCAGATTCGGAATTGTTGCATTTGGAAACGAAGCTTCTGTTTTTGTTCCGCCAACTGCCGATATTAATTTCTTCACAAAACGCATAGACGAAATAAAAGTCGGAATGCTTGGTAACGGCTCTGCAATTGGAGATGGACTTAGCACTGCAGTATGTCATCTTGTTTCTTCTGCGGCACAAAAGCGTTCAATAATTCTTTTAACAGACGGCGAAAACAACGCAGGTCAGATTCATCCCGAAACTGCTGCCACTCTTGCGGCCGATAACGACATTACAATTTACGTAGTAGGAATTGGAACAAAAGGAACAGTCCCAATTGAATATACAGACCCACTCACCGGAAAGCTTTACTCGGGCTACCTTGATTCTAATTTTAATATTGCTTCACTCCGCCGCATTTCGTCACTTGCAAACGGCCGATATTTTGAAGTAGCCACAATTGAAGAATTCATGCGCACCTTCGAGACAATCACAAAAACTCAAAGCGTTCTGCAGAATTATACCTTTAGAAATGTAACTCAAAGCCTTTATAAAAAAGTGCTTCTGTATGCAATAATTCTTTTTGTTGCAGGCTGGTTTTTAAAACGAATTGTCCTTAAAGAAATGCTGAGCTTCCGTTATAAAAAAAGTCTTCTGGTACGTTCTGCATTTATTGCCCTAAGCTTTATCATGCTGCTTTTTGCTCATGCAGATATTCACTGGGGAACGTATCTTGTTCCTGTTCAAAAAAGCGGTGCCGCAGTAAGCCTTGTTTATGATATTTCGAACAGTATGCTTGCCCAAGATTGTGAGGATGGACTAACAAGATTAAAGGCAGCCAGCGAATATACAAAAGCACTTCTTAATAAAATGAATGGAGTGAGTGCCTCTGTTGTTCTTGCAAAGGGCGATGGTGTAGCTGCAATACCTTTAACAGACGATTACATTATGATTGAATCCCTGCTTGATGTTATGTCGCCGCGCCTCATGACAGTGCCTGGTTCAAGTATAGGTAAGGGAATCCTGAAAGCAAAGGAAACCTTCCCGTCAAATTATTCAAATGCCGGAAGAATCTGGGTTTTTACAGATGGCGAAGAAACAGACAGCCATTTAAAACCAGCGCTTAGTGAATGTATAAAAGCCGGAATCCCTGTAACAATTATTGGTTTTGGCGATGAAGATGAAACTCCTGTTCTTGCAGGTGATGGAAAAACCTTTATAAACTCTGCACTTCGTTCTCAAAAAATAATTACAACAATTGAAGATGCAAAAAAGAACTTAGGCTTTTATAAAAATCAGACAGAGGTAATGTACATTAATTCTACCGAAAAGGGCTCTGCTGTAAGATTGTTGAATCAGCTTAAGGAAAGTGAAATGCTTCCTGTTTCTTATGAAGCAAAGCCTGTTCCTCGTTTTAAGCTTTTCCTTTTGCTTGCAGTTTTGTTTTACAGCTTCAGTTATATTTTTACCGAGTTTGATTTTTCAAGAATTAAACAGGCCGCAAAGCTAACTGCTGGTCTCACTTGTGTTCTGATGATTTTTACGCTCACAGGTTGTTCAGACACAACAGGAGATATTCTTAAAGGAACCTTTGCCTTTGCACAAAAGCAGTACTCTAATGCGGTTGCTCATTTTAATTCTGCAAAGCAGTCGGCAGAGCAAAAGGGAAATGAAGAAGCAGTTCAGTTTGCGTTGTATGATTTAGGAACAGCATATTCACTGCTTGGCGAAGACGATGCCGCAATGGAAAAATATGCCGAGCTGGCACAAAATGCACCTGCTTCAATTCGTTATGGTGCTTATTACAATGCCGGTATTATCGCACATAAAAATGAAGATTATGATAAAGCAGTTGATTATTTTAAGAAGGCACTTGAGGTAGACAGCACAAGGCTTGATGCAAAAATAAATCTTGAGCTTTCTATTCAAAGTGTTCAGGTAAATGTTCAGCACAATCAAAGCAATGCAGTTCCTTCGGCCGAAGACCACAATATGAATAATCAGGATCTTGAAAAAGCAGTATTTGAACGCATAAAGGAGAATGACCAGAAGCAATGGAAAAACAGCGAAAGCAGTCAAAGCATGAGTCTTGCAGAAGATTATTAAAACACATTTTAAAAGGCGCTGTGGCTTTCTTTTTATTTGCCGCAGGCCCGCAGTTTGTTTTTAGTCAGACTCTTACAAACGCGATAATCAGGGAACTCAGAATTGCACCTGCACAAGGTCAGCAGCTTGCAGTAAATTCTGATATTAAATTTGAAGTAATTATTCCATATACATTGCCAAGTCAGATTGATGTTTCAATGCCGGAAGAGCCTGAAAATGTTCAGTTCAAAACCTTGCGTAAGGTAGAAGCGGGTGGAAACGGTGGCGGCACAAAAATTGAAATCTGGTTTTCTTTTTCAAAAACCGGCACTTATGTAATTTCTCCGCTTGTTGTAAAAATCAAAAACAGTCGCCGTCAGATTGCGTTTATGCCTGTAAAAATTGGAATTAATCCAAAGGAGCAGGATCCTGTTTGTGTAATTGTCACCGATTCTGGAATTAATAAAAACATTACTGTAGCAGCTGGGCAATCTATAAAGTTCAGGGTTTGTCTTCAGTATGCAGTTCAGTTAGTTCAGTTTAGCTGGGAGCTTCCAAAGGATTCTCTTTTTGTTCAGGGAAAAACCTACGAGTTCACACAAATCAAGCAGCGCGAAAAAGTTGTAACTGATGATTTAATTCCCGTAAGCGATTTTGAATGGACTCCACTTGTTACTGGTACAATGGATTTTCCAAAATTCAACATTCAGGCAATTGCCTACAACGGCGACAAGGTTACTGTAAAAATCCCTGCAATAAAAGTAAACGTTGTAAAAGCCCGCAGCAAGAACTCAAATGAAACAAGCTCTTATTTTTCACAGGCCTTTGAATCTGAATATGAAAATGGGGGAGAGGAGCTTGTTGTAGTTCTTTCTGAACAGGAAGCACAAATCATCGCAGAGCTTAGAAATAAGGAACGCCATTCATTATTCGGTAGAGCACGCAAAGAAAGAATGGAATACGAAAGAATGCTGGGCTTACCTTATACACAAAAGGAATTCAAAATTGCCTGGATTTATATCTGCAGTGTAATTGCACTTGCCCTTGTAGCTCTTATGATAATTTTTGTCCGCAAAAAACGAAGCATAATAAATATTGGAATTGGAATTGCTCTTGTTTGTATGCTTGTGCTTGTTATTTATTGTGCAGTCTGTGGTAAAAGAACATACGCAGTTTCAAAAGGCGGTCAAATCTGTTCTATCCCGGAAGCCTCTGCTTCAATAAAATCGGAGCTCCCTGTATGTAACCGCGTGCAGATTCTTGATAAATCAGGCGACTGGTACCTTTTGCGCTTTGGTGAAACCGAAGGCTGGTGTACCAGCGAAAGCATAATTATTATAAGATAATCACTTCAAAATAATCCACGTTGCCCCGGTTCCGCCTTCTGCCTTGTTTTTTGGATGGCCTGAAGTTCCGCAGCGTGGGTCTGATTCTATAAAGCGTCGTACAACTTCTCCAAGAACAGGGTCTGTACCGTGTGTATGAATTCCTTTTCCGTGAATTATCATTACTTTTCTTAGGCCGCGTCTTTTGCAGTCAGAAATAAAGGAATCAAGTCTCATACGCGCTTCATCCTGGTGCAATCCGTGAAGATCTAAATATGCTTCGGGCTTAAGATTCAAAACATATTCTCTATCCTGCTGCTTTGTGCGTTCTACAGTTTCTTCTGCAATTTTGTCTTTATCTACAGTTCCATAACGGTTGAGCCAGTATTCCATAGGATTAATCTGAGGATTTTTAGGAGCCGAAGCAGATCCCTGTTTTTTTGCTTTTTCTATTTCTTTTTCCTGTGCGGTAGGAGCATTTGCCTTTTTATGCGAAACCTGCTGTGATTTTTGATTTTCCTTTGCTTTTTGCTTTTCCTGACGCTTCATATCATCCCACTGCGCCAGAATATCACCCATGTCCATATCGTACCCCTGTTATTGGCTGATATTATAATATATGTTTTTGTAAAATAACAAGAATTTTACTTTTCTTTTTTGCAAAATTATATTATTTTTAAACTATGACTGATTATTATGAAGTTCTAGGCGTTTCAAAGGATGCCTCGGAAGAAGAAATTAAAAAGGCTTACCGTAAGCTTGCATTTAAATATCACCCGGATCAGAATCCTGGAGACAAGGTTGCCGAAGAAAAATTCAAACAGGTAACTGCCGCTTATGATATTCTTGGCGATGAAACAAAGCGTCGTCAGTACGATAATGCAGGTTATAATCCTTTTTCAAATTCAACTTATGGTGAATACGGCGAGCAGACTCAGTCACAATGGGATAGTACATACCAGAACACATCAGCAAATCAGGATTTCTGGAGCTGGTTTACAAACGCAAGTTATGCAAATCAAAATCAGCAGGAAAATCCATACGAACAGAAAGATACGAATTACTCAAGACATACATATCACTATCCTGCTGGTGGTTATGCAAGTCTTCTTATACGCAAAATATTACAGATGCTTATTGGCGCCTGGGCCTTCAAGTTCTCGTGGATTCTTTTCCCGATTGGACCAATTATTTGTTTGGGCTTAATGATAGGAGGCGTTACAGGCGTTATCCGCGCTATAAGAGGCCTCCTTCGAAGAGGGTAGATTATAATTCGCCTAAATAATACTTTTTCTTTCCGCGGCGGAAGATTATAACTTTGCCTTCCAAAGCCATATCTTTTGTAATAACCTTTGTTTCGTCATTTACAACTTCGCCGTTAATAGAAATTGCGTTATTCTTTATGAACTCGCGTGCTTCGCGTTTAGAGCTTGCCATTCCGTTGTTTACAAGAACATCAACAAGTGGGGCTTCTTCAAACTTAAAGGTTGGAACACCCTTCATGCCGGTCATAATATCTTTTACAGCAAGGCCTTTGAAGTCACCAGCAAAAAGCTTTTCACTTACCTGAACAGCATTGTCTGCTTCTTCTTTGCCGTGAATATCTTTTACAATTTCGTAAGCTAAAGTTTTCTGAGCAATGCGCTTTTCTGGAGCAGCCATGTGCTGAGCATAAATATCTTCAATCTGTTCTTTTGAAAGGAATGTAAATACCTTAAGATATTCCAGAACCTTAGAGTCATCAGAGTTGATGAGGTACTGGTAGATTGCATAAGGTGCAGTTTTATCTTTATCAATCCAAAGAGCATTTCCTTCTGATTTACCAAACTTCTTTCCTGTTGCATCAAGAATAAGTGGCATAGTGAATGCGTAAGCCTGACCGTCGAGCATCTTTTTAATAAGGTCTACACCAGTTGTAATGTTTCCCCACTGGTCTGAACCTGCAACCTGCATAAGACAGTTGTGCTCCTGGAAAAGGTGAACAAAGTCAAAGCCCTGCAAAATCATATAAGAAAATTCTGCGTATGTAATACCTGTTTCAAGTCGGCGGCGGATAATATCCTTGTCGAGCATGTAGTTAAGACTGATATATTTACCAATGTCGCGGAGGGTGTCCAGAAATGAGCGGCCCTTCCACCAGTCGTAGTTATCTACAAGCTCTGCTGTTGGAACAAGGCGTTTTACCTGTGCACGGATTCCTTCAATATTTTTATTTACTGCTTCTTCACTGATAATTTCGCGTTCTGCTGTTGGACGTGGGTCACCAATACGGCCAGTAGCACCACCACAAAGAAGAATAGGATGATGGCCTGCATTAGCAAGACGCTTTGCCATACACAAAGAAGAATAATGACCAATATGAAGTGAGTCTGCTGTAGGGTCTGTTCCCCAATAAAAAGCGAAAGGTTTTCCGTCGAGTACCTTCTGTAATTCTGATTCTTCGCCTGCAACGTCTTTAATAAGTCCGCGCCATTTTAAGTCTTCAAATAAAGTCATAGAGTTAATTTCCTTTGTGTATGATTTTTTTAGTAATTAATGATTACTTCTGTCTGAAAATGATTCTTCCCTTATTCAAATCATAAGGAGAGAGGGCAACTTTTACGCTGTCGCCTGGAACGATTCTGATATAGTGCTTGCGCATTTTGCCCGAAAGGTGAGCTAAAATCATGTGTCCGTTCTGTAATTCTACACGGAAAGTTGTGTTTGGAAGTGCTTCTTTTAC
>JAEEGL015754876.1_pt1 | contig 13227 bp, 8 predicted proteins | sample 9134231 | NCBI WGS metagenome assembly JAEEGL01 (sample SAMN16246548, study PRJNA631951) | gut metagenome | biome: gut microbiome; feature: rumen; material: fiber-attached | host: Bos | place: Iran: Karaj | collected 2018-10
CGAACCCGAATACATGATAGACGCAGAGGGGCTTGTCAAGATCTACAAGACCAAGGAAACAGAGGTTCTGGCTCTTTCCGGACTTGATCTTAAGATACAGAAAGGGGAGTTCACAGCCCTGATCGGTAATTCGGGATCCGGAAAGTCCACCTTCCTTAATATGATCGGAGGACTTGATGTTCCCAGTGCCGGCAAGCTTTACGTCGGTGGCAAGAACCTTTTCCGCATGACAGAGCGTGAAAGGGTCAGGTATAAGAGGGATACGGTAGGATTTGTCTGGCAGAATAACGCAAGAAACCTGTTCCCTTATCTGACAGCGATAGATAATGTCTGCATACCGATGCGTATCAGCGGACTAAAGCATAAGAAACAGAAGGCGGAGCACCTGCTCGAACTTGTCGGGATGATCAATCACCGCAATGACAGGCTCGGAACTCTGTCAGGAGGCGAGCAACAGAGGATAGCAATAGCCATTGCACTGGCAAATTCGCCGGGACTTCTGCTTGCAGACGAGCCTACGGGATCCGTTGATGAACGAACCGGAGATCAGATCTTTGAGATATTCACCAGGCTCAACGAATCCGGACAGACCATCCTGGTCGTAACCCACGATCTGGCCCTTTCAAGAAAGGTACGCAGGGTTGTTGCGATAAGAGATGGACGCATCAGTTCAGAGAGGATCCTGAAGGAAAGTTTTGCCGACAGGTTAAAGGAATCGGGGGTCGACTGGAGAAACGAAGAGACCCAGGAAGAATTCGTGGTCGTCGACAAAGCGGGAAGACTTCAGCTTCCGGCGGACATGATCGATAAACTCGGAGGCAGCGTGGGAAGACTTGTCGTTACCTATGAAGATGGGCAAATTCGACTAAAGAATCCTTCGCAAAAAACCGGAAAGTAAAAAATGATTGTCAAGATGCACAAAAGATACAATTAGTAATTGACTTTTCATTGGTTTTTTGCATAAAATCAATTGTGAAAAAGCAAAAATTAACTAGATTTAATTTTTATCAATCAATATAATGAAACCTATGAGAAACGGTACAAAAAAACTAATCGGCACTATTGTTTTCTGCGGAGCTTTCGCAGGCGTATGCGTTCTTCTTAACCTTCGTGGTAAGGAAGACTACAGTGAAAAGTATACGGGATATGATCTTACTTCCGACGTAACCGGTCTGGAAAGGGAGGGGACATATACAGGTTACCTTCACGAGCATGAAGGAGCTACATATCCCGGCAAGACGGTAGATATCGATATCTTCGATTATACCGCTGAGGGCGGCGACGTAGAGGTTGTCGCTAATTACCATGACGAGGCAAAGGCTTTATTCACCGATACCGAGTCCATGGTTACTTTTAATGTAGATGTTCCGGAGAGCGGATACTATTATGTCAAGATGGACTACCTGATCCCTGAGTCCAGAGGTGTTGCAGCTGAGAGAAGCATTTATATTAATGGGGAACTTCCTTTCACTGATGCCAACAACCTGACCTTCACCCGTATCTGGACAGACGGTGGTGAGATCAAGGTTGACAACCAGGGCAACCAGATCAGACCCACTCAGGTTGAGATCTATGACTGGCAGTCTTCTTATTTCAGAGATGATATGGGATACATCACTGATCCCTATACATTCTACTTTGACAAGGGTTCACAGACCATCAGCCTCGGAGCTGAGAACGAGCCCATGTACATCAAGGCACTTTCACTCGAACCTGTTAAGGAATACCCTACATATGATCAGTATGTTGCATCGGCGCCTTCTTCATCCAATGGCTCCGATTACATAGCGATCATTCAGGGCGAAGATTCTACACGCCGTTCAGAGTCTTCTCTTTACGCAAAGTATGACAGATCGTCACCTACCACACAGCCTTACAGCGTAACCACTACCGTACTCAATTATACCGGCGGTGAAGCGTGGAGATCGTATGGCCAGTGGATAGAGTGGGATTTTGAGGTTCCTGAAGACGGATATTACAATATCGCGATCAAGGGACGTCAGAATTACCAGAGAGGCCAGGTTTCCAGCCGCGCCGTATATATTGATGGAGAGATTCCTTTCGTTGAAGCATCCGCTGTTACTTTCCCTTATGATAATGACTGGAATACCATTACTGTTTCAGATGCTAACGGTAATAACTGCAGCGTATATCTCACAAAGGGAACCCACACCATAAGACTTGAATCGGTTCTTGGATCCGTCGGACCTATTATCGAGGAACTTGAGGACAGTACCTTCAGACTTAACCAGATTTACAGAAAGATCCTTGTTTATACCGGAGCTAACCCTGATCAGTACAGAGACTATCGTATCCAGGATAATTATCCCGAAGTCATGGATGCTATGGAGCTCGAGTGCAGAAGACTATACAAGCTCATTGATGAGTATGTAGAGTATACCGGTCAGAAAGCTGATAATATCGCAGCTGCCCAGACCATAGCTCAGCAGCTTGAGCGTTTCTGCGAGAAGCCCGGTAAGATCACTCACGAGTTCACTTCTTTTAAGGATAATATTACCGCGCTCGGTACCGCAATGCTCAACATGAGCGATACCAAGATGGATATCGACTATATTGTTATCTCCGGAACCAATGCCGACGTCAAGGTTGACAAGGCGCACTTCTGGAACAAGGCGGTTCACGAGATCAAGAGTTTCTTCGCTTCATTCGTTGTTGATTACAATTCGGTCGGTAATGTATATGAAGGCGGGGATAGAACGGATACCATTAAGGTATGGGTTACCACCGGACGCGATCAGGGTACCATTCTTAAGACTATGATCGATGATACCTTCACTCCCGACAGCGGAATAAAGGTTAATGTTGAGATCGTTGATCCCGGAGCACTCCTCAATGCGGTTCTTGCAGGCAGAGGCCCTGATGTAGTTCTTTCGATAGGCGCTGACCAGCCTGTAAACTACGCACTCAGACATGCATCCGAGGATATTACCCAGTTTGACGGATGGCAGGATGTGCTTAGCCATTACTCAGAGAGTTCTTACGAGCAGTACAAGCTCGATGGCGGAATATACGGAGTTCCCGAGCAGCAGACCTTCAATGTTATGTTCTACAGAAAGGATGTACTTGAAGAGCTCGGACTTCAGCCGCCCAACACCTGGCAGGATCTCATTGAGATGCTTCCCACCATTCAGGGTAACAACCTGTCCGTAGGTATCCCCAGCGCTGCAGGCTCAAGCGCCGCTTCATCAACAGCAGTCGCCTCCAATGCAGCAGATCTTTCACTTTACTTCACGCTTCTCTTCCAGTACGGCGGAGATATGTATAATGAAGAGGGAACCAAGACCACGGTTGATACAGAGGCGGGCGTTAAGGCATTCGATGATTACCTCAGATACTTCAACGACTACGGACTTCCTGTTATATACGACTTCGTAAGCCGTTTCCGTTCCGGAGAGATGCCTATCGGAATTGCTGCATATTCCGTATATAACACTCTTATGGTATCAGCACCTGAGATCAAGGGACTTTGGGACTTCACCGTAATCCCCGCAACGGTACGTACCGATGCTTATGGTAATGAATATCTTGACAGGTCCGATTTCATAACCGGCAACTGCACGATGATGATCGCCACCGATAACGAGCAGGTTAAGCTCAATTCCTGGGAGTTCATGAAGTGGTGGGCACAGCCTGATACCCAGGTAAGATTCGGACGTGAGATCGAAGCTCTTCTCGGATCATCAGCGAGATATGCAACAGCTAACAGAGATGCATTCTCACAGCTTTCATGGAGCTACAATGACATCCAGGTTCTCAATGAGCAGTGGGATTCGACCGTTGGAATCAGAGAGGTTCCCGGAGGTTACTACACCGGACGTCATATCGCAAATGCCTGCAGAAAGGTTATCAACGAGAAGACAGACGGACGTGAGACGATCATAGACTACTCGATACTCATCAACGACGAGATCGACAGAAAGCGTAGAGAGTTCGGACTTCCTGTATACGGAGAATATTAACAGATGTCACAATTTTTAAATGATTACATTAAAGTAAAAAAGCATAATTTCAGGGTGGGGGTTAAGAAAGCCCGTATTTCCAAGAGCTGCTACCTCTTCCTCGCCCCCTATGCGATCATATTCACGATGTTCTTCGTTATGCCTGTCGTGATATCGATCTTCTTCAGCTTCACTTATTACAATATTCTGGAAGCGCCGAGATTCATAGGTCTTCACAACTATATTTCGCTCTTCCTTGAAGATGATATATTCCTGATATCCATCAAGAATACTTTCATGATAGCGATACTGACAGGACCTCTCGGGTACATAGGATCATTCCTTTTTGCCTGGCTCATCAACGAGCTTCCGAGATGGGTGCGAAGCGTTGCGGTCGTCATTTTCTACGCTCCTTCGATTGCAGGTAACTGCTACGTAATCTTCTCGGTATTCTTCAGAGGCGATTCCTACGGACACGTAAATGCTCTCCTGATGAACTGGGGCATTATCGATTCGCCGATACTGTTCTTCACAAATCCTCAGTACATGCTCCCCATCTGTATGGTGGTTATCCTGTGGATGAGCCTTGGAGCCGGATTCCTTTCATTCGTAGCAGGTCTTCAGGGTGTTGATAAATCCCAGTATGAAGCCGGATACATGGACGGTATCAAGAACAGATGGCAGGAACTTTGGTACATTACTCTTCCTAATATGAAGCCCATGCTGATGTTCGGTGCGGTCATGTCCATAACCCAGGCGTTCGGTGTATGCGACGTCACCATGGCACTGTGCGGATATCCTTCAACGGACTACGCTGCAAGAACTATAGTAACTCACCTTTTCGACTACGGTTTCAGCAGATTCGAAATGGGTTATGCATGTTCCATAGCAACTATATTGTTCCTGATTATGATACTCTGCAACAAAGCAATACAGTCATTCCTGAGCAGGGTAGGTACCTGATATGTCAAATACGACCAATAACACAACAGAAAACAACAACTACGAAACCCAGAATGGCGGCGTAATGAACGAAGAGGTAAAAGAAAACGTCAATTCCGAGAGTGTTGATCTGTATGTTCCTGAGGATTATTTCGAAGAAGGAACGGCTACAGAAGAGAATCCTACAGAAGAGGTTGCTGTCACCCCGATAGTGGAAGCTCCCTCTGCTCCTGCGGAGCCTCTCATCAACAAGAAACCGGATAAGAAAAAGAAGAAGGACGAAGATGATGAAATGACTTATCATAAGCCCATCATCAAGCGTCGTAAGCCGAACCGAAGCATTGCCGGAGATATGTTCCTGTATATATTCCTGCTGCTGGTGGCTGCGCTGATGTTCTTTCCCATTGTATATGCGGTTGAATCGGCACTGAAGCCTTTGGATGAGTTGTATAAGTTCCCTCCCAGGATCTTTGCACAGAATCCCACTTTGGACAACTTCTCCGACCTGTTCGTAACCCTTTCCAAATCATGGGTTTCCTTCGGAAGATATCTGTTCAATACTGTATTTATCACTACACTCGGAACAGCAGGACATCTTTTCCTTGCTTCTATGGCAGCTTTCGTTCTTGCAAAGTATGAGTTCCCCGGCGGAAAGACTTTCTTCAAGATCGTTACCGTCGCAATGATGTTCACTGGATATGTAACCGGTATTCCTAACTACATCATCATGAGTAAGCTCGGAATGATCGATACATACTGGTCGATAATCATTCCTGCATTTGCATCACCTATGGGACTTTTCCTCATGAAGCAGTTCATGGAAGGTCTTCCCACATCTCTGATAGAAGCAGCCAAGATCGACGGTGCTACAGAGTGGTGTGTATTCTCAAGGATCGTAATGCCTAATGTTAAGCCTGCATGGCTGACACTCATCATATTCTCGGTACAGGGTCTGTGGAACAATAAAGCATCAACCCTTATCTATTCCGAGGAAATGAAGACACTGCCTTATGCGATGCAGCAGATTCAGGCAGGCGGTATCGCCAGAACGGGCGAGGCTGCAGCAGTTCTTGTAGTACTGATGGTTGTACCTATTGCGATATTCATATTCTCAGAGAGCCAGATCCTCGAAACAATGGCTTCATCCGGATTGAAGGATTGATACTTATGAAAATGTCCCGATTCAAAAAGTTTAATAAACTCGGTGCGGTAATTGCCGCAGCAACAATAGGCATCATGTCTGTGCCTATGGATGCAGAAGCTTCTGCGATAGATCACAGAAGTTATACATATATCTATGATTATTGGGAGGATGTTCAGGACTGTCCCAATGTCTATGATGTATATGGTGTATTCACTTCTACTGAACTTGGACTCGAAACAAAACTTTCGAATCCTACAGGTCTGTATGTAAGCGGAGATCAGATATATCTGGTTGATACCGGTAATGACCGTATTCTTGTTCTTGAGAAGGACAGTGAAGTCGGTCTTAAGGTTGTCAGAATCATAGACTCCATTAAGTACGCTCCCGGATCTTCAACGTTCAGTGGACCTACCGATGTTGCTGTTTCAGATGAAGGCAATATCTTCATAGCTGATAAGAATAATAACCGTATCCTTAAGGTTGACCAGGATCTTAACTATATCATGGAATTCGGTCTTCCTAATGATTCATCACTTCCCAAGGATTCGGTATTCTTCCCCAACAAGCTTGTAGTTGATACTGCAGAGAGAGTTTATTGTATCGCAGATAACATCAATAAAGGTCTTATCAAGTATGAAGCTGACGGTACTTTCTCAGGATTCGTAGGAGCTACCAAGGCTGCGTATGACTGGTATGATTATCTGTTCAAGAGATTTGCTACCCAGGAACAGCTCGACCGTATGCAAAACGATGTTCCTACCGAGTATGACAATATCTACATGGACTACGAAGGTTTCATATATGCATGTACCGGAAAGTTTGAGCCTGAAGATCTCGACGCCGGAACGGTTGATGCGGTCAGAAGACTGAACCTTCTTGGCAACGACATTCTTGTAAGAAACAGTGATATTCCTGTTTATGGCGACCTCTACTGGGGATCGGCCGGCGGATATTCGGGACCTTCATATTTCTCCGATGTTACCGCGATGGACAATGACGTTTTTGTATGTCTCGACAAGAACCGTGGAAGGCTGTTCGGATATGACGATCAGGGACGTATGGTTTTCACTTTCGGTGGAAACGGTAATATGGATGGATACTTCAGACGCCCGATAGCTATAGATCATATGGGATACGATCTCATAGTGCTTGATTCTACTGACTGTTCTTTGACATACTTTGTTCCTACTGAGTTTGGACAGGACATCTATGCTGCAATTGACCAGTTTGATGCCGGTGAATATGAAGCTTCAGGTGCTTCCTGGGAGAGAGTTCTTGCACAGGATGGTAACTATGATCTTGCTTATATCGGAATAGGCCGTTCGCTTCTCCGTCAGGAGCAGTACAAAGAGGCTATGAAGTATTTCGAGATCAAGTACGACGATGATAACTATTCCAAGGCGTTCAAGGAATACCGTAAGGAATGGGTTCAGGATCATCTGTTCATTACAGTACTAGTCCTTATACTTCTGCTCATGATTCCTCTTTCCATTGACAAGTACAAGGATATGCAGATTGAGATTGCTACGTCTGATGTATTCAGATTCCCGGATCCCGAAGATAATATGACCAGGGCCGAGATCAAGGAATATCATAAGAAGCAGAAACAGGAAGCAAGAGAAAGAGAAAAGGCAAAGAGAGATGCCCGTAAGAATAACAGGTTTTGATCTAAGCTGAAGAGAAGAGAGATATGGCTGATACAAAAATCGCAAACAACAACATACTGAGTGGCATTGGAGGATGGTTCAAGAATACCTTTAATGCTAAGTATTGGGATTCAATGAAGTTCGCTCTTTATTGCCTTACACATCCCCTTGACGGATTTTGGGATCTTACACACGAGAAGAGAGGAACATATGCTGCGGCGAATACCATACTGTTCCTTACCTGCTTTGTCAGAGTTATATCCCTCAAGTATACGAGCTTCCTTTTTATAAGAGTATATTGGGAAGAACTGAATATCTTCCTATATATAGCAAGTATTATCTTCCCGTTAGGATTGTTTGTAATCGGAAACTGGGCGACCACCACTCTGTTTGATGGTAAGGGCAGGCTCGGTCAGGTATACATAGGGGTATGTTACGGACTTACACCGTATCCTCTTGTTCAGATACCTCTCATGTTCCTGAGTAATGTAGTCACAAATGATGAAGCTGAGTTCTACACGGTAATATCTGTTCTTTCACTTGTATGGTGCGGGCTTTTGATAATAGCCGGAATGGGACAGATTCACGAGTTCTCAGGCGGAAAGAATATCCTCTTTATGATCTTCTCACTTTTCGCAGTGCTGGTCATGATATTCCTGCTTCTGCTGTTCTTCAGTATGATCACACAGGGAATCGGATATTTCTATTCACTGTACAGAGAGTTCATGTTCAGGATGTAGCGTTGTTTCTTCAGATTTGATTTGAGACTGAAGTCAAAATATTTAGAGATCGGACCGGAGCATTCATGAGAAAAAGAAGTGCAGAACAAAAAAGAGAAACCAGGAATGAGATTTTTAAGACTCTCAAAGGTTTTATAGTGCCCGCGATACTGCTTTTGATTATCGGCGGAATTATTATCTTTGTCATTAAATATCAGGCAAAAGAAGAGGAAGAGCAGATAATTCCTGTTAACGGGTATACCGGTGACGGTAAGGAGATTGTCCTTGAGGATGATCAGATCCGTTTTACAATGGATCCTACCACTACTTATTTCAGCGTTTTGGTAAAATCATCCGGTAAGGTATGGACTTCAATCCCTGATGATGTAGAGACTGATACTATTGCCATGAGCTCTGAAAAGGGACGTATCAGATCCACACTCGGAGTTACATATTCCGATTCCATCGGTGCCGAAGTTCCTCTCAATAACTATACATACAGCATTGAGAACCAGACATTTGATGTTGATACCGACGGGCAGTCTGTTACCGTTCACTATTCGGTAGGTAAGGCACAGAAGGAATTCGTGATTCCTCCCGTGTGCAGAGCGGCGGATTTCGAAGCAATCCTTGCTCTTGCGGATCAGGCTCAGGCCAATATGATCAAGCAGTACTACAAGAAGTATGACATCAACAATCTTGGCAAGAAGGATGACAAGGATGCGCTTCTTGAAAGATATCCGGATCTTCAGAATGAAGTTCTTTATATCCTCAGAGATAATGCTACTGATGCTATCAAGACCAAGCTTCAGGGAATTTATGAGGAACTCGGATATACCTATGAGCAGTTTCTTGCAGATAAAGAGCTTGATACAGCTGCTGCAGCCAATGATAATCCTGTATTTAATATCGATATGAGATACAGGATTGAGAACGGTGATCTTATTGTAGAAATTCCTTACAGCTCCATTCAGTATCCCAAAGAGCGTCCCATGCTGAGCATCGATGTTCTTCCTTTCTTCGGTGCGGGCGGACGTAACGATGAAGGTTTCCTCTTTGTTCCTGAAGGAAGCGGAGCGATCATCGATTTTAACAACGGTAAGATATCCCAGAACAACTACTATGCTAATGTATACGGATGGGATATGTGCCACCAGAGAGATGCAGTGGTTCATAACACCAGTACTGCATTCAATACCTTCGGAATTTCCAACGCTAATGATTCGTTCATTTGCATTCTTGAAGGCGGATCATCCTATGCAGCTGTTGAGGCTGATGTTGCCGGAAGATTCAATTGTTACAATTTTGTAAATGCCGAGTATGGTGTGCTCGAAAGAGAACAGTTCGATGTAGGAAGCGTTTCTAACAGCCAGGTTTATGTATATCAGGAATTCCTGCCCGATGAAGTCATATCCCAGAGATATTCATTCATCAATTCCGGAAGCTATGTAGATATGGCCAAGGAATATCAGAGCTACCTTCTTGATAAGTACGGTGCATATATCACTAAGAACAGCGATACCTCAGCTCCTGTTGTTGTGGAGATCGTAGGTGCGGTTGACAAGGTCAGACAGATAGTGGGTGTTCCCGTATCGAGACCTCTTGAACTTACTACTTATGATGAAGCTAAGGAGATAGTTACCCAGCTTAATTCCGAAGGCATGGATAACATGATAATAAAGCTTACCGGTTGGTGTAACGGTGGTGTTAACCAGTCCATACTCAAGGATGTGGATACCATTTTTGCTCTTGGCTCATCAAGTGATCTTAAGAAACTCTGCCAGACAGCAGCTGATCTCGGATGTGAGATCTATCTCGACGGTATCACTGAATATGCTTATGATTCCAATATATTTGACGGATTCTTTGCATATGCCGATGCTTCCAGATTCATAAGCCGTGAGCTTAGTGAATTATATCCTTACAGCACCGTAACGTATGGAATAAGAGATGGACTCGACGGACATTATCTCCTTCACGAGCAGCTTATTCTCGAGATGATGACCAAGCTGAACAATGCAGCCAGCAAATACGGAGCTACAGGTCCCTGCTTCCAGGATGTAGGAACTGAACTTTCAAGTGACTTCTCCAGATCCAATCCGAGATCACGTGAGGATGCTCTTGTTGATCAGGCCGCTGCTCTCAAGGAAATGAGAGATAACGGTGGAAGTATTATGACCAACACCGGTAATATCTATGCTGCAGTATACAGCAATGTTATTACCAAGATGGATCTCAAAGGAAGTGAATATACCATTCTTGATGAGTACATTCCTTTCTACGAGCTGGCAATCCACGGATATATCACATACACCGGAGTACCCGTAAATATCAGCGGTAATGAGACCGATGCGATCCTTGAGTGTGCCGAATACGGTGCGGGACTTTGCTATAACGTTATGGCAGAGGAAGTAGAGGCTCTTCAGAAGACTCTGTATCCCATGTACTATGGAAGCTCCTTCGATGCTGTTCATGACAGGATGCTTGCAACATACACCAGATACAATAATGAGATGGGTCATGTATTTGGTCAGGAGATGACAGGACACGAGAATCTTAATGCGTTTGTATCATGTACTGAATATGCTGACGGAACCAAAGTGTATGTCAACTTCGGATATAACGATTACAGCGCTAATGGTATCACGGTACCTGCAAGGGATTACAAGGTTGTAAAATAATAAAAGGGCGATACGGAGACCCGAATATGAAAAAGAAATTAAACGGAAAAGTAAGCGGACTTGAAAAGAAGAGAGCGATAACAGGAGTATGTTTCTGTCTCCCATTTATTTTAGGATTTCTGCTCTTTATGTTAAAGCCTCTGATACAGTCATTTTATATGGCTTTTTGTGAGGTGCAGATTGGTTCGGGAAAGTTCGAACTCGTGAGGAACGGATTTTATAACCTGAACAGGGCATTCAAGGTCGATCCCGATTTTTCGAGATATCTGCTTGAAGGCTTTGCTAGAATGATCATTTATTCATTGGCAATCATGGTATTCTCTTTCTTCGTAGCTCTCGTCCTTAATCAGGAATTCCACGGAAGAGCACTTGTAAGAGCTATATTCTTCCTTCCTGTTATCCTGTCCAGCGGAGTTATCCTCGGACTCGAGAGCAATAACTCAGTTATTGCGATGATCCAGGCGGATATTTCGAGTTCCATGGAGGGTATCAGTATTACGGATGTACTCGAAAATATACTGAAAACAGCCGGTGTCGGTACCAGAGCATTTGAACAGGTCTTCGTACTGATAGATAATATTTATGATATAGCACTTGCTTCCGGAATCCAGATCATAGTAATGCTTTCAGGACTTCAGACAATTCCCAAGAGCATGTATGAAGCAGCATCCATCGAGGGATGTACAGCATGGGAGAGCCTTTGGAAAGTTACATTCCCCATGGTAAGCTCCATCTTCCTTGTTAACTGGGTATATACCATAGTTGATTTCAGTATGAGAACAGACAATGATGTCATGTCCAAGATTGATGAAACCATGGTTCAGAATCTGAATTACGGAGTAGCATCAGCTATGGCGTGGAGTTACTTTGTTTTAACTATTGCATTCCTAGCCTTAAGTTCTTTCATCATTTCCAGGAGGGTATATTATTATGAGTAATGCTGCGGTGATGAGTGCACCTGCGGAAACAGGCAGGGCTAAGGCAAAGCCGAAGATGTCCGTATATAAGAAGAGGAAGATCTTTACTCAGACAATGATCAGTATTGTCAGATTCATACTTCTCTTTGGACTCTGTTTCATGATAATACAGCCCATACTGAACAAGATCTCTGTAAGCTTCATGACAGAAGAAGACCTCTATGATCCCGTTGTTGTTAATATTCCTGCACATTTCACAACGGAGAATTACAGGATTTGCTCTATCATAATGTCTTACAAGGAAGCCTTTAAGAATTCGATGATCATATCCCTTACCATCGCAATCCTTCAGGTCAGTGTATGTACACTTGTAGGCTACGGATTTGCAAGATATGATTTTCCTCTCAAGAATCTGCTCTTCGGATGCGTGCTTCTGATGATAGTCGTACCCCCTCAGGTTATTTCGACTTCATTGTATCTGCATTTCAGATTCTTTGATTTCCTGGGCATCATTAAACTTATCACGGGAAACACCATCAATCTGCGAGGTTCTGTGCTTCCGTATTACATGATGAGTGCCGGGTGTATGGGACTTAAGAACGGTCTGTACATTTACCTTATCAGACAGTTCTTCCGTAACATCCCTAAGGAACTCGAAGAGGCAGCTTATGTTGACGGATGCGGAACCCTTAAGACCTTCATCATAATCATGCTTCCTGATGCTAAGCCCATCCTTACATCATGTTTCCTTTTCGCATTTGTATGGCAGTGGACTGACGGATTATATTCAAGCATGTTCCTCGGAACTACCAAGCTTGTATCAACCTCTCTTTCAAGAATAGTTGATTCACTCGGCGCATTCATCATGAGAGAGATCGGTATTCAGACTTCAGTATCGGTTGCATATTCCAACTGTATTCTTGCTACCGGTACACTTATGATCATCCTTCCTCTTATCATCCTGTATCTGTTCGCTCAGAGAGGATTCGTTGAGTCTCTTTCATCAACAGGTATTAAGATGTAAAAAAATGGACAACATGCAGGTTAGTGTGCTATAATCATGCGTGGGTTCGAAAAACCCGATATATATCCGCAATAATGCGGCAGGTATATATTTTAAACCGACCGTTTACGGTCAAAAGGAGGATTATGAAGAGAAAGTTTTTGAACCAGATTATTGCAGTCGGCGCAACCGCAGCAATGGTTGCAGGACTTGCAG
>JAEEGL016374918.1_pt1 | contig 13227 bp, 15 predicted proteins | sample 9134231 | NCBI WGS metagenome assembly JAEEGL01 (sample SAMN16246548, study PRJNA631951) | gut metagenome | biome: gut microbiome; feature: rumen; material: fiber-attached | host: Bos | place: Iran: Karaj | collected 2018-10
AACCATAACTCCATCTTCATCATATCTTATATATGGACCTTTTCGTCCATCTATAATATCATCTTGATTATTTGCAACATCTGTTACTTTTACATAAGTTACAATTTTATTATCTTTATCGGTATATGAATTTAAATATCCTTTTACAAATATTTTATTATTCTTATAAAAAAGATCCTTATAAATATTATAGAGATCTTCATATATATGAAAACTAATAAAACAATTAGATTTAGTTTTAGCAAAAGTATTGCAAGTAAGTCCAAATGCTATATAGTTATTAAAATGCTTAATGTTGTTAATTTTACCTGATATTAAAACTTCGTTATAATTTATTTTTTCGATATCCATGTTAACACATCCTTTCTTTCATGATATTTAGAATACTAAATTATCTATTATATTATCTATTAAATTATTTTTTATATTATCTATTATGGTCTTAATTTATTCATATAGGGTATAAGAAAAAATTCATATACCTATCTTATTATTTTACTAGGGACTATATTATCAGTTTAATATACCCCTCTTAAATTTTACTTATCGTTTATAAAAATTCTTCTTTGATAGTCTACTGTCTTTGTTTTAATATAGTCTAGGCTTTTTAATTTACTAATAGTATTTGATATTGTGCTTTTAGAAAGATTTAATCTTTTACCAATATAATCATTGGTAGCGAAACAATAACCCTTATCATTACTTAATGCTTTTACTAATCCATATAACACTTTATCTGTTGAATTTAATTCCTTATCTTCAATAATATTGTCATTAATTACTATACAACCCATATATTATTCCTTTTAATATTTTGTTTGACATAGGCATTCTCCTTTCTTAAATAAAATTCCAATAAAAAAACTTGCATTAATTATACAAGCAAAAACGAGCTAAAGTAGAAGATATTTATAAGCCAATATTTTAAATCCCGCCTTGGTGGATTTCTGAATCTTATATTTCTATAAGATTTGAGATACTAATCTAAATCTCCGAACATTTGATGTATCTCCATATCTACTATCTAGCAGATATGTATTTCATACATTCCTCTTTTATATTCCTTATATATTAGTAGTTTTAGTTTTTCTAATATCTTTAGATTATTCCTAAACCCTACATTTGTTATCGGAATATACCTTTGTATATCTCCTATATTGAAGTGGAATACTGTTCTATCAAATCCCCTGCAATATAGATAGGAATATATTTCTTTTGCTTCTGGTTTAATATTTTTATTATTCCAGATTTCATTTGGTGTTATTAACTTCCTCATCTATCTTTTTTCCTCCTTTCTTTTATATCTATAAACGTTTTTCAATATATTGTTTCCGTTTGTTAACACTTATAATATACATCATAAAAAAATACATGTCAATACTTTTATTAACATTTTCTATTACTTTGTTGACATTCGTTAACATTTATGCTATTATTAATGTAGAGAGGTGAAATAGTATGCAAGATAAAGGTATCGGTGAAATAATAGCTGAAGCTAGAGAAAAAGCCGGATTATCACAAAGAGCTTTATCTAAAATTGCTAATGTAAGTAATGCTGAAATATCTAAAATAGAATCTGGAGAAAGAGATGTTCCAAATCCTAAAACTTTAAGAAAGATTAGTAAATATATTAATATTAATTATAATGAATTAATGAATATGATCGGCTTAGGTTTAGAAGTATCTCCTCTTAATCCATTTATTAAAGATTATTATTCTAAAATGAATATGGATGAATTGAATAATGCAGAAATAAATGTTTTAGGAACCATTGATAATTTAGAAAACTTAATAAGATCATGTGAAGATAATCTAAAAAAAGAAAATCTTTCAGAACCAGAACTTGAATTACTTAATAAAGCAATTGAAGATAATACATATCAGTTAAATACACAAAAAGAAATAATAACACTAATACAAAGTTTAAAGATAAAGGAGAGAAATAAAAATGCAAAAAATTAATTTTAAATTATCACTAATAATTGGTAACATATTATTAATTGCTACTTTAATACTAGCATTAGTATTAAATAATAATAAGATATATAGTTTATATTGGATTACAATTCCAGTAGTAATGATTATAATGGTATTACTTTTAAAAAAATATGATAAACAAGGATTAAATATAGATAAAGAAAAATCTACATCAATAATTAGAAATTATGATGATATAACAACTGTGGCATCTATGTTTTACTTCTTGGTGTACCTTATGATTATGTTTTATGAAGCGTTTAACGAAACAATAAAACATAATAATTATTTAATAATTTGTTTTTTCATACTAACTTTACTATATGAATTTACTTTAATTACATCAATTAATAATGCTAAAAAAGAAACAATAAAATTATTAAATAAATAAAAAGAGATCCTATACAATTAAGTATAGGACCTTTTTAATTGAATTGTGCTAGTAGCATAATTCAACGATAAAAGACGTGGCACGTTTTGTTGCGAAGCAATGAAAGTGGCGATAGTCTTTTTCTTTTTTATGAAGTATTTATTAATGAAATTAAAAAGGCAATACATTTACTTGGATAACAAGTTTATGCATTGCAAAAAAGATTCCAAAGGAAATTTTTTTCTTGGCACACATTGAAGTTGGTTTCCAACTTCGTAGTGTGTTACTTATTTGTATACTCAAAAAATATTAACAATTTTTTTAATTAAAAAGTTGTTAAATTTATTAACTACACACTATTGTCATTTTCAAGATAATTTATTAATTGTTCTTTCATCATTTTATAATTATCAGCATATTTATCACATAGCTTATAGCCAGATGATTCACAATCAGTTTCGACATAATCATATTTCATAATTTCCCCAATAGTCAAACTACCTTGAACATAGTTTAATAAAACATTATCATCGGATACAGAAATATTAAAATGTCCATACCTAATACTACTAAAAATATACGTATTATTTAAATTCCCATGATTCGCTTTTTTTAAAAAAACTATGTATTCATTATCAAAATTTAGTGGTGTAATCCCACCATAATAATTTGCATAGTCTCCTGACCAATAGGAAATCAAATCATAAATTCTTATCTGATTGCCTATTTTAATGTTTTTATCATCTATACTTTTAAATACTTCTAAAATTTTAACATTGTTAATCAAACCATTTCCATAAAATATTGGTTCTTTATTAACTTTAATGCTCAATACGTAATCAGAAAAATTAATCAAATCATTGACATCTTTAATTTTATCATCATCTATGAACATTTCCTTATTATATTTAAATTCTTTATATACATCATAAATAGGTGTAGAAAAGTATTTTACATTTGATGAAAAATAAATATAATCTATATGTTTAATTGATTTTTTCCCAATTATAATCGAGACAACAAATGTTAATAGAATTATAATAACTATACAAGCTAGCGCTTTTTTCATCTATATACCTTCTTTTTTTTCAGTAAGTTCGCCATTAGCAATATAAAAAATCTTATCGCATAAATATTTTAAGTCTTCTTTGTTATGACTAGCTAACAACACCATTTTTTTATTTTTCTTTAACTCTAATATAATATTGTGAAGATTTTCAATTGACTTTTCATCTAAACCATTTGTTGGTTCATCTAAAATTATTATTTTTTGATCCTCCATAATAGCTTGGGCAATTCTAAGTTTTTGTTTCATTCCTAAGGAATACTCTTTATATTTTTTATTTCTGACTTCATATAAATCAAACTTTTTCAGAATATTAATAATATGCTGCTTATCCTTTTTATAATTAATTCGATATAGCATATCCAAATTATCATATCCAGATAAATATGGGTAAAAATTAGGTGTCTCTATTAAAACGCCAAAATTACTTAAATCGAAATTATTTTTAATTATTGATTTACCATCAATTAATATATCTCCAGAAGTAGGATAAATCATAGTTGATATAGCCCTAAATAACATGGTTTTACCAGAACCATTTCGCCCATAAAATCCATATACCTTACCACTTGATAGTTCTAAATTAATATTATTCAAGATAATTTTATCTTTTATTTTTTTTGTATAATTCTTAACTGTCAATTTCATTTCTAACACCTCCCAAATCTTTCCTATTATATACAATTCGTATTATATATAATAAAGCACAGACCAACAAAATATCAAATAGACGAATGTTATAATCTATATATAAATTAACCAATGGTAACATTTCTAATTTTAATGAACTAATTAATAAAATAGTTGAAGAAATAACAAGCATATAAGAATATATAAAATTATTTATCATTAATGAAATAAAAACTATAATAGTTATAATTAAAAATAATTCAGTTGCATACTTCATAATAATTAAAAATAATACTTTATCTATTTTTATATTGAATTTAAAAATTAGCATAAATAATATCCATTGAATTACTGCAGTCAAAATTGTAAATATAATACAATTTAAAATATTTGTTTTCAAAATCTTTAAAAAATATCTTTCCCTATTCTTAAATCTTAAATCAAATCTTATTAATCTATAATACATACCGCTCGAAAGTATAAAAGAACTTGTTGCAATTGGAATAAACCAAATAAAATTAATATAATAGTTTTTTGAATAAAAAATAACTATGTCAAATGCAATTGAAGAATAACTACTAATCACATCAGGAATATATGGTTTTTTCAATGCACATATCAATGTCAATACAAATATATATATTATTAATTGTTTTTTTTCAAATTTCATCATCATTTTTTAATAAATAGTCCCTTCTCTTATTATTCTTTAAAAGCACAACAAGTAACACTAAATCAAATAGTATTATTAAGAAAAAATAGAGAACACCATTTTTATATGCGTATACCAATCTATATACTGATTCCAGATTAAAAAGTTTACAATCAAAATAGAAAAAATTGAAATGTTCTAAAACAAAGTCAATACACACATATATAAATATAAAACAAATTGAAGTAATATAATTAGTTTTTATAATGATGTTTAAACATTTTATAAACATTGAAACAGTAATATATATTAATAAAATGTTAGCGTTAATTGCAAAAATATCAGCAAAATAATTTAATGACATAGGCAATGCAAAAATTAACACCATTAAATTAAAAATTGAAAAAAGAATAAAACTTAATATAACCTCAATTCTAATGCTTTCTATTAAAAAACTTTTTTTATTATTATATCTAGAAATAATGCAAGAACTATATAGCGACTTGGAAATAATATACTCTAACGCAACCGAAGAAATAATTAAAAAGTATCTTATGGAAATATTTCCTATATTTCCAATATATATCTCGAAAAAATTATTTCTCGCAAAATCGCCCAAAAAAGCGCCAACTATAAGACTTAAAAATATAATCAAATATAATTGTTTATTTTTTAAAATATAAATCATAATAAATCCTTCTTTTTAAAATTAATACTTGCAAAAACAATGCTTATCATGATTAGGAAAAAATATAAAAGTAATGCGTCAGTAAATTTAAACGCCGCTAGAGGTTGTAATTGCCCAACAATTGAATACCTACTTAATTTAAATATAGGTAAAATAAATTCAGCTAATATCATTACAATAAATGGAAAAATATAAATTATTATTTTTTGCTTTAAGAAAAATGAAGCCGTATAAGATAAAACAGATAGTAAACTTAACAATAAAGAAACATGTGCAGTTATTATTATCACAAATAAATATAAGTTAGATAACCTTAACGCATCTAGAAACAAAAAGTTTTTACTAGTCATATAAAATGCAGGACTTTGAAAATGCGAAATTGCATTACCGCTTCCATAAATTAAGCGTAAAGACACATAATTTAATAAAAATGAAAAAAAACTTATGACAAATATCAAAACGAAAACTATCGCAACTCTAGAACAAATTAATTTTTTTCTATTTAATCTAGTATGTAAAAAAACATTTGTCTTTTGTCTAACTTCAATGAAACTAATGTCAGAAAAGGCTGTAGAACAAATAATGGGAAAAACTATAATTATTATCATGTTTAAATTTACTGATGCATTATATAAAATGTATAAATACTCAGATCTATACCATGTTTCATAAAATATACCTGGGTTAGAATTATAATTTATAACTAAAAACACATGAATTAGATTGATTAATAAAACACCAATTATACACAAATACAATTCTTGTTTTTTAATTAAGCAATTCAAGCTATATTTAAATTCTTTCATATAATCACCTTTAACTTTCTAATAAGTAAACAAACACCAATTTTACTTGGTGTTTGCTTAACTACTTTAGATTAATGATAATCTACTGTTCCAGTAACTGTTCCATTGTTTAGTGACCAGTTATGATTACGCGCTCTTAAACCAACTTTTTGACCAGTGCCATATGTATATTTGAAAGGAGCATATACTTCATCTTCTATATGATTTTCAAAGTCTGATCTATAAATAGTGCCGCCTGTAGTTCCCCAAGTAGAGCTTCCATCACCAGCTATTGCACCAGCATAAAATGTTACGGCTGCTATACCAGAAAAGCCCTCAATATATACATTTGCATGATTGGAACTTGAGCCAGTAACGTAACCATTACCCGTATTATCATTAGTATATACCCAACCCTGCATAGTTGGTATACTCAAATAATACCAAGCATAGCCGGCATATACTGTAGTTGTAGCAAATATACCTATTAATGCAATAATAGTAATAATAAGAATGTTATTCTTTTTCTTTTTCATTGTTTCACCTCCTTCCTTTTTCAAGAGAAGAAACAAAACACCAATAAGTAAGTAATAATGATAATATATATATTAGTTAACAGTATTATCACTTAATCATGGTGCCAATACTGCCCTCTCCTTATAATAATAAAATAACATATTTTGATAAAATAATCAATAAATTTATTTCTGAAATAAAATAATAGAATTTACATTTTTAAATCTTCACAATTATTGTATTCATCTTCATCATAATCTCTAACTCGTTCTTTATAGTAATCTGGCGCTTCTACATATTCAAATAATTCATCTTGTTTAGTAGTTCCTTTAGATATTTTAATAACATCTCCCATATCAAATTCACTATTATCATAACAATCTTTAACAACATCAGTTGCTTCATCTTTTGCATAGTCATTGCCTCGTTGTAATAGTTTTCTTAAGAATTTCTTTAATAATTGGAATAACTCATTTAATCTATAAATTAAACTTCTATTTTCTTCTTTTAATTCATTATTTTCCTTTGTTAATTTATCAACTTCTTGTCTATACTTTTTTGATTCTTCTTGCAAAGAAGTATAACTCCTATTAAAACTATCTACTTTATTAAAAGCTGATTGTAATTTGGGTTGTACTTTTAAGACTTCTTTTGTTTCATTAATAACATCTTTTATATTTTCAAATGTTTTCTTTTTTATTTTTACATGCTCTTTATCTAATAATAAGTCTTTATTACTTTTAATATTATCTTCTAGTTTTAATAATGAATTATCTAATCTTTCATGTTTAATACTTAAATCCTTATTTAACATTCTAGTCATTCTTTTAAGTTCATTAACAGGAATATATTCTCTTCCATATTTACTTTCTCCACGAAGTAGATCATATCCGTTTTTAGTCATTCTTTCGTGGTATTTATCTTGTAACTTAGATAAATGCATTTTATCGTGTATATAAGTCTTTTTAGATATAGTATATCTTTCTTCTTTACTTCTTTTATCAAATCTTTTTATAAGTGGAACAACAACTACATGTAAGTGTGGTGTTGTTTCATCCATATGGATAATAGAACTAATAACTTGATTTTGATTATATCCTAAATCTTCATATACAAAGTTCATACAATGTTCTCCCCATTTTTTTATTTCATCTCTTGTCATATCATTAAAGAAATTATGAGAAGCTGTTAAGATTAATTCATCAGCAACTACATTTTTACCTTCATTAACCATTCTTGAAAAACTTCTTTTTCTATCTGGTCTTTCAGTTTTCATTCTTTCATCCCATTCATCTTTATATGGTTTAGTAATTCCGTAAAATTTTTCTACATAAGTTTTATCACATGGAACAAGTTCTATATTTTCATGTGATCTAGTTGTATCTATATCTGGATTAGATAAATATTTTTCTTTTTCTCTTTTATCATGAGAACCAATACCTGATAAGGCACTAGTTGTCATTATTGGTTTACTTCTAAATATTGCATAATTATTCATAATATCACTCTCCCTCTTAAATAAATGCATAAAAAGAGATGCTCTTTTAAGCATCTTCCTAGTTATTTTTAATTTTTCTTAATAAATTATCCTCATCATATCTATTTATGAAATTCTTAAAACCATTTATGAATGTATTCCAATTAAGTGGAATCATATCATGCCCATTAAAACATTCTGAAAGTCCATTATAATACTCTAACTTTAATATCCATTTATAATTATCATAATCTTTATTAATATATTCTTTATTCCAAAAGTTTATTTTAGAATCAGTTATACTATCTAGTATTTTTATTTTATCTTTATTAGTAATTATTTCTTGGCTAATTAATTCATAATTCTTTTTAAATACAAATGTTGGTTTATCATCAAATATAAATTCATACTTATATCTTGCTTTACTTAACATAAATACTAATGTTATTTTACTAATATCTACTGCATATAAGTTTTCTATTGAATTAAATGTCTTATGACACTTATTACAATACTTATTATGATTATGATCTGTTATAAGAGTTCCATCATAGTTTAATCTTTTAGGTTTTCTTTTTCTTGCTGAATATTTTACTTCATCAGTATTCTTTTTAACAAAAGTATTATTATCATTATATCTATAAAGATAAATAACACTTGTTGTATCCTTACTATTACAATAAGGACAAGTCATTCTTGCTCCCATATTTATTACACCTTTCTTGGAATCTTATAATCTTTGCTTATTTTCTCGCACCACAGGTAATAGCGGTGTTATTATGGGAGAATTTTTAGTATCAAAAAAAGGTATAGGTTACCTTATATTATATGGATCTCAAGTATTTAATTTAAGTCTTGTTATAAGTGGCATATTTATACTTATGATAGTAGCTTTCTTAATGTATTATATTGTTTGTATAATAGAAAAAAGGCTTTAAGCCTTTTTATAATGTCTTTAATATTTCACTATATATATTTTCTGCATTTTCAGAAACAATATAAATTAAATAATCACCAATTTCTTTTTCTACTCTATTGCTAAGAATTTCTAATCTTTCAGGTGAATAATTTGTGTTAAATTTTTCTACTTTTTCAAAATATTTCTTCATATCATTTTTAACACTAGCTTTATCAGTAGCTTTTATAATTGCATATAAATCTCCTTCTGAGTTTTGCTTAATTATATGAACATCCATTTTGCTTAAATCTAAACCATATACATCTTCAAGTAATTCTTCATCTACTACTTCCGTATTTTTTAATTTATTCTCTATTATTTTTTGAGTTTCAGTTACATTTAATTCTGAAACAGTGTTGTTACACCCTACTACAAGTGTAATTAATGTAAGTATAATCATTCCTAATGCGATTCTTTTCATATTATTCCTCCTCTAATGCATGTGTTTTTATATACTCTCTAACGGCATTATGTCCAGCAGCTGTTAAATGGAACATATCTCCACTAACATATGTAGGATTTCCATAACCATCACTACCTTTTAATACTTCTTGAACATCTAAATATTTAACATTATATTTATGTGCCATCTCTAATATTAAGAAATTACATTTATTAATTGCTTCTTGTTTAAAATCATTTATATTATATCCTTGTCTAATTGGATAAATAGACGCTAAAATAATTTTTGTATCTGGGCTCTTTGTTTGTATTTGCTCAATGATAGAATTTGCTTTCTCAACAAATGTTTCTTCACTTATCCAAGCACTACTGAAACTACCAAAATTTAACACGATTATTTCTGGTTTATATTTATCTATTGCGTCTAATAATTTCATTTGTATTCCTAAACCATATAAATTAATACTAGTTGTGTGCATAGTTTCTGCATGTAAGCAAGGTATTGCCCAAGTCTTCATACCACTAACATATTTCTCTAAATACATATTCATTATATTTGAATCACCTATCATAGTAATTCTATTAAAATATGCATCACCATAGTTTTTAGTTTGTTTAAGTTTTACTTCATCATACCAACCATCTAATGAATATTCAGCAACAGACATCTGATATGGTTTTAATTTTTCAACTTTTACTTTTCTTACTGCCTTACCAACATTACCAGATTTATCTTTTACTTCATATGTTATAGTATAATTACCTAATTTAGTCATGTCTACAGTACTAGTAATTTTTACTTGGTCTGTTAAGTCACCATCTAAATTATCAATTGCTTCATAGCCAGGCTCATTGTACTCTGTGTTAACTGTAACGCTTAATTCTTTGTCACCTTTTAAATTTATTTCAGGCCCAATTAAATCTGCAACCTTTACTTTTCTTACTCTTCTAATATCATATATTAGAAATTTATAACTATAAACAACTTCATAATTTCCTATTTCTGTTTTAACATTACTTTTTACTTTTATATCTTTAGTGATATCTTTATTAAACTTACTTGCTTTAAATCCTGGTTCACTATATTTCTCACCATAATTTAAAACCATTTTTTTACTACCAACCAATTTTATTGATACTATCATATAAGGAGATAGTAGAATGACTAAAACGATTAATAAAATTGCTGCAACTTTTACTTTAGTTTTTATTCTTAATTTTTTCTTCATTCACTACCCCTCTTCTATGTTATGTACATTATCTATTTTAACATTATTTTTGATATATGTAAATTATCTAACACTAACTATTCCTAAATCATCATCTATTGTTAATATATTATAAATAAATAGAATATTTTTAATATTATTTTCAGTTACAAACTCACTAATACTTAAATTATAATATCTTGGATCTATCACATATATGGTTTTATAATGAGGTCCTATAAAAGGTATAAATGAATTTGCATAACTATCTTTAATTATAAGTATTGAATCATCATTTTGTATATCTAAATTCTCTATTTTAATTAATGAGTGATTATTGTCTAAGAAAAATGAATACTTATCTTTTTCATTTAAATACTTATAGCTATATAAACTATTTATTGTTATCTTTGTATCATCATAATACACTTTATAATTTGTATTATCGTTTATTATTTCAATATAATCGTGTTTAAGTGAATTATCTAGTAGTTTTGAATATAGTGTTCCATAAAACTTATCATTTACTTTAGAATAAGTATATTTGTTTGGGACAAGCCCTAAACTATTACAAAAATCTATATATGCGACATTTGCACCCCTAGTAGTCCAATGATGATCAGTACCATAGTATAAATAATCACCTTTACTACTATTAAGACTACTTCTTATATCTATAAAATTAACACTTAAATTTTCTTTATAATAATCTATAGTCTTTCCTTCATCATATGAATTATTATATTTAGATATTTTATTATTATTTATATATATAGAAGTAGGCGCAAGCATAAAATACACCTTACTATCAACTTTATCTTTAAACTTATTTATTCTTCTTACTATTCTTTCACTATTTATAGGTTTTTTATATTCTTGATAAAGTTTATTGTCTATTCCATAATAAACATCACTTTGTTTATAAACACCTAAAGTTTTATATGTCCTACTTTTAACTCCTAATAAATTTTCTCTAAGTGGAAAATTATCTGATATATAAGTTTCTAACTGACTCATAAACTTACCAGATAATATGTTACTAACACTTATTTTAGGGAACTTTGCTAAAAATCTATTCTCATTGTATGAGAATTCTTTTTTAGGTCCTATTATAAGCATTACTGACATACTTAAAGTTATAATTGTTACTACAATTGCTATTATCTTTTTCATATTTCACCTAAAATCTAAAGTATAGGAATGGATTATATGAATCCCCACTTAGTTGACATATACAAAGAATAAATAAGAATATATAAATAACTACTGTAAGTGCTTTTGTTATCTTAGTTTCTTTAATTTTCTCAATTAATGGAATGGAAAGTACAATACCACTTACTAAGAAAATCATATAATTTTTAATATAGAAAATAAATTCAGTATCTATTATATTTGTATTAGCAAATATCTTAGGTATATATTTAGTTAACAAACTCATATCATCACTAAAGAATATTAACCATCCTATAAGTATAAAGAATAGTGCATATACATGTCTTAATACTTTTGGAAGTTTTTCTAATACCTTACTCATAAATAGTTTTTCTATTATTAATAAAATACCAAAATATAATCCCCAAATAATAAAATTCCATGAAGCACCGTGCCATAAACCTGTAAGCATCCATACAATTAATAAATTAATTAAAAATCTTATTTTTTTAACTCTATTCCCTCCTAGTGGGATATATACATAATCTCTAAACCAACTAGAAAGTGTTATATGCCATCTTCTCCAGAAATCTGTAATACTTGTCGCAATATAAGGATAATTAAAGTTTTTAGGATAATTAAATCCCAACATTCTACCCATACCTATTGCCATTGTAGAATATCCATTAAAATCAAAATAAATTTGTAATGTATATGCTACTACACCAAGCCAAGCAGTAAGTAATGATGCTTCTTGTATATTTCCTACTATTAACGAATGTAGATAACCTACATTGTTTGCAATCAAAACTTTATAAAATAAACCCGTTAAAAATATAAATATACCATCTACAAAAGAATCAAAATCAATTTTTCTTTCTTTTAATTCTTTCGCAACATCTTCATATCTTACTATAGGTCCAGCAACTAATTGTGGAAACATAGATACATAAGTTAAAAAATTAAAGAAATTTTTTTCTACTTTTATTTTTCCTCTATATAAGTCTATCGTATAACTCATAGTTTGAAATATATAAAAGCTTATACCTAGAGGAAGTGCAATATTAACTATGTTAAAATGAGCTCCTAGATGATTTAAATTATCTATTATAAAATTTGTATATTTAAAGAAACTTAATAGTAGTATATTTAAAATAATACACACTACCATAGTTGGTTTCTTTATTTTATTATTCTTATTTATTATTAACCCACTTATATAATTTAAAAGCGTTACAAAAAGTAACAATAATATATATTTTGGTTCTCCCCATGCATAAAATATTAAACTGAATATAAGTAATATATAATTTTTTAGTTTAAAAGGTACTATATAATATAGTAAC
>JAEEGL013709391.1_pt1 | contig 13226 bp, 11 predicted proteins | sample 9134231 | NCBI WGS metagenome assembly JAEEGL01 (sample SAMN16246548, study PRJNA631951) | gut metagenome | biome: gut microbiome; feature: rumen; material: fiber-attached | host: Bos | place: Iran: Karaj | collected 2018-10
AGTTTTCATAAACAACATCATTCCCCGACTGAATAAGCTGCCTTATTATACTGGTATGGCCCACACCATCTTTCCCGCGGTTTGAGATTATCATTTTTTGAATGATTCGATTAGAATCCTTCTTGCCAAAGTTACCACCAGTCAAAATGTCTTCAATAACTGCAGCTGCCGTTTCCTTATCACAGACAGCCCATTTTCTCTCATCAGCTCCAAGATATTCTATTGACACTCTGGTAAGGATTTGAGCGAAATGCCAAAGGCCAAGCTTTTTCAGCTTTTCTTCAAAGAGCTCTATAAACGCCCCATTGGACAGTTTATTCTCAAACACAGCCCAGTCACAAAGATGCCGCAGTCCAACGCCTTCACCAGTTAGGTGGTGACAGGTATGGAGAAGAAGTATCAACCCATGATGAAAGATTGATGGTAGTACTATAACGCCTTCTCCTACATGCTTGAGCTCTGCTGTTTCAAAAATATCTTTTGTAAACTCTCGCACCAAATTACCAGCTGCGCCATGTGGTGTCCCAGCTATATTGAAATGCATTTCATAGTGCATCCCTGAAGCACGATATACGATATGAGTATCATGTTCCTTCTCCCAGGACTTAAGGCCTTGTTTTTCCAACGCCTCTCCAGCTTTTTCCAAGTCTTGACCATTTACCAAAAAATCCACATCTCCCATGGAACGATAAGTCGGGATTGGGTAATATGATGCAGAAGCTGCTCCTTTGAGAATAACGTATGAAATCTTTTCTTCGGTCATCCATTTATGGAGCAGTTGGTGATTATGGAAAACCCGGACATTCTTTGCTACATCGGCATACATTGCCTGCTGCCATTCATTCGCCTCTTTGGACGTCAAACGCTCCTTATCTAGAGCGTTATATGCAAGTTGTACTACAGCCTGATCCCTTGCTTCCTTCAGCACTTCAAGCCAGTCTGTTTCTTGCTGAATAAAAGACTGGCTAAATAAAGATTTTGACAGGAGTTGTAGTAATATAACTTGATAATTCGTCATTGTTCAAGCTTCCACCGTGTGCGGGCGTCCTTCCAGTTCCTCTTTCACGTAGTCCGTCGTCAGTATCTTCGCTACCACGCCGTCCACGTTCAGGCGGTTCGTGTTGTGGCTCGTATACGCTTCGTCCGCCTCCGTGGTGACCCGGCCTTCCACATAGAATTTGTCGTAGTTCAGGGACCGTCCGTCGGGCGCGATGCGGAAATACCGGCCCATGTCGGCGGACCTCAGCCGCTCCTCCCGGGTCATCAGGGTTTCGTACAGCTTCTCCCCGTGACGCGTGCCGATGATCTTCTTCTCCGTCCGGCCGAACACCTTCATGACGCCTTCCGCCAGATCGCCGATGGTGGAAGCATCCGCCTTTTGGATGAACAGGTCGCCGGGTTCCGCATGCTCGAAGGCAAAGGCCACCAGATCCACCGCCTCGTCCAGATTCATGAGGAACCGCGTCATGTTGGGATCGGTGATGGTGATGGGCGCCTTGCGCTTGATCTGGTCGATGAACAGCGGGATGACGGAGCCGCGGCTGCACATGACGTTGCCATACCGGGTGCAGCACAGCACCGTGCCCCCACGCTCATAGGCCTGCTGCGCCCGGGCCTGGACGATCTTCTCCCCCACCGCCTTCGTCATACCCATGGTGTTGATGGGATAGGCGGCCTTGTCCGTGCTCAGGAACACGACCCGCTCCACCCGGTTCTCCACCGCCGCGGTGATCACGTTATCGGTGCCGATGATATTGGTCCTCACGGCCTCCATGGGGAAGAACTCGCAGCTGGGCACTTCCTTCAGCGCGGCGGCGTGGAACACGTAGTCCGCCCCGTACATCACGTCGCGAACGGAGTCCAGGTTCCTTACGTCCCCGATGTAAAACCGCACCTTCCCCGCAGATTCGGGATGCTGCGCCTGCAGCATATGCCGCATCCAGTCCTGCTTCTTCTCGTCGCGGCTGATGATGCGGATCTCTCCGATATCGGTAGTCAGAAAATGCTTGAGGACCGTGGAGCCGAAGCTGCCGGTGCCTCCGGTGATGACCAGGGTCTTGCCCTTGAACGCTTCTGTGATCTGCATATGGATGTGTTCCTTTCCCTGTGCTATTACTTTGCCATCCACGGGTCGTATGTGTCAAGTTCGAGTATATCGGCAATACGCCGGCAGGCATGTCCGTCGCCATACGGGTTGCACGCATGGGACATCTTCGCGTATTCTTCCTTGTCTTCCAGCAGCAACGTAAAGGTCCTGTAGATCGTTTCCTCATCCGTTCCCACTAGCTTCAGCGTACCGGCTTCGACGCCTTCCGGCCGCTCCGTCGTATCCCGCATGACCAGGACCGGCACGCCGTAGGACGGACACTCCTCCTGGATCCCGCCCGAGTCGGTCAGGCACAGATAGCTCCGCGCCTCGAAATTATGGCAATCGAAGACCTCGATCGGTTCGATGATATGGATCCGGCTGCAATCGCCCAGCTCCTCGTCCGCCGCCTGACGGACCACGGGATTCATATGGATCGGGTAGATCGCCTTGCAATCCGGATGCTCATCCAGGACCCTTCGGATCGCCCGGAACATATGGTGCATGGGCTCACCGAGGTTCTCTCGCCGGTGGGCCGTAATGAAGATCAGCTTGCTGTCGCCGACCCACGACAGTTCAGGATGCGCATAGTCTTCCTTCACCGTATGCTGCATGGCGTCGATCACGGTATTGCCGGTGATATAGATGGTGCTCGGATCCTTCCCTTCCGCCTTCAGGTGGTCAGCCGCCAGCTGCGTCGGCGCGAAATTGTAACGGCTGACGATGCTCACCGCCTGGCGGTTGAACTCCTCCGGATAGGGGCTGTGGATATTGTAGGTGCGAAGCCCCGCTTCCACATGTCCCACCGGGATCTGCAGATAGAAGCAGGCCAGGGCCGTCACGAACGTGGTGCTGGTGTCGCCGTGCACCAAAACAACGTCGGGCCGCTCCTTCTCCAGCACCGCCCTGATCCCGTTGAGGATGTTGGTCGTGATATCGAAGAGCGTCTGACGATCCTTCATGATGTTCAGATCGTAATCCGGAACGACGCCGAAGGTTTCCAGGACCTGATCCAGCATCTGCCGATGCTGCGCTGTGACGCAGACGACGGTCCGGATGCCTTTTCTGGTTTTCAGCTCATTGACAAGAGGGCATATCTTGATCGCCTCCGGTCTGGTGCCAAAGACCAGCATGACCTTTTTCATACTTATAAACTCCTTAAATATGATAAACTCCCGGCAGCCGGCAGATATTGTGGCAGTCCAGGATCGTCTTGCCCCGGAGCTTGCCCATGTTCTCCCTGATCTCGTTATGTTTGACCATGATGACCACCATGTCCACCGCGTCCAGGAACGCGTCCAGGTCGTGATACTGGTTTTCCACCACGTCCTTTTCGATGAAGGGATCGTAAACCTTGAGTCCCGGGGCCAGATGCCGCGCCTGACTCTCCAAAAGCTGCAGCGTAGGGGATTCCCGCATGTCGTCCACGTTCTCCTTGTAGGTCAGGCCGTAGAGGCCTACGCGGGCGACGTCCGTCATGCCCCTCTCCTGCATGATTTCATAGATCCGGTTCAGCACGAAATCGGGCATGCCATCGTTGGTCTTCATGGATTCGTCGATGACCTTGGCCAAAGAAGGATAATCGCCCACCAGGAACCAGGGGTCCACAGAGATACAGTGGCCGCCCACGCCGGGGCCTGGCTGCAGGATGCTCACTCGCGGATGCATATTACAGATGCGGATGATCTCGTATACATCCATGCCATCATGGCGGCAAATCTTGGCCAGCTCGTTGGCAAAGGCGATATTCACCGCCCGGAAAGTATTCTCCACCACCTTGGTCATCTCTGCGGTCTTGATATCGGTGACCACGATCTCCCCCAGACAGAAGGAGGCGTACAGCGCCTTGACCCTTTCGCCCACAGCCCTGTCGTCCGCGCCGATGGTCCGGTTGTTGTGGAGCAGCTCATAGACCATGTTGCCGGGGATGATCCGTTCCGGAGCGTGGACCAGGTTGACGTCGGTCCTGCCCGCCGCTTCCAGCACGGGCCGCACACTCTTCTCGATGGTGCCGGGGGAAACGGTGGATTCGATCACCAGCGTCGCCCCCTGAGGCGCCGCCTTCAGGACGTCCTTCACCGCGGCCACTACGTAGCAGGCGTCCACCTTCTTGCTGAACTTGTCATAGGGCGTGGGGACGGAGACGATATAGGTGTCCGTCACCTGGTACTCCGTGGTGAAGCGGATGCCCGCCCGGACCGCCGCGTCGAACAGCTCGTCCAACCCCTTCTCCTTGAAGGTGGTCTTCCCCGCCTTCAGCGTGGCCACCAGCTCTGTATTATAGTCCGTACCCACCACCTCGACGCCGTGAGACGCCATCATAAGAGCCGTGGGTAGGCCGATATATCCAAGACCGATCACGTTGATCATCTTTTCTCTCCTTTGCACTTTAGAATTCCACCATCATTCATTAGCAGAAACATCTTGTTGATTCTGTTTTATTGTTCCTTTACTCAGAAAGCCTTTTGCTATCTCAATAGCGTATTTGAGATTTCCCCCTTGCAACAGCATGGAAACAACAAAATATCCCACTAACCCGATTAACACCTTAAGCACTAAAGTTGGGAAATCCCTAAGGTTTAATAAATCCGCCAATAAAACCAGTGCGCCCATCGCTCCGGCGGTAATCAGAGGAGGGAACAGATCAAGCAATTGCTCCCTCATGGAATAGCCCAATAAGCTTTGGTTGGGCAGCATGTTGATGAATTGATATGTAACTCTGGTCACCATTACGCCAAGCGCCATAAACATGACTCCTTTGTGCATTGTTATTATCAGTATTAAAATACCTATACATTTTTTAGCAACCTCAAGAATCAAGTATATATCGCTTCGGCCTAAAGCTTTTATTGCATTAAGGTTTGCTGTCTGCAAAGGATATAGCATATACACCACACAGAACAACCGCAAATACGGTAACGCAGGCATCCATTTCTGAGTTATCAAAAGACGAATAAGCTGCGGTCCACAGGCTGCGATCCCTATCATTATCGGCGCCATGATAAACAAGCTGATTCGAATGGAGCGGCGCATCATTGTCTTTATCCGCTTCCTGTCATCTTGCTCATTGGACATGACTGGAAGCAACACACTGTCAATTGCAATATTTATATTGCTAACAAAAACATTAGGATACTTTTTTCCTTGATTATAGAAAGCAAGATCCTCAGATGAATACAATTTTCCAATAATCAATTGAGTTAAATCATTATAAATAGCATCGATCAGTGAAGAAACAAGCAGCTTCCATCCGTAGGAAAATAACCCCTTCAATCTGGAAAAAGAAAACATCCGCTTGGGGCGCCACTTAACAACGATCCATAAAACAATAGTATCGATTGCAGCATTGACCAGCATTTGTGCGACCAAAGCCCACACACCGTACCCGGTGTACGCCATCCATATGCCGACAATTGCCGCACCTATCGTTCCAGCAAGTGTTGCAAAGAAAAATAATTTATACTGCAAATGTTTGGCTACATAAGCTTGTTGAATGTTTTTTACGCCTGATATAAGGATCATAATGCTTAATACTCGTATTATAGGCGTAAGCTCCAGAATGTTGTAAAAACGTGCAATGAGCGGTGCGGTTGCAAACATAATCCCGTATACCACTAGACACATTAACACATTAAAATAAAATACTGAAGAAAAATCCAATTCGTCCGCATTTTTCTTCTGTACAAGTGCATTGCCTAAGCCTCCATCAACGAACACCTGTACAATTGAAGTAAAAACAGTTACTAAAGCTATCAAGCCATACACATTCGGGTCTAATCGACGAGCTAAAACTATAGATACGATAAAAGTGACGCCCTGTGCGCCACAACGCTCCAAAAAGCGCCATAATAAATTTGATAACACTTTCTTGCGTTCCATAAAGCACCACCATCAGTATCAGAATCATTTCGGGTATTTTGTTTTCTCATCTGCTTGAAGATAATAAGCCAAATACGTTGTTCCAAAAGCAGATTCATCCTGTCTATGAAGTGTCCGCTGAAGAGAATCTGTTTCACCAAAGTCAATGACAGTATGTGGATCTATCTCAATGGCACGTTTGACCGCTGCATCTAACATTTTAATTCGTTTGAATACATAGCGAATCTGCTGTGGCCTTAGAATAGAGTTTAGGGCAGAGGACACATCATCATAGGAAACCGAATCAATTATTCGAAAGAACTCCTTATCAATGAATGGTCGGTTCAACTTTCCATGTCTTACAACCGGCTGAAAACCCTTATTTAAACTTGTTTTCGTGGGAAATAAGCTGATAGGACGAAAAGTTGAAAAACAGTCATTATCAAATGCTGAAACACTATCTATACCATCACCAGATGTGCATAAAACGTTGTAATTCTTCAATTTATGATCTGTTTGATAGCAAATCCCATCAAAATACTCCAGATTGGTCAGGCTCCGAACGAATTGAGATGTCAATCGTGCTCTTTCTTCTATCGGAACATCATATGCAGGTTTACCACCCGCATCTTCCATAACAGACGCTACTCTAATCACACCTAAATACTCTATTCTTTTGATGCATAGATCCGGAACAAGGTCAGTTAGCCCCAACACTTTTGCGAGAGCTTTTGTCCCCAATTGAAGGTTTAGCCTAAAAGATTGCCATCCATCCGTTTGTACGCCACGATTGTGTTCATAATCAATCAATTCTCCATTAATATACTTTATAAAATCAACAAAATTCGCATCAAAGCCTTTATCTCGCAAAGACGGAAAGCCGACAGCTTCATAGTCCAGAAAAGACCGATCACGGATCCTGGAAATATTATTTCTGAATGTGCGTGTCAGGTGTTGAACTCTTCGAAAGCAATCAGCTTTATCCAAATCGCTCCTGGCTGCCGTCTTCCAATCTTGATTGCACTTACAAAGTATTAAATCAAAATAGTCATCCACGACTTCCCTAATATATTTGGGAAGGAAGCTATGCTTTCGAATGAAACGCAGATAAACTGTTCGTCCTTCCAAATAGCTTCTATACACATTTCCTGAGCTGGTAAGCAGCATCAAGCTTTGAACCTTATCGACTCTAGAATCGATGTTGGGTTGCATGAAAGAGCAGCTTAACAGCGCAATACGCTGCCATAACTTATTGATCATGTTTACCAATACATTTTTGATTAGTCGGAAACCCATGAAATCTTCCTGAAGTTTTTTGTCGATGGTTTAAAAGCCAAATAGTATACGAAAAACTACCTTTCAATCAATCTGCAAGATAGTCTCAATCATACTTGACTAATCTAAACGCTTTATTACCCTTGCCGGCACTCCACCTATCACGCATCGGCCTTCTGGAAACGGCCTCGTAACTACCGCCCCTGCAGCAACCACCGTACTGTTTCCCAAGGTTACACCGGGCAGTATCACCGTGTTCATAGCGACCCAACAGTTATCCCCAATCACGATCGGCTTCCCGGGAACATGCTTACCGGGGTCCAAAATATCGTGATTTGTCGTGATGATACCTACGTTCGGAGCCACATGGCAATTATGACCAATCGTGATCGTAGCGTCAAAAGCCTGCCAATAGCAGCCCGGGACCTGAAAGACATGAATGGAATCCTGTGGAAAATGTATGTTTTTCGCACCATTGATCGTTGTCGTGGGATGTACGGGCCACGGTACTTTTCGATTATCCCCCCGTCTCCAGATCCCTCTCCAGGCCCATTTCCAACCCATCACTTTGTCTTGGAAATATTTGCCCGTCAAGTACTCTCTTTGATAAAAAATCGAGAAGAAAAGCCTCAATAGCGAATTGATTGGCGGCCAATTCAATAATCGTCTCATGGCTTCGTCAGCACCGTCCCTTCCATTCTAATACGTTTATGTTCCTTCAAAAGTGACGCTCCGCCAATGATCAAAGCGCCGATCACGATGGTTCTGGAAGCAAAATTCCAAATCAAGGAGAAACAAGCAAACATAGATACGACGAATCGAGTATATACGATGGATAGAATATAAAAAATATCCAGATACCTCGTTTTCATCAATGCTTTTTCAAAAAAGGCCGAAAAAAGCATATTTACGATAGTTGCCAACGGAGCGAATATGAAGCTAAAAAATACGTATCCATAGGCAATGGAGGAATACAGATTTCCGGATGTCGCCCTTCCTCCGAAGATATACATGTTGTATTTCAGGACTGTAGTATCAGACAAGTCCCCTAAAAAGTAGTGAACCCCAAAAGTATTCCTTACAATATCATTTATAAACGTACTGATCGTTTGCTCCAGGTTCCTGGACACTGCGATGTTCCTCGCGATGTTCCGAACACCATAAAAATATATATCGATTTGGGAGGACGCCATATTGACGTTGAAGCTGTCCATTCCGTTCATAAAAGCCGTTGCATAGGATCCATATAGAAACGCATGGAACACTTTATACACCGTGAGCAATCCGATCACGCCTGCCGCAGCGATCAACACCCCGCGAAAAATCGTTTTCTTTCGCTCCGGGAACAGTAAAGGAAGCAAAAGAAGCAAGGCGACCATCGTGTATACAATGGCTATTCGGCTCTCTGAAGATGAAGGTAAAATGAGAATCCTCAGAATACCTATTATCAACACGACCCAAAAATATTTGTTTTTCTTGTTTTCATTGTACTTGCGGTACATAAAGAAGGTAATTAAAATGACTGTGAAATCCAAGCCGAAACCGATAACACTGGAAAGCATGACTTCAGTTGAACTCTTTTCTAATTGTGAAGCTCTAATACTGTTGAGGTCCAACTGCACGAACGTATACATGCCTCGCCCGCGGAGGATATACAGGATGAAAACAACCAGAATGAAGAAGATATAGACCCAGCTGTTGCCTGCAAGTCTATAGTCCGATCCTACCCCCACTGTTTTCTTTTTGGTATACCGCAACAGCAAACAGCATATAACCGTTGTAGCGACGGCTTCCCAAATTACCAGCATCGAGGCCGTCAACGCATCTTCTTTGGATATGGAAAGCACAGATTCACTGAAATAGCCGCTAATGCAACCGGTTGCTGGCAAAAGCACCAGTCGCAGCCATTGCAGGCCCAAATAGATATATATCGTTATCCTGCTGCCAGCATTCCTATCGTTCGCCATCGTGCATATCGCTGCATAGCTGATCAAATACACCAATGGATAGGAAAAGACCGCAAAATATCCTTCGCCGAGGTTGCTCGAGAAGGCAATACACAGCGCCAGTGATACTAAGGAAGTGATTATGACTGCTGGAAGTAGTCGCTTCATTATTTTACCTCAACAAAGATCACGTTGCTTGACAGTTACGACGCCAAATGCTTTTCCGCGATCTGAACGAACTTTTGATTATCCTCCTGGGCGCGCTGCAGAAAGAGGCGGCAAGCCGCATCCATCCGCTCGAACGACATCCCTCTGTACCACCGGTAAAACCTGTCCGGCAAGGATTGATCTATCTGCTCATCCGCGATCTCGAACCCGACGCCCGCTTCCTCGGCGTATTCCGCATTATAGGTGTCGGGACACACCAGGATCGGGATCCGGGCATACAGCGCGTGATACGTTTTGATCGAAATCGCCAGCCGAACGTTTGCCGTATCGTTTCCGTACAGGTTGTTCATCACATCGATCTTTTCAAGATACTTGGCGGTATCCTCCACGGGGAAGCTGTCATGAAAGCAGGTGTTCTCTATCCCCTTCTCCTCGGCATAGGCCTGCAGCACCGACGCATTCTTCCCGTAGTAATGCAGTTCAAACCTCGGGTCGTTGGCGAAAGCGTCCAAAAGCTTCCTGTTGCGCTCATAGAAGCGCACATAGCCGACGAAGCCGATGCGGATCGGCTCTCCCTCCCGGCGCAGAGAGGTGTGGACCCGCATCCCCTCCAGCACGGCCAGGTTCAAGCTGTGGATCGGCAAAAATTCTGCATTTTGGGGTAGGAAGGCCAGGTATCCTCGGGAGGATGTGGTGTTGAACGCGGCGTTAGCAAAGCAGCGCCTATACCGCCAGGCGAAGAGTGGGTCGTCATAGCGCATATTGTCGCGCACATTCAGACAGTATCGTCCCTTGAAATGCCTTGCAAGGAAAGGACCGAACTGGAAGATCGCTACGTCGTTCCATACGATCACGAAATCATACTTGCCCTCCAGCAGCTTCCGCTTGGCATAGGGTAGGAAGCTCATGTACTTGAGCTCCTTCACCGGCTTGGGCATGTCCTGCTTCACGATGCAGGTATACCGATATTTGTGCGCGCAGTCGAAAGGCTCGTCCTCGCCATATTTGTCCATATATATGATATCATACTCGATCCCATGCCGCTTCAGCAGATCAGTGTAGAGCGAGATCAGCGTCATATGCTTGATATTAACCCCGCTCAGTATGGCTATCTTCTTCATTTACCGGTATCCTTCGCGTCTTCTATGGCTTTTCGTATCACTTCGATCGTTCGACTCGTCCCGATTTGTTTTGAATACGACTTTTCTACGCATTCCCTGGCGTTTTTACCCTTCTTCACCAGTTCGTCGGGATGATCCTTCGCATATCGTATGGCGACGCTTAGCTCCTCCGCGCTGCCGGCGCGGGCACAAAAGCCGCAGTCGTTGTCCTTCACCAGATCCCAAAGCGCCGTTCCTTCGTCGAAGCTGAGAAGGATGGGCGTAGCCGTCGCCATGATGCTGAAGGTTTTGCTGGGGACGGCGCCGCCGCCCAAGCCCGGCTTGCAGGCAACCAGACTCATATCCCCCATACTGTACACCTCAGACACTTTGGACCGAGGCATGAGCGAAAGCCAGTGGATATTAGCGCAGCCTTCGCTCTTTTTCTCATAGTCCTTCCTGCTGCTGCCTTCCCCGAAGATCAAGAACTCCACGTCACCGATCTGCTTTGCTGCCTCGATGACGGTATCGATGCCCTGCGCCATCCCCAGGTTCCCGGCGTAGACCACGATAAACTTGCCTCTGTCCACTCCGATCTCGTCGAAAAGCGGATTCTCTTCTCGGAGAACCGGATGCACCTGCTGTGTATCGATCCAATTGGGAACGACCTCGATCTTTACTTCGGGAACACCCTTCTCCAGAATGTTTTTCCTGATATCTTCGCTGATGACGATGATCTTGTCCGCATACCGGTAGGTCCTATCCTCCACCTTCCGCCCTATCTTCCAAAGCAGGGAGCCTTCCTTAGTCAACCCTGTGGTCACCAAAGAATCCGGAAAAATATCCTGTAAGGAAAAAACAAAAGGAACATTTTGCTTCTTGGCAACCTTCCCGGCAATCCATCCTTGAGTAGGGGGCGTACTGTTGGCGAATACAACGTCGATGTCGTCTGCTCGTTTACCAATGCAATATGTTCGCCAATTACACCAAAAGTATCTAAGTGCACGTATTATGGGATCCTTACCTTCCTGGGGAGCCGAGAATCGAGTTACGTGAACATGTCCATCATAAAGGCTTTCGGACTTTCTATTCTTGTACTCCCGTGCTGTTTCTGCACTAACACCCCTTGTAGGCGTCGGGCAAACGATCTCGACCTCATGTCCCGCCTTAACCAACCCTTCCAATAAATCTTTTTCAAGGTGCGAAAACGCAATTTGTTCTGGCTCAAAATATGCATCAAGAAACAACAACCTCATTTTGCTTCTCCAGGCACATATCTGTATTCATTCATTTTGCGACCTTCACCTGTGACAAATTGGCGGAACAATACAAAACCGTTTTTCTGGTAGAATCTATTTGCTCCTTCGTTTTCTTCAGCATCAGTCTCAAGATTTATATATGCGTACGAATCAAAATCTACGATGCTTTTTAAGTAATCAATAAGGGCTGACCCTATACCTTTGCTTTCAATCGACGGATCGACACAAATGGATGCCAGCTCAACATACTTATCTTCTTTTTTCACGCTTTCGCTCTTTTTAAATGCACCAAAAAGGCGTTTGATAAAGGAGGGATGTCGGATAGCTGCGCCAAACGAACAGAAAGCGAATTTTAAAATATGATTTCTAATCAGTCCCTTGTAGAATTGCGGATAGTTCTTCGAGTATGCAAGAAACCCTACGAGCTTTCCGTCTTCTTCCGCAACAATGATCCCAGACTCCTGATCCTCCATATAGCCGCTATACAGCGTTTGCAGGAACGAAGCGCCCAACTGTGTGAGGAAAAAAGAAGGAAAAGCTTTCCTGTGCAGCTCCACTATTTTCTTCATATAAACCGGGTTGATTTTTTTGAGTTCCTTTATGAAAGCCATTAACTATAATCCTTCCCAAGTATCGCAAACACGGTTCTAAACATCGTCAAAATATCTCGAGAAAAATCAAACCGCTCAAGGGAATCCAGGTTCCACGCCATCTTTGCGGGAAGAACCTGCTCAACATATACTCTGTCTACATCATCGGCGGCGTTCAGGAGTCTGTCTTCATCCTTATATCGGATGCTTGCTTCGCTTGTGATCCCGGCGGGCAGCAGAAGGGTCGCGTTGTATTCCGGCTTGTACTGCTCTACATACTTGACCGCTTCGGGACGTGTGCCCACAAAGCTCATGGTGCCCTGGATCACGTCAAAAACCTGGGGGAGCTCGTCCAGGCGAAGCCGGCGAAGCTTTGCGCCGAGTTTCGTGATCCGGCTGTCGTTGCCCACGGTTACGGCTGTGCCGATCTTGTCCGCGTCGCTCACCATGGTGCGGAACTTGTGGATGCGGAAATGCTTCCCGTAGGTCGTCACCCGCTCCTGACGATAAAAGACGGTCCCGGGGCTGTCCAGCTTGATCATCACGGCGATAACAGCCATCGGGACAGCAAGGAGCACAAGGAGCACGATGGCGGCAGCGAAGTCAAAAATGCGCTTTACGATCAGTTGTCCGCGTTTCTTGTTCAGCGCTTCCCAATAGGGCCGGACCTCCGGGACCCGCATGAAATCGGGAAGCTTCTCCCATGGCCTCAGCATCCTCTGACCTCGTTCATGACCTCTTTCAGATTCTCACACACGTACGTCACGTCCTCGTCGCTGAGCCGCGTGTGGAGGGGCAGGGTAATCAGGTTGTGATAGTAGTCGAAGCTGTTGGGGTAGCGCTCTATGCCGCCGCTCATGGTCTTGTAGGCCGTCATCATGGGCATGGGCTTGTAGTGGACGTTGGTGGCCACGCCGCGCATGGCCATGCGCTCGATGATCTCG
>JAEEGL015768789.1_pt1 | contig 13226 bp, 15 predicted proteins | sample 9134231 | NCBI WGS metagenome assembly JAEEGL01 (sample SAMN16246548, study PRJNA631951) | gut metagenome | biome: gut microbiome; feature: rumen; material: fiber-attached | host: Bos | place: Iran: Karaj | collected 2018-10
AAAAAGCAAATTTCCTTACCTTGCAGGTATAAAGACATTCCTTACCCTTTAAGATAAGATTTACTTGTACAAAAGGAGGTAAGTTAATGAATCTTTCTGAACTACTTTCCATCAACTTGAGATATTATAGAAAACTGTATAACTTATCTCAAGAAAGATTTGCAGAGGTAATTGGAACTTCTCTATCACATTTAAATAAGATGGAACAACAAAAGGTAGATGTTAAGTTATCTACCATAAGTAAGTATGCAAATAACTTAAGTAAATTTACTAAAGAAAAGATTGATCCAATTGATTTTCTATCAAATGATAAATCAAGGATAACTAACTATTCAAGAATAGATGAAAAGAAGTAGACAATTCTACTTCTTTTTTATTCTATTTCCATAAAATCATTATAATCACCATAAGAAGATAATGAGAATCTAATAGTTTCTCTGATTTCATCATCGTTATAGCCACATGCCTTAAGAACATATGAAGGTTTAGAGTTACTACAAGCAGAGCCTGTACTTGCAGAAATTACCTCTGCTGCATTTTTTAAGAATAATTGATTGTTATATCCTTTTATTCTTATACTAACTAATCCAGGTACTTTATTTTTAAAATCATTATTAATTACTATTTTATCTCCAAAAACATCTTTCATTCTTTTAATGAATGATTTCTCATATTTCTTTAGTAATTTAATATTATTATCTAGATCTCTATTTGCAATTTCAGCAGCTTTACCCATACCTACAATTTGATGAACAGCAAGCGTTCCACTTCTTAAACCGAATTCTTGTTCACCACCATGAATTAAAGGTGTAATTTTAGGATAAAACCCATTCATATCTTTCCTTATAAATAAGCATCCAATTCCTTTTGGACCATAAAATTTGTGAGCTGACATAGATAAAAAGTCTATATCTTTATATTCTTCTAAATCTATTTTACCTTTGCCAACAAATTGTGTAGCATCAGTATGAAATAAAATGTTTTTTTTATGGCATAAATTAGAAAGCTCTTTAATATTATTTATACTTCCCAATTCATTATTAGCCCACATAATTGAGACTAAAATTGTGTCATCCCTTATTGCTTTTTCTAATTCAGATATACTTACTGTTCCATCATGTTCAACTGGTAAAAATGTTACATCAAATCCATTCTCTTGTAAAAATATAGCTGTGTTTTTAATACATGAATGTTCAGTTGAGCTAACAATAATATGTTTACCTTTATCTTTGTTTGCGTGAGAATATCCTTTTAAAATCATATTATTACTTTCGGTAGAACCACTTGTAAAAATAATCTCGTCATCCTTGCAGTTTAGCAGTTCTGCTACTTTGTTTCTCGCAGTATCAACCGCTTTTTTAGACTCTAGAGCCTGATCGTAATATTTACTATTTGGATTGCCATAATAATCTGATAAATACTTTATCATTTCATCTTTTACTTCAGGCAACACTCTTGTTGTTGCTGAATTATCTAAATATAGCATCTAATCACCTCTATAATAGTTTGAAAATTGAATCAACAACTTTATCATAATTTCCTTTTAATTGGTATTCATCATATAATACCATAACTCCTCTACTTATATGAGAATTAAATAATTCAGGAAATAATTCATTTTCACTAACTTCTTCATTTAAATGTTCAATTAGTAATGCTTTATATAATTCATCATAATCTCCAGTTATTGTAATTCTTTGATAAGTAGCTCCTCCATGATCATTATTTTTTTCATTGTATTCTTTTCTTGGATCTGTTTTACTTTTTAATGATAATCCAAGTGCTATTCTCATTACAGAGGCTTTTGTTGATAGTTTTAGTAATTTTTGTAATTCAATAATTTTTTGTTCTACTTCTAATGAAGTTGTTAATCGTCCATTCATACTAAAAATATGCCTCCTTTATTTCAGTTTTACCTTCTTTTTCATCATTGATAAGAGTATATGTTTTGCTTATATGTTTTTTAACTATTTTATAAAGGTCTCCAACTATCTCTTCATCAGTAGATAAAATTAATACTTGATCTGAAATAGTGCATAAAACCTTTTCTACAAATAAAGCCCTATTCTCTTTATCTAATCTAGCTAAAGGAGTATCAAATGTAAATACATTATTTCTATCTGCTAGTTTAAATATTGACCATACAATAGCTGATATAAGGAGTTGTTTTTCACCAGCCGATAGTATTGTTATGTCTTTTTCTATTCCTTTATTATCAAATAATGATACATCGTATGTTTCTTTATTGATTTCAATTTTAGTTATATAATTTTCTTTTTTATTTATTTCATCAAATTTCTTTACAGCTAAATCGGCTATTTTATTTAAATAACTTGCTGTTTGTTTTTTCTTATATTCTTCAGAAATTTTAAGTAGCTTTCTAGCAACGAAGAAACTATTTTCTTCTTTTCTTTCTGAATCCAATTTCTTTTCTAATGTTTCAAGTTCAATGAATGATGAATTAACTTCTCCATTTGCTCTCTTAACATCTTTTTCTACATCATGTATCTTGTTTTTTAATTCTTCAAGAGATATTTCTAGAGTCTTAATTTCTTTTAGTAATCCTTGTAAATCCTTTGAATTTGCATTTTCATTTTTACCAATTATTTGTTTATATACTTTAGTGCTATTCAAATCTTCACGACTACTATCAAGTATCATCTTTAATTTATCGACTGATAACTCATTATATCTCTCAATAAAATTATCTATTAATTTATGTAATTTAGGTGTGGCTGTATATTTAATCTTCTGATCATCACTAGACATTTCTAACAATTCTTGTCTAATTTTTTCTACTTTTTTCTCACCTAAAAGTTGGCTTATTTCATCTACATATTGCAATAATTGTTTTGGTTTTTCCTTTTTTAATTCTTTTTGAATATGAAGTATTCTATCATAGTTAAGATATAGAACAACATCATCTTCTAAAAAGGATTTTATTGTTGCCATATTCTCTTTTCTCGTGTTTTCCAACATTTCAAGAGAACTTCTCATAGCAAATTTATCTTTATCGTTTAAGCCACCGTAATTTTCAAATTTTTTCAACAAATTTCTTAACTTAAATTTCTGTTCTTGCTCAGTTTTTGTATATTTTTCAAGAACATCATTTAAATTCTTTTGATTTTTTAATGCTTCCGAATACTTATTTCTATATTCAATTAAGTTAATTTCATCAGCGGAGAACACTTTTCTATTCTTCTCTTTTTCTATATAGAAATTTACATCATCTTCCATTTTTTCAAAAATATTCAAATTGAAATTTACATGAATTATTTCTTTTAAATATTCAGATATTTTATTTTCATCTATTATTTGTGCTATCTTTTCTCCATCAAAAAGCATAGTATCTATAACAGCAGGAGGCATGATCTCTTTTAGTTTAGTTTGAATTTGTTCAACTTCTTCATCATCTAGTATTTCACCATTTCTTTTGACTACTAGTTTTTCTGTAATATCTTTATCTACTTTTTTCCATGCTCTACTAAATAAGTAAGTATTTTCTAAATAATTTTCTATTAAAGAAAACTCAATATCAATGCCAAAATATGATATTTTCTTTTTGGATTCTACATAGTTAAATATTTTATTTAATGAGTTAAAATACTGATTGCTGTTAGTTCTTAATCCATATGCATAAGTTCCAAATAATCCTGTTTTAATTGAATTTAGCAATGTTGTTTTACCAGCACCATTTTTTCCTCCAACAAGGATTATATTTTTATTTTTTTCTACATCTATGTCAAAAAGATTGTTCTCGCCTCTATACGGACCAATATTATTTAATTTTATTTTCGTTATTTTCATTGTTGACACCACCTATCTTTTTTTAGATATGAATATAATCCTGATTAAGTAACCTTGCTAATTCTTTTTGCAAATTATCACGTCTTGTTAATCCATAACTATTTTTTTCTAAATATAATATCTTTTTTACTAATTCAAAATCGATATTATTATCAATACAAACATCTTTTAAAATTTCTAATTCAGATTCTCCAAGAAGTTTGATATCATCTGATACAAAATCTAAATCAACTCCCATTACTTCTTTATATATTTTGCAAACATCATCATTCCAGAAACCTTGTTCTAACCATAATTTACTTATGGCAATCAACTCATCTCTAGTTATTAATTCATGTTCTACATTAAATTCATCTTTTAATTTCTTTTGAACCTCTAGAAGTTTTCTTAATATTTCTTTTCTTTCTTCGTAAATAAATGGTCCTAAACCAAGTTGACCATATCCTTCATTAGTTCTACAAATAATTCTAGGATCCTCATCACTAGACAAATCAATATTATTGTCTTTAATAAATTTTATTGCTTGTGATTTTGTATCAAATATATTCCATGAATCTCCAAAATTATCTTCTTTTGTCTCAATATTTATTTCTATTTTCTCCCTATCACCTTTTTTAGGTATAATCAATAAATTATCTTTTTCTTTTACGGATGAAAAGTATATTTGACCAGAAGCTCTTCTTTTCATTCTAAGACTTCTGTCATCTCTTATACTATATAACCAATTCCTATACTCTAGTAAAGGAACCAACCAACTGGTACCACTTTTAATAAAGCCACTTAATGCTTTATCTTCTGCAACAACAGTACATACCCAGCAACCAAATCTACTATTACCGCAACTACCAGCACTATTTTTTGTTTCTTCATCTACAACCAAAGGACATTCGGTACTTGCTGAACTATCGGCATATAGTTTAAACAAGTCTTGATTATTACCTCCCCATGGGCAAGGATAATTCAATAAAACATCCCAAACATCATCAATGGTAAACTCAATAATAGGTGCGAAAGTGAAAGCATTGTTTAGTGTAGTATGTCTCATTAAATCACTTGATTTTACTGAATGCGAACTTAATACTCTATCACGTGATTGACTTTCACCCTTTCTAACACCCAATACCATAATTGCCTCTCCATTGGCAGCTACAATTTCTTTAATAAATCTATTTGCTGGTTCTATTTTCATTCTATCTGTACACCATCTAAAAGTTTGATTAGGGCATGGATAACCTCTACCTATTAAATTAGCCCAAAATGTATTATCAAACTGTGGTTGAACTTTATGTGTACTAATTGGAATGTTATGATTTTTTCCGTATTGTTCCATTTTATATAAAGTAGAATTAATCTCATTTATAATTAATGGAGTTTCAACAAGTGTATCAGAACTTATTATATATACGTGTTTATTTAATTCTTCTTGTTTCATTTCAGAAAGAGCAGTTAAGACAACTGTACATGTTGCAGTTGAATCCTTACCACCACTATAACCTATGATCCAAGGTCTATCATCTTGTAAATAAACTCTTTTTACTCTATCTACTGCTTCTCGAAACTTTTTACCTTGAGTTTCTATTATATTTGTAAGTTTCATAAATACACTTCCTTTTTAATTTTTATAATCCTTCTTCTTCTAAAATATCATCAATAGTTTTTTGCCCTAAATTACTCTTTTCATAGAATTTATCTAATATATCTTTAATATTATCAACTTGTTTATCAAATACTACATCAGATAGCATATCGTAAAGAATATCAATACCACCCATTGCATAATCATCAAATAATTCACGTTTGTATAACTTTTTAGGGTTTTCTATTGAGTTTTCTTCAAAAGCAAGTTTCATAGCATTTTCTGCATCCACATCAATTTCTTCACTAAGAGCAACAACTTGATATAAAAAATCAATTTTATCTGCTCTAGATTGAAGAACATTTCTAGGTATATTTGCTGTTATTGAACTTTCATTATCTTGTACGTCTTTTTGATTATTTATAAATCCTAAAACTCCAGACATCATATATATATCAACTAATAAAAATTCATATTTATTAGCTAGTTCTTGATATTTTTCAGCTTTTTTACCACGTATTACTATATCAGTTTGAAAAGTCAACATATTATTGTACCTCCTTTTCAATCAATCTAATGCTAGATGTAGTGCCATTTTTATCAATGTTATACATCAAACCTATCTTATTCTTTAATGCATCTTCTACTACTCCATCCCATTGACTATCAGCAGAAAATAATATTATTTGATCTGTTAATGTTGGGATTAATGAAGTTACATTCTTTCTATGGCTTAAGTCTAACTTCGCAAAAGGGGCATCCATAACTAATGTGAATCGGTCATCATCTTCTAGACCAAGTTCTTCATCTTTTTCTCTTGATATTACTTCTTTAGCTATAGAAATAATTGAACCCACAAAAGCGAAACTAGTAACAATCTTTTCACCTTCAGATAATGTTGTAGTTTTATATTCATCAGCTACATTAAAATTATAATCATCTTCAATATAAATAGATTTTTCAGAGTTTAGCATTTTAGATAGTAATTCACTAGTTTTTTCTTGAAGTTCTTCTTTTACTTCTTTTTCCTTTTTATTTAATCTATTAGTCATATCACCAATTAGCTTTTCACAAATATCTACTTTAAATTGAACTCCATCGTTAATATTGCTTGAAACAGTAATTCTACTTCTTTCGTCTTCACGATTTCTTTGTGTTTGTTTTAAAACTTCTATTTGATTCTTGCAACTACCAATAGCTTGGTTCTTTGATGCAATTTGACTTCCTAGACTAATGTATTCTTCATTATATTTAGATAAGTCTTGATCTCCGGCATCAGCTATCAATTTCTCATTGTCATTTATTTTATTAGTCAAAATATCTTTTTTGTTAATCAAATTATTATATTCTTCATACATTTGATTAAAGTTTTGATAGTATTTGCCATTGTTTTCTTCAGCATTACTTATGTGAACTTCTAGTCCTTTAAGTAAAATACTATAACTTTCTGGTGGTAAATAACTTCTTAATTCCTCTAATTTTTTAATTGCTTGAGGATTTTTATCTAATTCACATCCACAAATACATTGACCATTTTTTAATATATGATTAATTGCATTTGCATTTATTCCTTCAATAGCTTTATCACTTAAATCACTTTTTTGAATTTTATCTTTTAAAATATCAAAAGTTGATCCAAGAAAATAATTGACACTTGCAGTTCCGAAAGTTCTAAATATATCTTTTTTCTTTTTCTCAATATCTATTTCTGTTCTTTCCATTTCTCTAGCAAGTTCTACTCTTTTGTTTTGTAATTCTTTTAATCCTGCATAAGATTTCAAGATATCATTTACCTTAGATTGTTTCTTTTCTAAATCTATCAATTCATTTTCATATTTTTCTTTATTCGCAGTTTCTTCATCAATTTTTTGATCTATAAGCTTTAATTCTTCATTTATTTCAGTTAGTCTAGATGAACTATCTGATACGAATTCTGTTTCAAATTCTTTCTTTGCTTTTTCTAAATGATATTTAGCATTTTCAAGAACATCTAACCCTAATAGATTCTTAACTGCATTTGATAAATCTTTTTTACCACTTCTTTGATTATCAACTAAATCTTGCATTCTTTCACCATCAAATAAGAAATATGTTGATAAGTCGCTAGGGAATATTTCTCTAATTGCATTTTGATTAGTTCTTTTTGTTTCTCCAGTAACTGGATCAGAAATTGAGAATAATCTATCTTCATCCAATTTTTGAATATTACCATTTGAATTTCTTATATAATCTATATAATTTCTACAAGTATATATTTTCTTTAAATGTTCAAATTCAATAGATACTTCTACTCTTTCTTTTTCACCAATTCCAACTTTAGAAATAACTTCTTTAGTAATTAAATCATCAGGGTTTTCTAGTTTTAATTGACCATATAAACACCAATTGAAGGCTTGTAATAGAGTTGTTTTACCAGCACCATTATTACCTGTAATTACCGTTACGTTTTTGTCGTTGTCAGTAGAAAAATGAATTTCAGTATCTCCTTTAAACTGTCTAAAATTATGCAGTTTCATCTTTCTGAATATCATTCTTCTTCACCTCACGTTCAATAATAGATTTCACTAGTTTTATCATATCAGCGTCTTTTTTCTCTTTTGTATTAAAGTTTTTCTTTTCATTGAAAATAATTTCTAATAAAACTCTCGTAGATATTTCATTTACTTTTTCACTTCTACTCTTCATCAGGTATTCCTCCTATATTATACTTATCTCTAGCATCGGTAATCTTTTCTTCTTCAATATTGAATCTATTTAATAATTCTTCTATGAACTCATCACCTTGTTCTTTATTTTCTGCTAAAGAATTAAATTCATATACTCTCTTAAGTTCACTTTCAACCAAACTTGAACCAATGTTATCATCACAAGGAATCGTTACAAAGTCATGTATATACGCAAATTCTTTGTTTTTATATAGTCTTAGTACTCTTCCTCTTCTTTGAATAAACTCTTTTGGATCAGTATTACTTGCTAGTATAAATGCATGCTGAATTGCAGGAATATTAACACCCTCATCCAAGCATTTAATTGCAACTATTGCTTGCAAGTCTTCTTGGCTAAACATTTCTATTATTTCTGCTCTTTCATCAGGAGTCTCTTCAGATGTAAATTTTCTATTCTTTATACCAAACTCATTCCAAAGAATTTGACATACTCTTCTGATTTGTCTTTCTTCACTACCATCAGATTCATCAGTAGTCTTCGTTGCACCACAATATACTAAGATATAATTCTTATTTGAATAGTTACCCATTAAATTTCTTAAAACAACTAGTTTATTGCTAGCACCTGCTACTAACCTTGCTCTTTTTATAAGTAAATTTTTTGCTATATCATTAATAACAACTTTTCCATTTACTTCTTTTATATTATGAGCAATTTTTAATGACAATTGATTATATTCTTCTTGTTCTTCCTCTGTTAATCTTACTAAATGAGGGTAATAGTAATATTTTGTTAAAAATCCTTCATTAATTGCTCTTTCTAGATCAAAAGAATAAACTTCGCCACCGAAATAATTAAATATAAACTCAGTATTTTCTTCATCTCTAAATCTTTTTGGTGTAGCTGATAATCCTAATCTATATTTATATTTATCGTCTAAATTATTCCTCATAGATGCAGTACCAGCATTATGAGCTTCATCTACAACAAGTAAAATATCTCCTTCAACTTTTCTTAAAAATGATTGCATTTCATTTGTTGAAAATGTTGCATTAGTTGTTACTATCGTAAAATTATTTATCGTTCCATAATTAAATAATTTTACTTTTCTATATACTTGTTCTCTCCATAAACTATATTTTGAATAACAAATAACAGGATTCATATTAAATTTTTTAACATCTTCTACCCATTGCTCTACTAAATGTTGATATGGGCATACTATAACAGTTACCATTTTTTGCAATTTATCCCATAATTTTGTTACTCCATATAAACCTGTTAATGTTTTACCTGTTCCAGTAGCCATTGATAAAAGTCCTTTAAAATCATTCGTAGTCCAACTATTTATTGCATCTATTTGATATCCACGAGGTTTAAACCAATCAGGAACTCTCGGATATTCATTAACTTCTTCATCATCAATTGGATCTTCGTTAGTATCTTCCTCTAAATCTAATTCTTTTTTATATGTAGTTTGTCTATATTCTAAAAGTTTTTCTTTTAAAGCATCTGGAAAAGGTTTTACATCTAATCTATTTGTTTTATTCTCCCATAAATCTGCAAAATCTTTTTCATATTCCTTTATATACTCGTTTCCTTCTTCTTCCCATGATTTAAATACTACAAACGATTCAAAATTAGAGTATTGACCATTACTTGTTTCATTCATTGAGCCAGTAAACATTATTTTATTATTAAGACCATCTTCAACAATTCCAAATTTCTCGTGATAAGCTCCATAGTCATCCATAAGTGCTATTTTAATATCTAATCTTTCGTCTGCAATTAATGTAGCTATATAATTTAATTTTTCTTTTTCATTACTAGACTCAATATTATTAAATTCTCTTATCATCGCATCTAGTATCACATCTGATTTCATCTTATAACCGAGATTAATCGTATTAATATCATCTTCACTTAACTTAGGTGAAGCAATTATTTCAACTTTACCACCGTTTTCAATCAAATTAGATAATCCTTGTGCAGCATTTATCAAAGATGATACTGTAAAGTATCCTACTGCTCTTTTATAATATACAGCAGTTGATAATACTGGATTATAAAAATCTTTGACCATATTATTTTTGTTACTACGATATGATCTTTCAAAGTTTATATCGGTTAAAAGCATAAAATCACCTTCCTTTTTTTATGTATTTTCTCAGACCATAATACAACATTTTAATTATAGCATAAAATGTCAAATTATGCCTACTGTTTGGGACGTTTTTGTGTATAAAAAAATGAGCAATGCTCATTAATCTGAACTTATTAAGTATGTTTTGTTGTCAAAAGCCCCTCTTTTTTCTACTTTTTCTAGTCTAATTTTTTCAAATTCTTCTATTGATAAACCCATTGATTTAACAATACCATATATAACTTCAACTATGTCTGCTAATTCTTCGACATTATTATCTTCAAAATATTCTTTAATTTCTTCTTGAAGTTTTTTATTTAACTCTTTTTTGTATTCATCGTTTGTTAATTCTTTTATATTTACTTTTCTACCTTCTTTTTCAATAATTGATGGTATTTTATCTCTGACTAATTTATTAAATTCTCTCATATTATTCTCCTAATCTGCATACATAATTCGTAGGGCTTAATTGTTTTCTATTTAATGCACCTTTCATTATAACCATATCTGAATGCATTTCTTTTTTATTAAAATTATATAGTCTATATAAATAATAATTTTCAGAAAACTCTTCTGAAAAAAGCACTTCGTTTTCTGATATATGAAAAATATTATCTATACCTCCTGTTGTAGTTTTAACCTCAATGTATTTCTTATTTCCATCTTTATCAAACGACATTATATCAAAACTTTCACTATTTCCTGCAAAATCACTAGTTTTCATAACTCGTTCAGCTAAATCATTTCTACCTATACTATTCAAGTATTCCTTTTCATAAGAAACAACCACGTCTTCACCTGCATTACCTAATTTTGTGTTTTTTAATGCATTCCCTTCAAAATCATAGTTTCTATTTTTGAACTCTGTGGTACTCTTACCTTTTCTTTCTATTCGTTTATTACTTAATTCTATCTCGGATAGAGTAATGTTAAATTTCTTGGAATCGAAATTATCTGTTGAATCCAATTCTGAATGAGAAATAATTGTTTCATCAATATACTTTTCTGCCTCATTAACATCCCAATCAAGGATTTGCCATTTAAAATATACTGGATGTTCTCTTTGATTATCATGTTCAACATAAGCTAATTTACCCATATATGAGTAATCCTCATTTCCAGATGTTCTTAAAAATAAGTAAATATTATTCTTTAAGTAATCATGATTGATATAATCTTTTACTCTCGTGTCATTCAGTCCCTCTGATGGTTTAGATTGCCAAGTTAAAACCCCATTTGAGTCTATTTTCTCGTCAAACTCATGGCCTGCTATTTTTCTACCATATGTAACCAAAAATATATAATCATGAAGTGTGTTTGGAACCCTAATCATTCCTTGAGCACCCCATGAACCAGCTCCTGGATAAAACTCAGTATCTGGCGAAAACAAATCATGAATATCTTTTCTTGAATATTTATTAAATCTTATAAGTTTTTTCACAAAAAACCTCCTATTTTATTTAGTATTTAGAATCATTAACTAGTCATCCTCATAATAATAATCGTCTTCCTCTAAATCTTCTTCCTCAAAATTCCATGGATCAAAGTTTCCTTTTTTTACTTCTTCCTTTTGCCAATCTTCAAGTCCGTAATTGTCTAGTTCTTCATCTGAATATTCACTATTATTTTCCTTTTGTTGCTCGTTCATAAAGGAAAACAAACCAAATGCTTCATGACTCTTTTTTTTATCGTTTCCAAACAAATCATCAAATAATCCCATTATCTTCTCCTTGTTCAATAATTGTTATTCTATCTAGTTGTGAAATAAGTGGTTCATTATAAACTTTAAAGTTGTTCATTGCTTCTTTAAAAGAGTTATATTGATTTTTTCTAGTAGAATAATCGATAGCATAAGCTTCAACATAATTATCTTTCTTTTCAATTATATATTCTAGACTATATAATTTAAATTTAATTCTATTGTGTGTATCAAAAATTGCTTGCAGTTCATTAAAACTCATAGAATCACCACTCTTCACGTATCATTATACCATAAAAATAGCTATCTTTTTTAGGATAGCTAGTAATTATTGATTAAATTCTTTTTGGGACTCAATAAATTCTTTTTGGGAAAATGCACATAACAATACATTTATTTCATATTCTGAAAAATCATTTATAAATTTATTGTATGCTCTAATACATTGTTTTGTTGATTCCCTAGTAGGATTTTCTAAACCATATCCAAATATACCAGAACTTATTAAAGGAAATGATATTGAATGCAAATTATTGTCTTTTAGAACGATTAAGGAATTGTAATAAGCATCAAATAATTCTTTAAATGCATTGGGAGTATGTCCAAAATCAGGACCTACAGCATGAATAATAAACTTACAATTATTAATATTACAAGATGATGTAATAACTGCATCGCCATCTTTTAATGGTGTATTATATTTTTTACATTCTTCATTTAATTCTGCATAACCAGCTTTTTTAAAAATAGCTCCACAAATTCCTCCACCAGACCAAAGATTTCTATTTGCAGCATTAACAATGGCATCAACTTCTTGATCTGCACAAGAACCATTTATCAACTCAATTTTACTCATCTGTCTCCTCCCAATTATTTTCTTCATCTATATATTCTTTTAGATTCTTAAAATAACTTCTCCTACAAGTATTACAATGATATTCAGGTTGTACATCTTCTACCATGCATCCACCTAAAAACACTTCTCCCTTTTCAGCTTTTTCAAATGTTTCTGGTGCTGGCATACCATATTCTATTGGAATCATTTTATTACCACAATTAGGACATTTAGGTTCATATCCTAAAAAGTCATCCATAGAATCAGTTGCTATTAAATAATCTAACAAATCATCTTTCATATCATCACTTCTTTACAATTTTATTATATCAAAAAAGCAGGATTTCTCCTACCTTTAATAATCATAATATCTTAAGTTTCCGAGTGCTTTAACTATCTAATTCCCAAGTTTCTCCCTCGTCTTTTGTAATAAAGTATAAATCAACATCTTCATATCCAGATCCATCTGACTTTATTTGATAAATTGAACAATGCAATT
>JAEEGL016590258.1_pt1 | contig 13226 bp, 10 predicted proteins | sample 9134231 | NCBI WGS metagenome assembly JAEEGL01 (sample SAMN16246548, study PRJNA631951) | gut metagenome | biome: gut microbiome; feature: rumen; material: fiber-attached | host: Bos | place: Iran: Karaj | collected 2018-10
CGTGATCATCGCCGCCCTGGGCTCCAGGCCGGTGAAACCCCCGGTGAAGAACATCGACGCGGGGAACGTAGTGGGGGCCGAGGAGGTCTACTACGACCCGGAGAAGGCCGGGCAGAAGTGCGTCATCCTGGGCGGCGGCCTGGTGGGGCTGGAGCTGGGGGTCTTCCTGGCCGGGTACAAGGGACGGGAGGTGGACGTGATCGAGATGCTCCCCACCACCCTGGCCTCCGACCCCGGCGGCGGCACCAGCGAGCGGATGGGCAGCGTGGGCATGGCCGCCGGGGACGCCCTGGTGCAGGGCGTGGCCCTGCGGGTGAAGCTCGCTGAGCTGCCTGGTATCCGGGTCCACACCTCCACCCGGGCCCTGGAGGTCACGGAAAAAGGGCTTCTGGTCGCCGGACCGGAGGGAGAATACGAGATCGAATCCGACACGGTGATCTACGCCGCCGGGCAGCGTCCCCTGCGGGAGGACGCCCTGGCCCTTCGGGACTGCGCGCCGGAATTCCACATGCTGGGGGACTGCGTGACCCCGAAAAACATCCTGGCCGCCACCCAGGCCGCCTTCCAGTTGGCAAGGGACATCGGGCGGTAAGAACTCAAAAAGATCACGGGCTGCAGCCGGTCTTTCGTCCGGCTGCAGCCCGCGTTTTCAATTCAGAGTATTCTATAATTTCCTTTTCTCCGCCAGATCGACGAACCAGCGGAAGAGTCCCAGTCCGTCCACGGTGTCGGCCCTGGCGCGGCCCAGGCACATCCGCTCCGGGTGCCACTGGACGCTGTAGACAGGCAGCGTCCTGTGGGCGCAGGCTTCGATCACTCCGTCCTCCGTCCACTGAACCGGCGTCAGCTCCGAAGCCACGCGCCCGATCCCCTGGTGGTGGGCGCTGTTGACGCGGAAGCGCACCCCGTAGAGCGCCGCCAGGAAGGACCCGGGCTCCGAGCGCGTCTCATGCGCCCGGTCCCCGTCCCTGTCGGGAACGTGGGACTCCGCCGTGGGAAGGTGCTGGAGGAGGCTCCCGCCGAAGAACACGTTCAAAACCTGGTGCCCCCGGCAGATGCCCAGGATGGGCTTTCCCGCCTCCAGGTAGGCCCGGATGAGCCGGAATTCCGCCTCGTCCCGGTCCTTGTCCACGCCGAAGCAGGCGGCGTTCTCTTCCCCGTAGCGCTCCGGGTCCACGTCGCCCCCGCCGGAGAGGATCAGCCCGTCGCAGACTTCCGCCATCGGCTCCGGCAGATAGGCCGCCAGGGCGGCGGCATCGCAGGCCTCCACCGCCTCCGGGTAATTCCGCACCAGGTCCCGCCCCAGGGAGATCTGGAGCCTAACCCTCAAGTCCGTCCTCCGCCTCCGGGTCCTGGAGCTCGTGGAGGGGAATCTCCATCTCGGCCTCCGCGTCGTCGAAGTCCTCCGCCGGGGCGTCGTCGGACCAGCGGTAGCCGGTCTCCACCACGTAGGTATTCTTCTCCGGGCCCTTGGTGATGCGGATGCCCCTCCCCCGGGAAGGGATCCAGAGAGCGGTGGCATAGTCGTCCCTGGACCAGCTGAAGAGCTTATAGGCCCCAAAGGCCGCGGCGCCCAGGACGGCGGCGGCAGCCAGCTTTCCCACAAGACCGGCGGCCTTCGCTCCGCCGTTTTTCCGATCCGACATGGTCATACCTCCAAGGTCTTTTCTTTTCCATATAGTATACCACAGCTATTGCCGAACCGCAAACCCTTGTGGTATGATTGTCTCAAAGAATATTCAGGAGGCGATCCTATGAGCGAACCGAAATTCACTGAGGAACAGCTGGCGATCTTCCGCCGGATGGTGACTCCCACGGTCTTTGACCCCTCGCCCATTTCCCGGAAATACCTGGACGTGCAGTACGGCTCTCTGCCGGAGCAGAAGCTGGACGTCTATCTGCCCGCCGAGGGGGACGGTCCCTTCCCCCTTCTCATCTACGTCCACGGCGGCGGCTGGTCCATGGGCACGAAGCGGGAGGGCGCGCTCCCCTGCATCATCGACGCCACCCAGTTCGGCTACGCCGTGATCTCCGTGGACTACCGTCTGGCCCCCGGCGTCAGGTTCCCGGAATTCCTTTTTGACGTGAAGACCGCCGTCCGCTGGGCGAGAGCCAACGCCTCGGAGTACCGTTTCGACCCGGACCGCTTCGGCATGCTGGGAGACAGCGCCGGAGGACACCTTACCCTGATGGTGGGCTTTACGGCCGGACATCCCGAGTATGAGGGCGAGGAGTACGGCTGGGCGGGCGTCAGCAGCGCCGTACAGGCCATCTGCGACATGTACGGCCCCAGCATCCTGGACGCGGACGGGGCGGCCTTTCTGAAGGAAACCGGGGTCCCCTCCCTCTCCTTCCAGAGGACCGGCGACGACGGGCAGGCCATCTCCAGCATGGCCCAGGCCTTCACCACCGACAAGAACATGCTGCACCTGATCAGCCCCATCTCCTACGTACACAAGGATATCCCTCCCACCCTGATCCAGCAGGGGGAAAAGGACCCCATCGTTCCCCTGCAGCACAGCACCCTGCTGGCGGAGAAGATCGACCGGGTCTGCGGCAAGGGCCGGGTGGACCTGCGGCTCTACCCGGAGCGCACCCACTCCGACGGGGCCTTTATGGGCCGGGAGAACTGCCTGGAGGTCCTCCCCTTCTTTGACAAGTATCTCAAATAAACGACCGGACACGTAAGCAGGGGCAGCGGAATGCTGCCCCTGCCCGTTTTTTGCTGCTTTGCCTTGATTGAGTATCACAGGTATCGCCCGGTGACGCTGTCCTGGGAACGGCGGAGCTCCCCGGGGGTCCCCGCCGCGACGATCCTGCCCCCGTGGACGCCGCCCCCGGGTCCCAGGTCGATCACATAATCGGCGTTCCGGATCACGTCCAGATCGTGCTCGATGACGATGACGGTGGCCCCGCTCTCGATCAGCCGCTGAAAGACCCGCAGCAGAGTCTCCACGTCCAGGGGGTGCAGGCCGATGGTGGGCTCGTCAAAGACGAATACGGAATCGGACTGCCCCTTTCCCATCTCTCCCGCCAGCTTCAGCCGCTGGGCTTCCCCGCCGGAAAGGCTGGGCGTCTGCTCGCCCAGGGTCAGGTAGCCAAGCCCCAGATCATGGAGGACCTGGAGCCGCTTCGCCACCAGCGGCAGATCCGCGCAGGCCTCCAGCGCCTCGTCCACGCTCATGTCCATGAGCTCCGGGAGGGAATGGGCCGTCCCGGCCTTCTTCGGATGCCGGCGCACCAGCCAGGCTTCCTTGGAATACCGCGAGCCGCCGCAGTCCGGGCAGGGAACGTCCACGTCGGGAAGGAACTGGATATCCAGGCTGATGGAGCCCGTTCCGTCGCAGACCGGGCAGCGCAGGGCCCCGGTGTTGTAGGAAAAGTCGCCTGCCTTCCAGCCCCGTTCCTTCGCGTCCGGCGTTCGGGCAAAGGCCTTCCGCAGCTCGTCGTGGACGTCCGCGTAGGTGGCCACGGTGGAGCGGACGTTGATCCCGATGGGCGTGGCGTCGATCAGCTTTACCTGCCGGATCCCCTCCGCCTCGACGGACCGGACGTGCTTCGGCAGCTTTTTTCCTCGGATGGCCGCCTCCAGGGCCGGGATCAGGCTCTCCAGCACCATGGTCGTCTTGCCGGAGCCGGAGACCCCGGTCACGGCGATCAGGCGGCCTTTCGGGAAGTCCGCCTCCAGGGGCTTCACCGTGTGGATCTCCCCCGTGGACAGATGGATCTTCCCAAAGGAAAACAGCTCGGCAGGGGCGCAGGGCGTTCTGACCGTGACCGATCTCTCCCCGGAGAGGAAAGCTCCGATGCGGGATCGGGGGTCCTTCTCCAGCTCCGGCGCCGTTCCCTGGGCGATGACCTCTCCTCCCCCGGCGCCCGCCTCCGGCCCCAGCTCGATCAGCCACTCCGCCTCCCTCAGCACGCCGGTGTCGTGGTCCACCAGGACGACCGTATTCCCGTCCGCCAGCAGATCCCGCATCACGCCCTTGAGTCCCTCCAGGTTGGAGGGATGCAGGCCGATGGAGGGCTCGTCCAGCACGTAGAGCACGCCGGTGGTCCGGTTGCGGACGGCGCGGGCCAGCTGCATCCGCTGCCGCTCCCCGGTGGACAGGGTCGAAGCGCTCCGGTCCAGCGTCAGGTAACTGAGCCCCAGGTCCACAAGACGCCTGGCAGCGTCCTGAAACGCCTCGCAGACGCTCTCCGCCATGGGACGCATTTCTTCGGGAAGCGAAGCGGGCACGCCCTTCACCCACTCGATCAGATCCGAGAGGGTGAGCCCGCAGGCGTCCGCCAGGCTGATCCCCCGCAGTCTCGGGGCCCTGGCGGCCTCAGAGAGCCGGGTCCCGCCGCAGTCCGGGCAGATCTCCTGCCGCAGGAATTTCTCCACCCGCTTCATGCCCTTTTCGTCCTTGACCCGGGACAGGGCGTTTTCCACGGTATAGGTGGCGTTGAAGTAGGTAAAGTCCATATCCCCCGCCGCGCCGCTGGTCCTGTTCTGATAGATGATGTTCTTCTTTATCGCGGGACCGTGGAAGACGATCTCCCGCTCCTTTTCCGTCAGCTCCCGGAAGGGCACGTCGGTACGAACGCCCATTTCCCGGGCAATGTCCTTCATCAGGGACCACATCAGCGTCTGCCAGGGGGCGACGGCCCCCTGGTCGATGGAGAGGGATTCGTCCGGCACCAGGGTGGATTCATCCACCGTACGGACGACGCCGGTCCCGTCGCAGCGCTTGCAGGCGCCCTGGCTGTTGAAGGCAAGCTCCTCCGCCCCGGGGGCGAAAAACGTGGCAGAACACACCGGACACACCAGCGCGTCCCCCGCCGCCACCGCCAGGGACGGCTCCAGGTAGTGTCCGTTGGGGCAGCGGTGCTTCGCCAGGCGGGAAAACATCAGCCGCAGGACGTTCAAAAGCTCCGTTCCCGTGCCGAAGGTGCTTCGGATGCCGGGCACGCCGGGCCGCTGCCGCAGGGCCAGGGCCGCGGGCACGTAAAGGACTTCATCCACCTGGGCCTTTTCCGCCTGGGTCATCCGCCTCCTGGTATACGTGGAGAGGGATTCCAGATACCTCCTCGAGCCCTCCGCGTACAGGATGCCCAGGGCCAGGGAGGATTTGCCCGAGCCGGAGACGCCCGCGATCCCCACCAGCCGGTGGAGCGGGATGTCCACGTCGACGTTTTTCAGGTTATGGACCCGTCCGCCGCGCACCCGGATGTGGGTCGGCGCTTCCGCAGGTCCGCTCTCTTTCTTATTGGGATCCATTCTTTCTTCGCTCTCCGGCGCCGTGCGCTTCACTGTCCCATCCCTCCGGCGAGATAGCGGAGGTGCTTTGCGATGTGAGACCGCAAGCGGGCGTAATAGTCCTCCTCATACCGGTCCAGCAGCTCGAAAAACCCTTCCCGGAACCAGGGCTGCGCCAGAAGCAGGCCGTAGGCGATGTGCATGGTCTGCCGGGAGGCCGGCATCCGAAGGTATTCCGGGAGATAGGCGTCGCTCTGCAGGTCGATGCAGGGGATCTCGCTGACGTCCGTGGAGACGTGATAATACCGTTCCGCCTCGGGCCGGTGCTCGATCGCAAAGCGCTGGGAAGCGCGGTATAGCGCCGGGTCCTTTTCCGCCAGGACGGCCAGGGCCTCCAGCCAGTTGGTCCCCGCCGTTTTCACGTGGACGCGGCCCTTGGTCACCCGCCCTACGGTGGAGAACACGGAGAGCTTGTCCGAGCCGGAATGGAGGGAGAGCTTATAGCCGAAATGCTCCGCGATCTCCTGGTGGACCTGGAGATCCCGGGCAAATCGGTCCAGATCCCCCGCGTATTCCACACCTTTTTCAAAGGTGCCGCTGAAGTGGGGCGCAACGCTGTCCGGCCGGATGCCCTCCGCGGCCAGCTCGGAGGCGATGACGAAGTGCTCCTCCGGCGTGGTCACGGTCATGGTCTCGTCGATGGACAGCTCCAGATCCACCGGAGCGGAGCGGGTCTTTTCGATATGCCGAAAGCAGCTTACCGCGTGGCGGACCGCCCGCCAGAACGTGAGCACGATGCGCTGAAGCGCGGCCTCGGAAAGCTCGCCCAGGATGGGGAGGGGCTTTCCCAGATAGGCGTTTTCATAGTGTTTCCGGACCTCCTCCGGCAGGCGGGCGCAGGCCGCCGCCGCGGCCTCGGCGCTGAGGGAAGAAGCCTGGGCGTCGATATGCTCGGAGCAGTCCAGCGTGATCATGGAGCAGCCGCTCTCCAGCGCATAGTCGATCTCCTCTTCCGTCTTCAGATGGTCCCCGTCCGCGCCGTAGCCGCCCCGGTAGCCCTCCTGAAGCACTCCGAAGGCGGCGGAGGCGATTACGTCGGAAAAGCTCCGTCCGGTGAGCTTCAGCTCCCGGATGGACTGCTGTGCAAAGACCGGGAACACGTCAAAGCCGGCGATGGCCCGCACGTGCCCCGGCGTCGCCAGGCCCAGCCGATCCCCCAGGCCGATGGAAAAGGGGCGTCCCCGATGGCTTTGGGGCTTCGTATACGGGAAGAGGCGCATCAGTTCCTTTGCGTTGTCTGCGGTGAGCGGGCAGAGCAGGAGGCCGTTCCTGCCCTCCCCGGAAAAACGGGCGGTCTCTCTGCCCAGGACCGCCAGACGCTTGCCCTCCGGACCTCTGACGACGGCGCAGGCCGTTTCCTCCGCTTCGTCCGCTGACTTCGGATAGATCGACAGACCGAGGCTGTCCGCCCGTTCGGCCAGTTGTTGTTTCAAGTCAAGCATAAGGATCTCCTCCTCAGAAAGTGATCTCGCGCCGTCCCTTCATGGCCGGGAGGCAAAGCGCTCCCGGTCGATCCAAAGGCCAAGCGCGGGGTTGGGGATGAAAAAGATCTCTTCCCCGTCCACGGAATTATAGCCATAGGAGAGCTTTTCCGGATCATACCTTTTCACGGCGTCGTCGTAGCTTAAAGCCCGATATCCCACGCTCTCGATCTCCTCCCGGGAGATGCGCTTCACGGCGTAGGTGATGGAGAAGCGCCCGTCGGAGGAGCCGTGGATCAGGTGCGCCGCGGCTCCCATGTTGGCCCGGAGATCGGCGTTTTCCGCTTTTTCAAAGGCCGCCAGGGTATCCAGCCTGCCCCGATAGCCGTATTTCCGGATCAGACGGTCGCACTCCGGGTCCTCCCCGAAGCGCTCCACCCCCGGCGCCAGGACCAGCAGTTCTCCCCCGTCCGCCATCATCATCCGGGTCCGGTACACCGCCTTGTTCCCCAGCCAGGTGCTTTTGAATTCCTCCGGGTCCAGGTACACCACGCACTTCTGTACCCCCCGGTCCGCAAAGTCGACGTTCTTTTTTTGGGCCAGGCGCACCGCCTCCGTCAGGCAGCGCCGGTCCTCTCCGATAAAGAGGCCGTGGGTGCGGATGCTTCCCGCCGGAGCGGTGGTCACCGTCAGGACCCAGAGGATCGGGCGGCGGGACAGGAAATGCTCCATGCCGTAGTCGAAGAGCTTTCGCACCGGGGTATGATCCCGGCCCATCATCCGCTCCATGCCGTAGACGGCGCCGATCATATGGGACTTGTTGATCATGTCGCTGCCCCCCACGCCGACGAAGAGGTTCTTGGCGTGGTTGGACATGCCGATGACCTCGTGGGGCACCACCTGTCCGGGAGAGATGATGAGGTCATAGCCCTCGTCCAGGACCCGGCGGTTCACCTCCACGCTGACGCTCTCCCGCCAGAGGCCCTCGGTGATCTCGCCGACGTACGCGCCGGGGATCTCCCCCAGCTTCACCACGTCCCGCCGCCAGTCGTGGACGAAGAATCGCTCCGCCGGGATATCCCCGAACATGCTCTTCCGCTGGCTCTCGGAGAGGGGCGCGTGAGTCCCCAGCGCGGGGAGAACGTCCACCTCCGCGCCGGCTTCGGTCAGGGCATGATAATAATAGTTGGTAATGGCGCCCGCCCCGGAGTGGAGACGGGTATAGTCCGGCGGCAGGATCAGCACCCGCCGGAGCCTTCGTCCCTCCAGGGAAGCCAGCAGGCAGCTTTCGATCTCCTCGCGGGAGAGCCCCTCCTCCCCTTCCGCAATACGGTACAGCTCCATGCTATACCCCCGAATAGGCCTGGAAGCCCCCGTCCACGGGCAGCACCACGCCCGTGATGAAGCCGGAGCAGCCTTCGTCACAGAGGAAGAGCAGCGCGCCCACCAGCTCCTCCGGCTTCCCGAAGCGGCCCATGGGCGTGGCGGCCAGGATCTTCCCCGTCCGGGGCGTGGGGGTCCCGTCGGCGTTCCAGAGGAGCGCGGCGTTCTGGGCGGTGGAGAAGAAGCCCGGCGCAAGGGCGTTCACGCGGATGCCCGCAGAGGCGAAATGCACCGCCAGCCACTGGGTAAAGTTGGAGACGCCCGCCTTGGCGGCGCTGTAGGCGGGGATCTTGGTCAGGGGCGTAAAGGCGTTCATGGAGCTCACGTTGACGATGCAGCCCTTCCCCCGCTCCGCCATATCCCTGGCAAAGACCTGGGTGGGCAGCACGGTCCCCAGGATGTTCAGGGAAAAGACCTGGCGGAAGGCGAGCTCCGACAGGTCAAAGAAGCTCTTTCTCGCGGGGTCCGACAGGGTCTCCGGCGAAAAGAACTCGTCGTCGGCGGTGGCGTCGGGACGATTCCCCCCCGCGCCGTTGACCAGGATGTCGCAGGGTCCCCAGGCATCCAGGAGCTTCCGGCGGGCAGCGCGCAGGCTCTCCGCGTCGGTCACGTCGGCGCTGAGGCTCAGGGCTTCTCCGCCCAGGGAGCGCAGCTTTTCGGCCAGGGCCTCCGTTTTTTCCGGCGTGCGGCCCAGAACGGCGACCCTGGCGCCGCAGGCCGCCAGGGCCCGGCAGAATTCGGAACAGAGGACGCCGGCGCCCCCGGTCACCACCGCGATTTTGCCGCTGAGATCCGGTTTGATCGGCAGCTTCATAGGATCCCTCCTCGCCCCTCTCGGAGCAGTGTTTCAATGATTATGGCGACGCCGTCGCAGTCGCAGTCCTCCGCGATCAGATCCGCCGCCTGCTTTACCGCCGGATGGGCGTTTCCCATGGCCACGCCGACGCCCGCAGCCCGGAGCAGGTCCGCGTCGTTCAGCCCGTCGCCGAAGGCCATGGTCTCCTCCATGGAGAGCCCCAGCCGCGCGGCCAGGAACGCCAGCGCCCGGTCCTTCCCCGCCTCCCGGGAGTTGATCTCCAGGTTGTTCGGCAGAGAGGCGGTGAAGACAAGGCCGGGGAACCGATCTGCCAGCTGTTCCAGGAGCCGGTCCCGGAACGGGATGTCCCTGGTAAAGAGCTGGAGCTTCTGGGGTGAGATATGCTTCTCCCTGAGATAGGCCTTCAGCTCCGGCACGGGGTCGCGCAGCTCCTTCACCATACGCAGGGACGGAGGATAGGAGATATACTCCTCCGCCGCATCCTGCATCCAGGCCGTCATATAGCCCCAGCCCAGGGCATAGCAGTCGTAGATCACCGGCAGGTCATCCAGGCAGGTCAGCACCTTCAGGGCTTCCGCTCCGGGGATCGCGGCGGAAAACAGCGTGGTTTCGGCCGTCGCATCATAGACCTCCGCGCCGTTGATGGAGATGACGTAGCGGACAAAGGGAAGAGAGCGGATGCACTCCGGCATTCCCCGGTAAAACCGGCCCGTGGCGGGAACGACGTGGATCCCGGCCTCGGCAGCCGCCTCCAGCGCCGCCCAGTTTCTGGGGCTGAGCTTCTTGGCGGAGTTCAGCAGGGTCCCGTCCAGGTCCAGGGCGATGAGCTTTATTTCAGGCATTGTAGGTCTCCGCGGAGGTGGCCCCGCCGCGGCCGGTCCAATCGGTGTGGAAGGCCTGACCTCTCGGCGCGTCGATCCGCTCGTAGGTGTGCGCGCCGAAGTAATCCCGCTGGGCCTGCAGAAGATTCGCAGGGAGGTTTTGCGTGGTATAGCCGTCGAACCAGGCGAGGGCCGAGGTAAAGGCCGGGGCGGGGATCCCCGAGCGCAGGCTCCAGGCCGCCACGTCCCGCCAGGCGGGAAGCAGCTTCTGGAGCTCCGCGCGGAAAAAGTCGTCCAGAAGCAGGTTTTCCAGCCGGGGATCCCGGTCGAAGGCCTCCTTGATCCGGCCCAGGAAGGCGCTCCGGATGATGCAGCCGCCCCGCCACATCAGGGCGATGCCGCCGTAGTTCAGATCCCAGCCGTAGTCGGCGGCGGCGGCGCGCATGAGCATATAGCCCTGGGCATAGGAGACGATCTTGCTGGCGTACAGCGCCTGACGGACCTTTTCGATGAAGCCGGCCCGATCCCCCTCCCACCGCGGGATCTCCCTGGGGAAAAGCGCCGAGGCCCGGACCCGCTCCTCCTTCTGGGCCGAGAGGCAGCGGGCAAAGACGGCCTCGCCGATCATCGTCAGAGGAACACCCTCCTCCAGCGCAGAGATGGCGGTCCACTTCCCGGTGCCCTTCTGTCCGGCCCGGTCCAGAATATGCTCCACCGTGGCTTCCCCGTTTTCGTCCCGGTAGCCCAGGATGTCCCGCGTGATGCCGATGAGATAGCTGTTCAGCTCCGTCTCGTTCCAGGCGGCGAACACCTCGCTCATCTCCCCGCTGCTCATCCCCAGGCCGTCCCGGAGAAGCTGGTACGCTTCGCAGATGAGCTGCATGTCCCCGTATTCGATGCCGTTGTGGACCATCTTGACGAAGTGGCCCGCGCCGTTCTCCCCCACCCAGTCGCAGCAGGGGGAGCCGTCCTCCACCCTGGCGCAGATGCTTTGCAGGATCGGCTTTACTTTCTCCCAGGCGCCGGGAGAGCCCCCGGGCATCAGGGAGGGGCCTCGCAGCGCCCCCTCCTCGCCGCCGCTGACGCCGCAGCCCACATAGAGGAGACCCCGGCTTTCCGCCAGCGCCGTGCGGCGGATGGTGTCGGGAAAGTGGCTGTTGCCCCCGTCGATAAGGATATCCCCGGGCTCCAGAAGGCCGAGCAGCTTTTCGATAAAATCGTCCACCGGCTGTCCCGCCTTGACCATGAGAAACACCTTGCGGGGCTTAACGAGGCTGGAGCACAGCTCCTCCAGGCTCCGGCAGCCAAGGATGCTCTTTCCCGCGCCGCGGCCGGAAAGAAATGCGTCCACCTTCTCCACGGTGCGGTTGTATACCGCAACGGCGAAGCCGTGGGAGGCCATATTCAGGGCCAGATTCTCTCCCATGACGGCAAGCCCGATCAGGCCGATATCCGCTTTTTTCATATGCGCTGTCCTCCCGCTCATCTCTGGACCCGGGCGTTCCCGGCGTAGACGTCCCACACCTGCTTCTCATCCGCGGGCTCCGCGTAGTCGTTCAGGCTGGAGGCCGCCAGAACGCCGCAGGCCCAGCCGAAGCCCAGGCACTTTTCCGGCTCCCAGCCGTTCAGCACCCCGTACAGGAGCCCGCCGCTGAAGCCGTCGCCGCCGCCGATGCGGTCCAGCACCGGGATGGGGCGGGGCTCCTCCGCGTACCAGCGTCCGTCCTCCCAGAGGATCGCGCCCCAGAGGTGCTCGTTGGCGGAGACGACCTGCCGAAGGGTGGTGGCGCAGAGAGCGGCGCTGGGGTATTTCTCCAGCACCTGGCCGATCATGGCCCGGAAGCCGTCGATCTTCCCCTTCAGGTCCCGCCCGCCGGTCTCCGGTCCCCGGAAGCCCAGGCAGAGCTGGAAATCCTCTTCATTGCCGATCAGGATATCCGCCGCCGCGGCAAACTCATGGAAGGCGGCCCGCAGCTCCTCCTCCCGGCCCTTCCAGAAGGCGGCCCGATAGTTGAGATCGAAGCTCACCAGGGTCCCATGCGCTTTGGCGGCCCGGACCACGGCCAGGCAGCACTCGGTGGTCTCCGGGCTCATGGCGGCGATCAGGCCGGAAAGGTGCAGAACGGCCACGCCCTCCGTCCCAAAGATGCGCTCCAGATCATAGTCGTCCGCCGAGAGGCTTCGGCCCACCTCCCCGGCCCGGTCGTTCCAGACGCGGGGGGCGCGAAGACCGAAGCCGGAATCCGCGATGTTGAACTGGTGCCGCCAGCCCCAGGGACCTCCCTGGGGGATCTCCGGTCCTTCAAAGGCGATGTTCCTGGCCCGGAGCTGAGCGCGGATGAACTCGGCGATGGGGCTCCCCTCCACGAAACGGGTCAGGGCAAGGCAGTCCCTTCCCAGGCTGGAGGACACGTTCAGCACGTTCGTCTCGGCGCTGGTGGCCTGCATATAGAATCGGCTGCTGTTGTGGACCGCCATACGGTCCTCCGGCGTGATCCTGACCCCCATACTGGTGACGCAGGCCAGGGCATACCGGCAGTTCTCTCTGAGCTTCGGCCTCATGATTCTTCCTCCTGACTATCGGCTTCTCCGCTTCGGCGCTCGGCAGGACCGTGGATCATAAGCTCTGTCCTGCCGGGGGATCGGAGCTGTTCCGCTCTCTCTATGCAAAATATACCACCGGACTCCTGAATTGGCAACACCAAGCGCCTCTCCGGGGTTTTCTTTTCCGGCTCCGGAAGCGGAAGGCCGGGAGGAGGAAGGATCGGGCGCGATCCCCGAAGAAAACGAAAAAAAGGCTTGATACTGCTGTCCGCGGGGTATAAAATCATGTTTTAGCAAGGGACGCTCAGGTGTCCGAATGATACGGAGGTTGGAAAATGTTTGAGAAACTCATTGAACTGCTGAAAGCAAATCGCCGCACCATCGTTTTCACCGAAGGCGAGGATGAGCGCATTCTGGACGCGGCGGCAAAGCTGCTGAAGGGCGGCTTCCTGGGCGTGGTCCTGGTGGGCAGCGCCGAAGGCATCCGCGCCGCTGCGGACAAGGGGGGCTACGACATCGCCGGAGCCAGGATCATCGACCCCGCCGCCTATCCCGGCATGGACGCCATGGTGGACAAGATGGTGGAGCTCCGCAAGGGCAAGATGACCGCCGAGGAGTGCCGCGCCGCCCTTCAGAAATCCAACTATTTCGGGACCATGCTGGTCAAAATGGGAGAGGCCGACTGCCTGCTGGGCGGCGCCACCTACTCCACCGCCGACACGGTCCGTCCCGCTCTTCAGCTCATCAAAACGAAGCCGGGCAACAGCATCGTTTCCTCCTGCTTCATCCTGACCCGGGGCAAGGACGAGGAGGAGCGCATCGCCATGGGCGACTGCGCCATCAACATCCATCCCACCGAGGACAACCTGGTGGAGATCGCCCAGGAGACCGCCAAGTGCGCCCGGGCCTTCGGCATCGACCCCAAGGTGGCCTTCCTC
>JAEEGL010105297.1_pt1 | contig 13225 bp, 8 predicted proteins | sample 9134231 | NCBI WGS metagenome assembly JAEEGL01 (sample SAMN16246548, study PRJNA631951) | gut metagenome | biome: gut microbiome; feature: rumen; material: fiber-attached | host: Bos | place: Iran: Karaj | collected 2018-10
ATATTTTTTTATAATTTTTTATGATATTTTAAATTAAAAAAATAAATAAAAAATAAATGTTTTATAATTCATTTATAAAGAAACTTATATAATATTTAACATAATAAATATAATCTCAATACAATTTGGAAAAGAAATTATTAAAGAAATGGAAAAATAAAAAAATATATGATAACTAAACTAAAATTATATTCGTGGTTTAACGGATTTTATTCTTTAAAAATAAAAATTCCTTAAAATGAAAACAATAATTGAATATATTTTTAAAATAGAATTTGATGAAAATTAGTAAAAAAATATTATTTTATAATTTAAACAGGAATGTTTTTAATATATTTTATCAATTATTTTTTAAACGTTTAAAATAAAAATTTATTAAAAAAATGTCATGTAATAATTTAAAATTGAAAAATAATAAAGATTGTTTATCAGAAAAAGAATATAAAACAATTCAAATTTTATTTGATTATATATTTTATGACCAATCAAAATATTATGCATCATATTCTCGTTTTGAAGAATGTTTTTCTTATCTTCAATTACAAATAAATTTATTTGATATATTTAAAGAAATAATTGGAATAAATAGAAAATATTTAACAATACCTCGTTTCATAAATAAATACTTAGAATATAAATTAGGGAAAACAAAAATATCATTTCCTTTGAAAAAATTTTTTATATTTATAATGAATTCATTAGTTAAAGATTGGAAAAATCAACATGCTGGATTTGAATTAAATAATCCAACATATAATAGTAATAATTGTAGAAATTATAATAGAATAAGTGATTTAATTTTATTACAAGGTGAAAATAAAGAAATAAAAGGTTTGAAAATACTTTATGATGATATTTTTCCTTGTAATTTATATAATGAAAAATCCACTAAACCATATTTTAAAATTTTAGAAATTCCATTATTATATATAGAAGAATTTAAATCCTATGATAGTATAACTCATATTTTTGGTTGTTATAGTAATAAAATAAATTATATTGGATTTAAATGTAGAAGTGGTTTAATGAAAACTTTTGGAGAAAAAAATGGAACTCCTTTTTTATTTGGTGATTATGGTAAAGAAGTAAAAACTTTTAAAATTCAAATCTCTGATAAAGGTTTAAATATGATTTCTCCTTGTTTTATTGAATCTTCTATTACTAATGTCTGCATTGATAATTTACCTATGAATTTAAAATTAAATGATAAATTAAATGATTATTTAATTTTCGAAGAAAATATTTTCAGAGAGCAACAAAAAATTTCAGATGATTTAATTAAATATAATTTAATTAAAGATTTTAATAGTGAAAATATTGATTTATCAATTAAAGAAAATATAGAGAGAATAAATAAAAATGAAAGAAATTCAAAAAGAGGAAGAACAAGGTCATTAAATGTTGAAAGAGAAAATAGAAATAATAATTTCATGGAAATTATAAATAAAGAAAATTTAATGAGTGAAGCAGAAGAATTATATAATAACCAACAAATTCAAATAAAAAAAAAACAAAGTTTACAAAATGATACTTTAAATACTTCAAAAGCAAAAGAAAATGAAAATGACAATTCAATAAATATTTCAAGAATAAAAAATGATAATAATTCAAGTTTTATTAACACTAAAAACAAAAATAAAGAAAAATGGGATAAACCTTCTATTAAAAATGTGAACATAAGAGATTTAATTTCTTGTAAAGAAAATTATAATAAAATAATAGAAATGTTAAAAACTGAAATTCAAAGAGAAATTGATTATGAATTAAATAAATATGATTATGATAAAAAATTTGATTTTTATGATGAATACTTACTTAAAAATTCATTATTAGAACCTTATCCAATAGCTCCAAAAAAATATGAAAGTTATTCTGAAATAAAAGATATTGAAATTGATTTTAATACTTTTAATGAAATGATAAAAGAAAAAAAATATATTGATGATAATTCTTTATATTTAATTAAAGATAGTGATAATAATTTATATGATTTAAAAAGAATTTATTGTGATTGGAGAATTTTATCTAAATTATTATATCAACTTCATACCACTTCATCTCTTATTTCTATTATTGCTTTAATGAAAGCTGTAAAAATTATAGAAAATATTGAAGACAATTATTTTGATGAAAATTATTCTCTTGAAGAAAAAATTAAAATATATAAGGCTTTAGTAAACAATGAAAGAACTGTAAATTATTACACCAATAACATTCAGCCTAAACAAAATATTAAAAGAGGAATTCTTATCGAGCAAAATCCTGAATCACTCGAAGAAAATAATGAAAATTACAATGGTTTAATTACAGAAGAAGAAATTAATAATAATGATATTATTAAAATCACTCAAAAACTAAATTCAATAAAAAAACTAATGGAAAAAGATATGAAAAATTTCCCAAAATTAACTTTGTTATATAATAAATATAAAAAAATCCAAATAATCTTAATAAATAAAATGAATAAAGAGCAAGAAGAAAAAATATTATCATCAATAAAATCAAAATATAATGAAAATTTATTAGAATTAAAACAAGATATTGAAAACGAACCAATAAAAATAAATCAAAAAGAGATATTATTAATAATGCCAAATGGAGACATAAACACAAGTAGTTTCGCAGATTTAGATTTCCAAAATGAATATACTAATATATTTAAAAAACAAGAAATTCCACAAGATTCAATAGAAGAATTTAATGATCCTTTATTTCCAGCTGATTATTATAGTTTAGGTTATATTGAAAATTATGATGTTAAATGGGAAAAAGTAGATATGATATTATATACAAATAATTTTAAAATTTTACCTCCAACAAATGAATTTGAAGGACAAAATTATCATATTAATTCAGGTATATTAACTAATTATTATTATTTAAATGGTATTTATGCTTTATTAAAATATCCTTCTATTATATATAAATTATTTCCTTTTTATGAAAAAAGTATTAATGGTTTATATGGTATAAATTTAAGAGTTGATGGTATTTGGAAAATGGTTTTAATTGATGAAAGTTTTCCTTGTATTGAAAACAAGAAAGATAATAAATTTTTTGCTTTTTCATCATTAAATGCTAAATTAATTTGGTTAAATTTAATTGAAAAAGCTTATGCTAAAATTTGTGGTGGATATACTAATATATTAAATGGTAATGTTTCTGAAATATTTGATTTATTAACAGATGCTCCAACTAATAAAATTGAAATAGCATCTTTAAAAAAAAACGAAGTTAAAAATATAATAAATGAAGCTTTAAATGAAAAATATATTATTTGTGCTAAAGCTAATAATTCTAATTCATTTGATGTAGGTTTAATCCCTGGTAATAATTATATTATTAATGATTTGAAAATTTTTAATATTGGAATTACCATTGAAAATTTAATATTAATGAAAAATATATTTGGAAGTCAAAAATATTATGGTAATTGGAGTAAAAATAGTAAAAAATGGATTCCTTCTTTAAAAAATAATATTCCAAAAGATGAAGATGAATTTTTTATTTCTTTAGATGATTTTTATAATTATTTTTCAGTTTTATATATATGTAAAATTTATCCTAGTGAAAGTGACACTCCATATTATTCTTCAAATATTCATTATTCAAAAGATGAAATAATTCAACCTAATATTACTATTTTAAATATACTAAAAGATAATACTAAAATTAATATCCAATTTCATCAAAAAAATCCAAAATTTAATCAATATGTTAATTTAATGCCTTCTTTTATTTTAATAACAGATGAATATTTTAAATATATTAATAGTTTAACATCTAATGAAAGAAATTTTTCTATTGATTGTGTTTTAAATGAAGGAAAATATTATATTTATTCAGATATTATTTGTAGATATATTAATAAAAATGTAGAAAATTTCCATGGATATACTTTATGTACTTATAGTAACAATAAAATTGAATTGGAAAAATCGCAGATTGACTTAAATGATTTTTATTCAGTTTTAAAAATTTGTCTTGAAGATTATTCTAAAAAATATTTAAAGCCTAAAAAATGTGATATGGGTCTTTTAATATATGATAATATTTTTCCTAAAGAAGAATATAAAAATTTTAATAAAAAAAAATTTCCTTTTTTATTTAATTTCTTTGATAATTCTCAAAGTGACTATGAACAAGAAATAACAATTAAACCTGAAAAAATTTATAAAAACTCCGTTAAAGATTATGCTTTTTATTTAGATAACGAAGAAAAAAATTCTCTTCAAAAAAATGAAGAAAATATAATTAATCTAACATTAAATGATAAAAGTGATTATTTAATAATTTTATTAAAATTAAATGAGAATTTTAATTTTATTATTAATTCAGAATCAAAAGTAAAAATATCAGATGATAAATTAATAAATTATATAATTAATAATGGATTAAAAGAAGAATTAGATGAAGAAGGAATGATAATTCAATATATGATGGAATACGAAAATGGATTTGTTGTTTTACTTGAAAATAAATATGAAGATGATGATTTAAAAATGAAATTTATTATGAAAGGTTTAAAATGTGTTTTTCCTGATGAAGGTGATGATGAAATATTTTATTTTACTTTAAAAAAAAATAATATAAAAGTATTTAAATTGAAATTATGTGAAAAAAATATATCTGGTATTGTCTCTTTCCAATTTCAATTTGCTTAAAAAAATAATTTAATGTATTTTTAATTTATTATTTAACTGTTTAAAATATAAAGATAATAATTTTAAATATCATTTTGACAATAATTAAATTATTTCAAATATCTATATAATACATTATAATAAATATAAAATTATAAAATAAATATTTTATTGATTTTAAATTTTTATTTTATGATTGATTTAGAAATTGTCATGAATTAATTGTAGATTAAAAATAGGATATTAAAGCAATAAAAAAACATTGTTGAAAAAAATAATATTATCAAATGATTATTATAAATTTTTATTTTTAATTATTTATGCATTTTTTAACTTTCATTAATTTTTATATAAAAAAACTTTAAATAGGTACTATTAGATTCTCTGTTTGGAAATAACATTGTACTCTTTCATTAATATCATGAAAATAATCATCTAATTCTTTATTAATATTGTTTTCATTATCTATAAATTCATCATAATTTTTTCCTATTAAATCAAAGTTTTCATCATTTCCATTTTCAATTTTAAATAATTTAGAAGTTAAAATTTCTTTTTCACTAAAAATTCCAGTTTTTAAAATAGCTTCTTGTAATTTTTTTTCATATTCATAATCTTCTTTATTAGCATCATTCAAATAATTTTCAATATCAATTAATTTATTATTAAAATCATCAATTAAATTCTTATTATTCTCTTCATTTAATTGACTATTATTATTTTTTTTAATTACTGGAATTTTTTCTTGTTGAATATTATTAATATTATTATTATTTGAAGGACTTGGAATTTGATTATCTTTTATTTTAGTACCATCTTTTCTATGTTTTTTTAATGAATCTTCAATCCATTTTTTTAAAGAAGGTAATTGAGAGAATTCATTTGAATTAAATATTTGCTCAAAATAACTATTTAATTCTGTTTGTCTTTGATTTAAAAATTTTTCATCTGTACTTCCAAAAAATTTTTTTGGAGGAAATTTTGGAAAATTTTGAGCAGATGTTTCTTTTCTTAAATTATCATGTAATGTTTTTAAGTTTGAATATCTTTCAAAAAAATCTATAGAAATATCATTTTTTAAATAATTTATTCTTATTTGATATTCTATATGATCATCAGTTTTTTTATGGTTTATAATTAATAATTTGTAATTGCTATTTGATTCCATTTAATAAATAAACAAAATTTAAGATAAAAGGATTCAAAAAATTTATTTATTTTATAATTTAATAAAAATATAATTATAAATCAATTACTATAATAAAGAATTCATCCCAATTATTTTTATACTATATTCTTAATATAACAAAATCACTTTTTATAAATTCTAATAGTTATATACTAAAAAATTTGTTTTAATTATATAATTAATAATTAAGTTTTCAATATACAAATTCGGTATATTATTTTCAATTAAAAAAATTTTGAAAACTCATTTCAAAAATTTCTTTAAAAATTATTTTTTTTAAGAAAATAATTACAATAATAATTACATGAATTAAAATTACCTTTTCCACTTTCAAAAGCCATTTTACAAATATTTTGGAAAGCAACATTTATATCAAGACAAAATTGTTCATCTTCATTTCTATAATAAATTTTTTCAATGTTTGGTATACTACTATAATGTAAATTCTCTTCAATAAAAGAATTAGCAGAATTTCTAATAGAATTATTTAAACTATTAAAAACAGAATTCCCAGTTTCTGTTGATAATTGAGTTAAATTAAATGAATTTGTACTATCACTATGTGTAATAATATTTTTATTCATAATAGGTTTATACTCATCATAATTATTATATTTATTTTTTCCTGAATTAAAAACTAATTTTTGTTTACCAAGATAAACTGGATTTTTATTATTTAAAGCCTTATTAAATTCCCTATAATTTGTAAATTCTACAAATCCAAAACCTTTTGATTTTCCTGTTTCTTGATCAAATATTATTTTAACACTTATAATTGAAGTATATAAATTGAGAAAATATTTTTTGAGTTCTTCATTTGGAATTGTTTTATCTATATTTCCTACAAACAACTAAATATATTTATATAAATATTTTATACAGTGAATTTAACTTGTTTTTCTTCATTTAATCTATTATAAGTTTTAACCCAATTTAATTTAATATTTAAATTTTTATGATTTATGCCATTATATTTTTTTAATATATTTAAAGCTGTTTCATAGGAATCAAATTCTAGAAGTGCACATCCTTTTTTTGAAACTTTTGGTTTCATTGTAATTTTTATAGGAAATATACCCAATTCATTCAAAGTTTCTTTTATATAATGTACATTCATCCAAGATTCAATATTTCCTAACCATAATATTGTATTTCTTGTATTCATTTATATATGAATAATTTAATATTAATATTTAATTTGACCTTAGAAAATAAAATTTAAATAATTTCTTTAAATCAAATTATTCAAAAAAGCAAAAAGGTTTTATCTTTAAAACAAGTAAAAATCAATTTATTTGAAATAAATGATATATAATAAATTAAACACATTTGAAATTTATAAATTTTAATAATAAAAAAAGAATATATAAATAATCCTTTTGAATTCAATTTAATTTAATTTCCCACCAAAAGTTAAAAAAAAAATGAGTTTAATTCTCTAAAAATAAATACCAAGGAAAGTCTTATAAATGATGAAAGTTCAATTTTTTCTTTTAATAATAATATACTCATTGGTTATCTTGAAAAAGATGAAATAATAGGAGATAATGTTTTAATTCTTTTCAAATTTAAAGCAGTTTTTCCAAAATAAAATTGAAAAAAATACTTAATGTAAAGTTTTTTTGGTATTTTAAAAGAAAGATTATGCAATGAAAATGAAATAAAATAAATAATAAAAATCCAAAAGTAATTTATTCTTAAATATATTTTTTCAAAAAACAATCAAATTCAATATACTAATCATTTAATCAAAGAATTTGATCAACACATAAAAAATAAATTTATAAAAAAGAACTGAAATATTTATAATTATAATAATTAATATAAATTAAAAATGGTAAGCAGAAAAAACATGTAAATTACTTAAAGTTATATGAAGAAGATAAAAATAATAATATGATTGGAATTATTTTATAAGAAAAATAAAGATCCATATAATGATTTTTTTCTAAATAGAAAAATACATGAAGAGGATTATAGAGATATACTTATAAAGGAAAATATTTTGATATAAATAATAATATTAAAGAAGGTTATGATAGAATAATAAATTTGTTCAAGAGAATTAAAAAGAAAAATTAGTGGATAATAATTGGGAGTTTAATGATATAATTAAAATAATAAAAAAATTATCAAAAAGGAAAAAAACGGAGAAATGATAGATAAAGATTTAAATATTTTAAATATATTTTTTATAATTTTCGTGATAAAAAGTCTTTTTAATTAATTTAAGTTTTTGTCATATATTAAATTACAATTTGAATGATTTATATAAATTTAAATTTAAAATAATTTGATATTATTATTTAAATTCAATATGATTATTAAAAAAATAAAAGTTAATAATATGAATTATGGTTATTCTTCTACCCAAAAAAGTCCATTGTCAAATTATTTATCTAAATATCTTTCTAAACAATGTAAAATATCTTCTCAAAAAAATAATAATAATATATATAATTATAAGCATGATTCAAAAAATTTTCCAAAAACTTTTAGAAAAGAAATTAAGGAAAAACCAATTCAAAAATATAAAACTACAAAAAATTCTCCTAATCATGTTTTTAAATCAATAAATCACTCTCATGAATTAAAAGAAATTAAAGAAAATAATAAAATTAATAATAGTATAATTAATAATAATCAAATATTTCAAGGGAATAAAATAAAGGATCATTTAAAAGAAAATAATTTTGATGATTTATTTATGAAAAAAATACAGAAAATATATTCAAAACAACATTCAACTCAAAATATTTTATCAAAATATTCTCATTCATATATATTTAAATCAAATAGTCAATTTGAAAATTCATTAAAAAATAATCAGAAAAGTTATTATAATAATAATAAATTAAAAAAAAGTAAAAGCAATGAAGAAGAAATTAATAATCCATTAACTCCAAATTTTGAAAAATTAAAATATAAAGAAGAAAAAGTAAATATATCAAGTGATTTTACTCAGAAAAAAAAATATTCTTTTATGAATTCAATAAGTCAAGGAAATAATAATAATTCAAAAGGAAAAAAAAATAATAATCAAATAACGTTAAAAAATTATTTATATAATAGTTTATCAAAAAAGCAATATCCAGAAATTACAGAAAAATATAAATTAAATAGGTCAAGTGGAACTTTTTTTCATAATAATTCTAAGTACAATATAAAACAATTAAATAAAACTTCTTATCCTTCAAAGGATACTTCAAGGAAAGATTCTTCAGAAAAAAAAAATTTAAATGATAATAAAAAAAATACTTCAAAAAATTTTGAAATTTTAAATTATATAATATCAAATCATAAAGGAAATATAAATATAAAACCTTCAATAATTTCTTTGTTAAAATCAAATAATCATTTTGGTATGAAAAATTTATCTGAAATATCTTCTAAATTAAATAATTCTAACACAAGCAAATTATTAAAACCTTCTCAAGGAAATGCAACTGATAAAAATTTTTTTAAAATGAATAATATTAAATATTTAGAATATATTGCTTCTGGATTAAAAAATAATAATTCAACTAAAAATACTTCTTCTTTAAGTAATAAATCCAGTAAAAAAAAAGAAGAAATTGAAAAAGATTATCTACAAATGAAATTTCAATTAAAATTTAATAAAAATATAAAAAGTGTGACAACACTTCAAAGTAAACATAATTCCAAATCTTCAAGTAAAATAATAGATAATTCTAATAATATAAATAATTCTAAAATAAATAATAATAATAATTCAATTATTAAAGAAATTCCTATTTCAGTTATTAACTCACCTGAAATTAATATAAATAAAAATCAAAAAAAAAATAATAATGGTTATTTAAGTAAAAATAATTCAAATCAAAATATAAAAAAAGTAAACCTCAATGTTAAAAAAGAAACAAAAAATTTATGTAATTTAAATAAAAATGAAAAAAAAATAAACAATCAAAAAATAGAAGAAAATAAGAAAGGAAGTGAGAAAGAAAAAGAAAGAAATAAAAAAATTCAAAATAATGAAACAAATCAATCAATTCAATCAACAATGAAAGAATCATCATATTACAGAAAAGAAATGGAAAATATATCAAATTATATTAAAAAATGTAAAATAAATTATATAATTAAAAATAAATAGTTCATTATACAAAAGGAATATATCCTCCATCTCAAAAAAACTTTTATAAATATGGAAGAGTAATAGGAAAAGGTGCTTTTGGAAAAGTAAATATAGCATTGCATATTTGTTCAGGACGTTTAGTTGCAATAAAATCTTTTAATAAGAAAAATATAAAATCAAAAAATAGAAGTCAAAAAATAAAAAATGAAATAGAAATATTAAGTCTTCTTCATCATCCCTTTATATCACAGTAAAATTATTTTTTATATAAAAATAAAAAATTAGAATATTAGATTCCTTTGAAACAGAAAATCATATATTAATAGTAATGGAATATATATGTGATGATTTATTAAATTTTATACGAAAAAGATCAAAAATAACCGAAACTTCAGCAAAAATAATATTTAAGCAACTAATAGAAGGATTAAAATATATTCATGATAATAAAATAGTACATAGAGATATAAAATTAGATAATATATTAATAGATTTAAACAATACAATTAAAATATGTGATTTTGGAGTATCTAAAAAAATAAATCCAATAGATATTATGTATGATCATTGTGGAACTCCAGCATATATAGCGCCTGAGATATTTAAAGATAAAGGTTATGAAGGCTTTGAATGTGATATTTGGTCTGCTGGTGTTACTTTATATTATATGGTTGCTGGTGTTCAACCTTTTAAAGCTAATAATATTAAAGATTTACAAAAAATTATTCTAAGCGGAAAATATAATAAGTTAAAAGGCGTTAGTAATGAGATTAATGATTTAATTGATGGAATGCTACAAGTTGATCCTAAAAAAAGAATTAATATTAATCAAATTTTAAAACATCCTTGGTTAAATAATGTTAATTTAAATCAAAGAAAATGTGTTGATTTGTTTACTGATGCTGAGAAATTTTTATTGAAAAAATTTGATGTTGATTATTTAAATAGTAGTAAAGAAAATTTAATTGAAAATTTTACTGATGAAAATTTAGATACTAAAATTGATGAAAATAAAAAAGTAGGTTTAACTAAAAGTTTAATTTTAGCTCCTTATAATTCATATGCTAGTGAAAATAATAATAATATAATTTGTAAAGATGTTAATATTGAAAATGCTATTTGCCGTTTTAGAGGAAAAGCACAAAGAGAAAATATAAAATATGAGCTAAATAACAATAAGGATTTTGATAATGGAATTATTAAAACTCAAAATTCAAATGAATCAAATAATAATAATAGCTCATTTAATTCTTTTTCAAAAGCAAATTCTCCTAATAATATGTGTAAAAGTAATAATATTATTAATAAAAAAAAAAATAATAAAATTTACTCTCCTAAAATTAGATCTTTAAGTAATGATTCTTTTAATGACAATTCTCAAAATTTAATAATTAGAAATGATATAATTAAAGATATTGAAATGTATGTTGGATATGATAAAAAATATTTAGTTAATTGTTTAAGAAATAATGAAGTTAATTATGCAACTGCAACTTATTATTTGTTATGTAAAAATGTTGAATAATATTGTTTAGTTTTTTAAATCTATTTGAAACTCTTAAAGAAAAATTATATGATGTGTGAATAGTTTTTTTCCAAAATAAAAATTAAATAAAATAATATATTAATATTTTTTTATAATAAAATATTAAAAGAATAACTTAAAAAAATAAAATAAATGAAGCTATATGTTAAAAATACAAATGCTAAAATGGAAACTTTTGATGTTCCTGAAACAACTTCAATATTTGATTTAAAAAATATGTATGTTTCAAGATTAGGAACTGGTGAAAAAGCAGAAGATTTATATTTTACTTTATCTGGAAAAATTTTAAGAAATGATTTTACTCTTGATGATTATGCAGTTGAAAATAATAGTATTCTTTATTGTGTTTACAGAGTTATTCCTGAAGATAAAAAATAAATAACAATTATTTAATATTAAAAAAAGGAAAAATTTTTATTTTTAATTTTTTTTTAGTTTTTTACTCAATTTCTTCTTATAACGGAAGATTTAATTTTTAATTAAAGTTTATTATATTATTTAAAAATTATTTGTATTTTTTTATTTAAATGTTTTACAATCTTTTAAACCATTTATAAGATTTTTAATCCATTTTTTAGAAACATTACATTTTAATTTTTTATTTTGTGAACTATAAAGATTATAATTCTTTAAATTATCTTTAAATTGATTTACTACAATATCTTCAACATAATCTTCATTAATATTATTATCTTCATTATTTTCCAAATTAACATCATTACCTTCAACTAAAGTATTTTCCATATTCAAAATTTTATTTTTATAATTTGCTTTTAAATCACTTTTTTTGTCTTCATTAAAAATAAATTTTTTTTTTATTATTTTCCCAAAAATACTTTCAATTCCACATTCAATTTCTCTAATAGAAATATGATAATCACTTTGAAATCTAAATTTTTCTATACACTCTTTAATTAAAGGATCATTTTGAAAAACTTCATAAAATAATTCTTCCTGAATTTCTTTAATTTTAAATTCAGGAAATTCTTTTAAAGGAATTTTAAACATATCATTAATATCATTTACACTATTATTTAAACTTCTTTTAATATCTCTTAATTGAGCAAAAAGAGTTGTTAAAGCTATTTTTAAATTATTGCTACTATGATTTAAAGTTGAATTACTTCTATTTAATTTACCTTTATTTTTATTTATTTTTTTATTTAGAGAAGGTATTCTAGTTTTTTTTTTTATATAAGTTGTCATTGTTATTAAATCTTTAACTTTATTTATTTCTAAAATTTTTGATTTATATGTTTTTAAATGTTTCATCATATTTTTTATTATTGATTCTATTATAAATTTATTATAATATGTACCTAAAATTTCTGAACAATATGATATTTGTTCTTTTGATTTATTTAATCTTTTTTCTAATTCTTCATTTTCTATTTTATTTTTTTCATTTTCTATTTGAAGTGTTTTTATTATATTTTTATTATATATTAATATTACTCCTATTTCTTTTAATAATGCTATTTTATAATTATTTACCATTTCTTCCTTCTCTTTTTCTGAAAATTTTATTGATGGAATTGTTTTTTTCTCAAATTTTTCTGGAACTCTTATTTCCTTTTCTTCTTCGTCTTCATAAATATCATCTTTTATTATATGTATATTATTTTCCTTATTTATATTTTTTTGAAGGGAATTCATTGTAATGGTATTTAATGAATTTTAAATAATTTATGAATAAAAAATAAAATTATTATATTAAATGTATTATTTTCAAATCTGAATTATATGAA
>JAEEGL010655153.1_pt1 | contig 13225 bp, 9 predicted proteins | sample 9134231 | NCBI WGS metagenome assembly JAEEGL01 (sample SAMN16246548, study PRJNA631951) | gut metagenome | biome: gut microbiome; feature: rumen; material: fiber-attached | host: Bos | place: Iran: Karaj | collected 2018-10
CAAGCAGCAGGTCAACAAGGGCGTGGACAAGTTCGTTGACGTCGACGGCAAGCAGGTGAACATCAACAAGACCCGCAAGGACCACCGCACCATCATGGACGCCATGATCAAGCTCTACGCCTCCTACAAGGAGACCGTGGAAAAGCAGTCCATGGGCTTCCGCATGTCCGCCTGGGACCAGAAGCTTCTCAAGTACGGCGCGATGTTCGAGGAGAAGATGATGGACCTTTCCGTGAACATCGACCTAATCGACGCCCTCGACCTCGGCTGGAAGATCCTCGCCGCATGCTTCAACAAGGACGAAGTAGGCATCCCCTCGAAGTTCACCGACGAGTTCTGGCCCAAGGCGTAAGTTCGAAGTTCAGAGTTCAGAGTTCGAAGTTTAAAGTTTGAAGTGCGGAGTTGAACTAGACACTTTGAATTTTAGAGCCAGTTGCAAAACCTGCTTTTTAGTTTCACGCAAAGTCCGCTAAGTTCGCAAAGTCATCCATGAAACAGAACTTCGCGTACTTTGCGAACTTGGCGTGAGATGTTTTTGGAGGTTTTGCAATTACCTCTTTAAACTACCTCACTTTGAGTCAGAGAATAAGTTCTCGAGTTCGTCCAGCGACTTGCCCTTCGTCTCAGGGATGAAGAGCGACGTGACGAAGTAGAGAATCCCGTTGAACGCGAAAAAGAAGAACATCGAACTCCAACCCCATTTAGCGACCCACGGACGGAACCAAGAGGCGAGGCCCCATGCGACAAACTGGTTCATGAAGAGCGCAATGGCCATTCCGTTCGCCCTTATCCTGCGCGGCATGAGCTCGGAGAGAACCAGCCACACGCAAAGTCCGGGTCCAAGCGCGTAGAACACCTGCATGAAGAAGAACGCGAACATTGTCAGGAATCCTGTGAAGTTGTTCGCCTGAACGCCCAAGCGCTCTATTGCGAAGAACACCGTCCCAATCGCCGCGAGGCCGATCGTCATGCCTCCCGTGCCCACGCGCAGCAGCCACGTGCGTCCTTTGCGGTCGACCAGCGCCGCCGCCGCAATCGTCACGAGCATGTTCGTGAGCTTCACCGCCAGCTGTCCCCAGTTCGCGAAGATCCCCTCGAATCCCGCGCTGTGGAGAATCGTCACGAGATAGCTCGTAAAGGAGCTCATGCCCGTCGTCTTGTTCAAGGTGAGCACAAGGCAGGCCAACAGGAACGGAATCACGTAGCGCCGCTGGAGAAGAGTTTCGGGTCTCGAGGTTTCGGGGTTCCGGGATTCTGACGAACCATTCAAACTTCGAGACTGCGAAGCCTCGAGACTTTCAGACTTCTTCTTCAGCCAGACGGGGCTTTCCTTAAGCTTCAGACTTCCGAAGAAGAGCACTGCGACGGGAAGCATCGTCCACCAGAAGTTGGCGCCCCATGCGGCGACGCGGCCCACCTCGTCGGCCTTGTCCGAAGCGCCGTACCATGTGGCAACGAGGCATCCCGCGCCTGCCGCGACAACAAGTCCGAGACCAAGGCAGAACTGGAACACTCCCGTGCCTCGTCCGCGTATGGCCGGCGGCAGGGTCTCGGTGAGGTACATCGGCATTATCACCGCCATATATCCTGCGCTCATGCCTTGCAGCACCCTTCCGGCATACAGCAGGGGAAACGAGCCGAGTGACAGGCTCACGATGGGTATGGCAACAAGGAACATGACCGCAGAGGCCACGATCATCCGCTTTCTGCCGAACCATTCCGCAAGCATGCCGGCGGTAAGCGAGGAGAGAATCCCGCCAAGCAGCACCGCTCCGACGATGTGGCTGATCTGTCCTTCGGAATAAACGCCCATCGCCTTCATGTACGGCTCGGCCGCCGCGATCACGCCGAAGTCCACGCCATACAGAAATCCGCCCAGCCCGGCTATCGCGATGAGAAGAGCCGAGCCCTTGTTTTTTATGTCGCTCATGGAAATAGTTTACCAAAACGCCGGCCGACGGTCAAAGGTCGAAAGACGAAGGGCCAAAAGTCATCGCGTCGATGAAGCGGTCGGAGAATTCTTCGTTTCCGCCTAGCTCAACGAGCTTCACGGAGCGGGCGAGCTCGACGACGCGCGGACGAAGCTCCGGGAAGAGAAGCAGCCTCGCGGCGCCCGCGAGCGCAGCGTTTCCAAGTGGGAAGGTACGTGCGGAAGGAACGTTCGGGATCAGCCCCACGACGGCAGCCGAAGATGGATTGAGCGCGCAGCCAAAGCCGCCGGCGAGGTAGATTGACTCAAGTTCGTCAGGCGCAACGCCCGCTTCGTCAAGCATCACCGATATGCCGGCAGCGACTGCCGCCTTGGCCAGCTGCACGGCGCGGATGTGGGAGTTCGCAAGGCGTATGCCGGGCGCAAGGAACGGCAACTCCCCCTGCGAGGCGCCTGTCTCGGAGATGACGCCCGATTTGAGAAGGCGCGCGATTGCGTCCAGTATCTCCGAACCGCGCACGCCGGCCACTTCGAAGGCGGGTCCCGCGGCAGTCGAAGTGGCGTAGATCGTGCCGTTAGCGCGCAGCGCCACTTCGGCGTTGGTGCCGAGATCGCAGAGGAGAGCGGGCGGACCCTTCGGCGTGAAATCGGCAGCGAGAAGAGCGCACACGTGGTCTGCGCCCACGAATGCGCCGATGCAGGGCGGCAGCCACACGGGGCGGCCTATGAGGACATCGTCGCATCCTGCGAGCCAGGAGGCACGAAACGGGATCTGCCCAAGCGGAGTTGGATCGCGAGCGGTCAGCAGATGAAGCATCACCGTGTTGCCCGTCATGACGCCATCCACAACGGACGCCGGCTGAATGCCGGCAGAGGAGCAGGCGGAGGCAAGAAGCGACGCAAGGGCGTCCGTGACGAGACGCTGCATGCGCTGCAGGGCGGATGGAGAACCCGCGGCGGCGATTCGCCCTACGACGTCAGGCGAAACCGCGGTCTGCGGATTTATGCAGCCCTTCTCGGCAAGGAGAGTCCCCGTGCGAAGGTCATAGAGCGCAAGCGCAAGCGTGGTGGAGCCGATGTCGACCGCGAACCCCACGCCATCGCAGTCTCTGGCCGAACCTTCAGGACGCGCCCCAGCAAGCAGCACCGGCGCCGATGCGGCGGCGCGACGCGTTGGGCAAGACGCCGCGCGCGGACAACTTCCGCATGCGCCGCTGCATGCCTTTGGCGAATCTGGTGGTTCTTTCATGCGAAGAAAGTTTCGAGGTTTCGAAGTTTATGAGTCTCGGTTCTTCTGCACTAGGCGCTCGTCAAACAATCAACATGCAGTCGCCGTAGCTGAAGAAGCGGTACTGGGCCTTCACGGCGAGCGCATAGGCGATGAGCATCCGCTCGCGCCCCGCCAATGCGCTCGTCATCATGAGAAGCGTGGACTGCGGCAGGTGGAAGTTCGTGAGCATGCAGTCGCACACCTTGAACTTGTACGGCGGGTAGATGAAGATGTCGCTCGCGCCGCTTCCCGGCACCACTAGCGGCTCGCCCTCTCCTCTCTCGCGCGACGCCACCGCCTCGAGCGTGCGCACGCTCGTGGAGCCCACGCAGAACACGCGTCCGCCGCGCGCCTTGCACGCGTTCACCGCCTCGGCCGTCTCGGGCGGCACCGAGAACGCCTCGAAGTCCATCACGTGCTCCTCGATGTTCTCCGCCTTCACTGGGCGAAAAGTGCCCGGCCCCACATGCAGCGTCACCGCGACGCGCTGCACGCCCTTCGCGTCAAGCGCGGCGAAGATCTCAGGCGTGAAGTGCAGCCCCGCCGTGGGCGCGGCCACGCTCCCCACATGCTTCGCGTAGATCGTCTGGTAGCGCTCGCGGTCCGCAGCCTCCTCCTCGCGCGTCCCCTCCCGCCGCACGTACGGCGGCACAGGGGTACGGCCGAACTCGTCGAGAAGCGATGCGAGAGGACGCCGCCCGCGGAATGCCGCGCGCCACATTCCGCCGCCCAGCTTCACCTGCAGCTCCACCTCAAGCTCGCCTTCCGGACCGAACACGGCGACCTGTCCCTCGCGGCTCGGCCTCCCAGAGCCGATCATGCAGTTCCACACTGTCTCCTCGCCCGCAAGCGAAGTCTCGGCCGCGCTCACCGCCTGCTCCGCATCCACTGCGGCGGCGCTCACCATCAGCACCTCCACCGCGCCCGGCGAGTCCTTCCACACGCCAACCAGCCTCGCGGGGAACACCTTCGTGTCGTTCACCACCAGAAGGTCGTTCGGCGTGATGTACTCCACGAAATCGCCCATCATCCGGTGCTCGAGCATTCCCGTGTCGCGGTGAAGCACCATCATGCGGTCTTCGCCGCGCTTCTCCGAGGGATGCTGCGCTATGAGCCGCTCGGGAAGCGGATACCAGAACTGCCTAGTCTTCACGCCTTGCGCCCTCCGCGCGCGCGGCGGAGACCGCGCACGAAATCCGCGATGCGCTTCATCGCAAGCTCGATCTTCTCGTAGCTGGTGGCGTAGCTCATCCGCACGAATCCCTCGCCACACGCGCCGAACGCAGAGCCCGGCACGCACGCCACCTCGTACTCATTCAGGAGGCGCAGGCAGAACTCCTCCGAGGAGAGTCCCGTCGAGCGTATGCACGGGAACACGTAGAACGCGCCCTTCGGCATGAACGTCTCAAGCCCCATCGCGTTCAGCGCGCCCACGATGAAGTCGCGCCGGCGCTGGTATTCGCGGCGCATGCGCTCCACGTCGTCGTCGCCGCGGTTCATGGCCTCCACGCCCGCATACTGCGCGAGAGTGGGCGCGCTCATGATGCCGTACTGGTGGATCTTCATCATCGTATCCACCACCTCGGCCGGGCCGCACGCGTAGCCGAGGCGGTAGCCAGTCATGGCCCAGGCCTTCGAGAATCCGTTCAGAAGCACGAGGTTGCCGCGCAGCTCCGGCAGGCTCGCGAACGAAATCGGCTTCGGCGCCTGCCTGCCGCCCGCAGCAGGCGGATACACGAGCTCGCCGTACACCTCGTCCGCCAGCAGCAGCAGGTCGTGGCGCAGCACGAACTTCGCGATCGCCTTCAGGTCGGCGCGCGTGAGCGTGGCGCCGGTGGGGTTGCACGGGAAATTCAAGAGCAGAGCCTTCGTGCGCGGCGTCACCTTCGCCTCGAGGGCATCGACCGTGAGGCGGAACGAGTCCTCCGCGCGCGTCTCAACGCGAACGGGCACGCCGTGCGCAAGGCGGATCGTGGGCGCGTACGACACGAAGCACGGCTCGTGGTAGAGTATCTCGTCCCCCGGCGAAGTGATGGCGCGCACAGCGAGGTCTATCGCCTCGCTCACGCCCACCGTGACAAGCACCTCCTTCTTCCAGTCGTACTCCGCGCCGAGGCGGCGCTTGACGTAGGCGACGATGGACTGCCTGAGCTCGGGGGTGCCGAGGTTGGACGTGTAGTGCGTGGCTCCATCCTCAAGCGCCGTCACCGCGGCGCGCGAGATGTGCCAGGGCGTGTCGAAGTCGGGCTCGCCCACGCCGAGCGAGACCACGTCCTTGCGCTGCGCCACTATGTCGAAGAACTTGCGGATGCCGCTTTTCGGCAGCTCCGCCACATGCGGGGCGATGAAGCTTCTTCCTGCCACTTGCGCCACCTCACACAATCGGCAGCCGCCCGTCTTCCGCAAACGCAGCCAGCACGCCCTTCGCCTTGTACGTCTTGAGCATGAAGTGCGTGGCGGTTGAGAGAACGCCGTCGATCGTGGAAAGCTCGGCCGAGACGAAATGCGCCACGTCCTGCAGCGAACCGCCGCTCACGAATACGAGAAGGTCGTACGCGCCACTCATCAGAAAGCACGCGTCCACCTGCGGGAACTTTGCGATCCGCTGCGCGATCTTCGCAAAGCCCGTGTCTCTTGCCGGCGTGATCTTCAGCTCGATCACCGCAGTCACCTTCTCAACCTTCTTCTTCATTGCCTGTCTCCTTCGTTGAACGCCGTATAGTATAGCATTTATAGTGCCTAGTGCCTAGTGCCTAGTGCTTAGTGCCTAGTGCCTAGTGCTTAGTGCCTAGTGCGGGAGTGACTAGTGCTTGTTCGGCTGGCCGGTTGACCGCTCGGTGTCTACTGGCACTCGTCATCAAAGGTCAAGCGCCAGCGGAGCGAGCAATCAGCCGATCAGCCGATCATCCGACCAGCCGAAAGCCTGGAGGCCGTCCCCCAAAAGTTCAAACGAAGCATAGGCCCTTGGGTCACGGCATTGGCAATAGAGCGACCCGTTCGCCCTCCGGCAATCCGGCGTTGATGATCTCCGCCGCCAATGCCGCCGCATTCACCGTGTTTGTCTCGGCGCACATGTGAAGGACAAGGTTCTTGTAGATCAGGACATCTCTAACACTTGGGTTTCCATGCGATGAACATAAAAACAACATATTTGTGGCCGAGTCAAGATTACGGACAGAAAGATTAAGTGCCTGCGTCAGGGGCGTCCCTGCTGTTATCAAGGCCTTACGCTGGGCGAAGCCATGTATTCTCGCCTCCTTGCCGTTGGCACATCGTTCAAGATATCCTTTTGCAAGACTCTTCTGCGCATTCGTCGTTGAAACCACATGAAAATACGAGCGGTCATCTGTAGCAAAAGAATATGAGATTCCGCACACAAGAATATTGGTTGGCATAGTCCAGGTATTGCAGACTACCGTTTCATCTCCATGCGTCACTCCCATCAATGCCATAAGATGACGGCCCTCCTGACGGGTTCTACTCTCTCCCAACTCCAAAGGGGGTGGCGTCATAAGACTCCGATATTCATCCAGAGACCATGTTATGACATTCGTGTCCAGACCCATTCTGACTGCATATTCCCTGTTTGAGGCCATGATTTCTGCCAATACTGGTATTCTGTTTGTAACCTGGAACGCTTCGTACTCCATAATCACGTTTGTTGGAGGTTTCATAGATTCCAGTATGCCGGCCCACACTTCATCAAGATTGGCCTCGCTCCCATACCACAGATTCGTCTGATCATGCATTTCGGCATCTGTGTAGGCAATACACCGCAACAAAATAATCAAACTGGCAACGAAAAGAAAGAATGATTTGTGGCGTACCATGGCAGCTCCTTCACTTTCACTTTAGATTGTAGTTGAACTTTGGACTGGCATCTTCAAGCTTGACACCTATCTGGTATCTGCTGACCCTCCGCTCATTCTCAGTTGAATAGTCAATCACTGATCTCAGATAATCGTTAATCGACATCGTGCCCAGACAAGGGCCAATGCAGGCATCAAATACAAAGCCATTGCCCACCCATACGAAGACGTGCGATCCAAAGCAGGAACGCTGCGTCTCGTCGGAAGAACAGATTTGCGCGCGCAACACGGTATTGGTCATCAATAGCGTGATATTATGGCCTTGATTATCGACTTCGTCCTTCAGATATTCGACTTCATCAGCCAGTTCGTAAACTGGATTGTTACACAGTCCAACTCCTACGAGGTTTACTGTGTTGATATAGCCAAACGGCTTCATTTCAGCAAGTTGTGCATTTAATCCGACCATCCTTGCAAAAGTCGCCACGCCGTATGCCTGATCATAGCAGTTGACCCGGCTCTCACCGTGCGCCATATATCGCGTAAGTTCAAAGGTGCCATTCGTAGACCAGTAATGAGGCGCTGAATCTACAGTGTCGTACCTAAATCCCATATTGTGGAAAAGATTGGATGTTATGGCAACCATAATCTCTGGCGGATTGTTTTTACCCTCCAGAAATGCGCTACAGAAATCCAATGCATTCGTCCACAAGTTGGTCTCGCAGAAACCATTCGGCGTCCATGGTGGCTTTGGATAGGCGAGAAGCGTATAGACCATATGCGGACCAGTGGTGGCGCAGGCAAACTCCGTCACGGCAGACCCGTTCATCTGCTTAACCTTCCACTCCCATCTGTGGTCTGCCTTGCGAACCATACGCGCGATTGGTGCATCCATTGAGAAATCTGTCCATGTGGACTCGCCGTCCACAAACGCCACCGTCTGCGCTCCAAGTCTACCAAGAGGCGAATTCGTGCCAACCGTATCGGCGCACAACACTGCGGAATCAAGCGAGGGTGAGACCTTGAATCTTGCCTTGACCGTAGGCACGACATTTCCTGCGTAGCACACAGGATCGTTCTTCAAACCATCTCCACCCGTCCACCACTCTCCGTGCGAAGCGTCGAACATCTGGCTCGCATTCCGCCTAATGCTGACGGCGTCATTCGTGCAAACAGTGGAATCGTGATTGAACTTGATCTCCTCCACAGTGAACTTGTAGGCAGAAAGTATAGCCACTTTACCTTCACCTGTGAAGATATCGCTTGACGAATGCACACCCAGAAGACCATCAGGATCGGACACCACAACTGATTGCGGCACATTCAGGACATTTAGCGTATAATCGTAGTCCGGTCCCTGCTCGCGGCTGGTGGCTGCATGAGCAAGGCGCACTTCATAAGACCATCCTGGCTTGAGCAATGCCGTACGGGTCTCACATTGCCCATAGGCCGCATTCACCCACGAGAAAGCCCGTGGAGGCTTCCCCGCCCCACTTCCGGCCATTGGAGAAGCGGAAAGCAGATACTTCTCGGAATGGCTTGTGCTATGGTCGCCAAAATAGAACTGCATGGCAATGCGACTATTAGGTAGCCCGCCGTCTGTTGCGTCCGCCGGATCACTGCTCTGGGCGACCTCTGCACCATCATTCACGCCATCCCCGTCCGTGTCGCGTCCATCGGGAATTCCGTCGCCGTTCCGGTCACTGCCATCTGGGTTTGTCCTCCACGCACACTCCTCAGCATTTGTAAGCCCGTCGCCGTCGGGATCGGCGTTTGCATCGTCGTCTGTGCGCTCAGTCTGGCCGTTGTGGACTGTCGGATCAAACCCATAGCGGACTTCCCAGCCATCGTCCATGCCATCACCATCTGTGTCAGGCTGAAAAGGATCGAGTCCAATGGCAGCTTCCTGCGCGTTTGTCAGACCATCGCGGTCGGGATCTGCGTCCGCATTCGTGCGTGGATTGCCGTCCGACTCGTTGTCGGCCAGCGGATTCATACCATGCGCAAACTCCCATCCGTCGGGCAACCCATCGCCATCGGTGTCTGCATTCAGTGGATTCGTGCCAGTTCCGAAATGATATGCAATCGTCATACCGTTCGTCACGCTGCCCTGAACTCCGTCGGCGACAAGCAGATTCGGAACACCCCCGAATCCATGCGCGCCGACAATGCCAGTCGATCCGTCAATGCTCCCAGAAAGCGTCTCGTAATGCACATACACCGTGCCAGGTTCAGCCTCGGACACCGCAAGCAGAAAAGTGGAACTCTCCAGCGTCAAGTTCACATAGTCGTTGGGGTGCATCATGTCACGCCACTCCGCGACAAACCAGCGCCCCTGAGTCCCCTGAACAATTCCCGTACGCAGTTGACTGCCCCATCCCATCGTCCAGAACATACATCCATACGCCGCCACTGCCGCCTGTCCCGTCGCATACAGGTCTTCAGGATCGCCGATTGTGGCATAGGCGGGAATACTGGAGGCTCCATCGCCAAGAAACGCAACCATTCCCTCGAAATGAACAATCGCCCTGTTCGACCGATTGGCGGCAAACTCAACGAAGAAAGGGATGTCAACGGCAACGGACACCGAAGACGGCTGGTACATCAAGGCGCCGGAAATGACGTTCGTGAGCGATGACAGATCAAAAGGCGGCAACACGGCTCCGTATGAAACACGCGCCGCCTCGATGCCATCTTCAAAACCATCGCCATCCGTGTCGTCCCTTCGCGGGTTCGTGCCAATGGCACGCTCCTCGCCATTCAAGACTCCGTCTCCATCGTCGTCGTCGTCATCGCCTCCGAGTCCATCAAAGGCCATGGCGGCAAAGAAAGCGCTCTTTGGCATCATTCCGCCCGGCAAGCGCCAAGACTCCACCTCGACCGCCAGGTTCGTCACTCCCGCATCTGCCTCGGCCCATCCTATCGGCATCCACATACCAGCAACCAGATTCGTGCGCGCATAGAATTCAATGAACGGCGGAACGGCAAATGCACCGGCCCCCCACGAGACGCCGAGCGCGACGGAATTGGTCTGTCGCTCAATGCCCGTGAAACAAACATATGAACCGGAACCGCCAGTGCGCAGCCCTTCCATATTGTCCTCCTTTCTCTCTACAGCGTCCCTGCGCAGGGTGTCAAAATAATACGTGTTCCCGCTTCTGTCCTTTGTCGCTCCGTAGCGAACCATTCCTGCAACGACCGCTACAAGAACCACAGCTTCAGCTTTAGGCAGACGCAATCTGCCCTCAAAACGGCACAGTTGCAGATGTCCACGCTCGCGCATCACTGCGACAATCCACGCCGCAATCGACGCCACAAGGCCGACAAGCAACAGTAATGTGAAAGCCAAAACCATCTCTGGACATTCTCCTTCTTGTGGGAATGGCATGACAACTTCTCACCGCTTGCGGCGAATGATGATGCGGGAGTAGGGGCACTTGGGCTTGCCGTCAACGGTATAGGCGATGTCCGTGCGCCCGCGAAAGTTCTTCTTCACGCCAATCTCCTTGGCGAGATCGCCCGAACCCAATCCTACAAGCTCAAACTGCTCTGGATTGTAGATAGCAAGGAACGTATCTGGCACTCCCATCAACCCATACCAGTCCTCTGGAATGTTTTCTCGCCGTCCTACATCTATCGCATCAAGATTGTCGTATTTCGGATAATCTTCTGGCTTATACTTGCGAACGAACACATATTCCTCATGCCGTTTCGTGACATCGAGATTCGTGAACCAGCAGGCATTTCCGAGGCTACGCCACTTCTGCCCATTCTCGTCAATCCAGAAGCGCGTCTCCCGCGCCTCGTATGACTGCGGCACTTGAAAAGACATATCGCCGTTTTCATAGCCGAGCCATATCTTGTTTTCCCTTATGAACGAAAAGACTTCCTTGTAATGGGCCTCGTTCATGTTGCCGACGATGAGAAACTTCTTGTCGTACTGGACAAGTTGCGCAACGTATTCGCGAAAGAGGGAGAATGGCGGATTGGTGACAACGACATCGGCCTCCTTGAGGAGTTCGACGCACTCCGGCGAGCGGAAGTCGCCGTTGCCGTTGAGGCGGGTGAGGACGTTCTTGCGGTTCTTGATGAGGTATTCGACGTCGGCGATGTCAACCGTGCCGTCGCCGTTCTCGTCGCCGACCTCCGTGATGACGATCTTGTAGGCGCGGCGTTCGTGGCGAGGCTTCTTTTGCCGCAGAGAACGCAAAGGGCGCAAAGATTCGCCTTCCCTCTCTGCGTCCTCTGCGTTCTTTGCGGCTAAAACCTCTTCCCCAGAATCGAACAAATCCAGTTGCGTGTAGGCGACGGGGGAGCCATCGTAGCAGGTGGCGATGAGCTTCTTCAGGCCGAGGTCGTTGAAGCGCGAGGCGAAGTAGTAGAAGAAGTTGCTCTCGTATGGATCGTCGCAGTTGCACAGCACGGTCTTGCCCTTGAAGAAGCGCGTGTAGTGCTTCAGCTCCGCCTCGATGTCGCAGAGCTGCGTATAGAATTCGTCCTTCTTCGCGCTTTTCGCGTCGCCCAATGACTTGTTACCTGACATGTTTTTCCTTCTTCGATTGCGGCGCGGTCGGCGACCGCGCCCTGCCAATGCGGTCACGCGGGACGCGTGACCCTACCGAATCACCATTCTCCACCTTTGGCCAGATTGTGCGCGGCGCAGAGCATGCGTCCGTTCTCGATTTCGGTCTTGCCGCCGAGATGCCACGGCTTCACGTGGTCGGCGTGCATTTCGGAAATGTCGTACATCCGCTTCACGCCTTCCTTCACGCATTCGGGGCAACGCCCCTTCTGCCGCTCGTACATCGTCTGCTTCTGCCAGTCCTCGAATTGGCGGAGGTTCAGGTGGCTCTGGCGTCCGTCGAATATGTATTCGTAGATGCCGCTCTTTTCCTTCACTTCGTCGTCGGCGTAGAGTTCCGCCACGCGGCGCTGGATCGCCTCAAGGTCAAATTCCTTTTCGTGGTACTGGTTGTAGAGGATCCCCCACTCCACCTTCTCCATGCCCTTGCGATATGTGGGGAAGAGGCGCTTTGTCCACGCGATGACGTCCTGGAAATACCGCCACAGCGGCGCGGCGTCGGCATCGTCCTTGTGGGCGGACATGAACGCCTCCAACTTCTCCGTGTCGCGGAGGTCGCCGATGAACCACCGGAGTGCCTTTTCAAGCCCGCCCTGACGGTTCCACGTGTTGGCGGCGGGGAGGGTGAAGTAAATCTGCGGCTTGGTGGCGGAAAGACGCTGGGCGGGGGAGTTTGTGCGCGAGAAGTAGCGCTTCAAGTCCGTCACCCACGGCCCGGAATACTGCGCGTTGCGGATTTCCTGTCCGCTCAGACGCTCGCCGGCGATGTTGATCGTCTCGAACCAGCGGAGGCGGTCAGTGTCCGCGCCCTCGCAAACATAGACGAGCAACTGGTAGTCGAGTATGCGCTTCTTCTCCTTGGGGAGCAGCTGACTGAACGTGCGGGCGTGAGGATTGCCGAAAAGGCCGGGAATAGAGTAGCCGCGCGCAGGATCGTCGATGCTCACGAAGGTACAAAGCGAGATCGTGCGCTGCTGTCCGTCGAGAATCTCATAGGAACCGTCCTCGTTCTTCACCCAGTACATGATGCCGAGGGGGAAGTCCTTGGAAACGGTGTCGATGACGGCGTTGCGCTTCGCGTCGTCGTAGATGTAGTTGCGCTGGTACTTCGGGCGGATGTTGAGTCGCCCGCCGTATCCATAGATGCCCTCCTCTCGGTCGGAATCATCCACGTATCCGTCAACCACCTCGCGCACCGTCACTTTAAGAGGCTTGATGTTCATGCGGAACATTATACAAACTTCTTTGATTGAACGCAAACACGTTCTTTGCCCTGTTCGAAGTTGTGATTCGTGGTTCGTGGGGAGTGGGGAGTGGGGAGTGGGGAATTCTATTTTACGGTTGGAGCGGAGAGGGCTTTTTCAACTGCGGCTTCCACTTCCGCGAGCGGTGCCGTTGGTTCAAACCGGCGGATGATGCGTCCGTCGCGCCCGATCAGGAACTTGGTGAAGTTCCATTTGACGGACACCTTCTTTGCATAGTCGGGATCCTTGGCCGTCAGCATCCTGTCGAGAACCGGCGCGATCTTGCCGTCCTGCGGGAAACCATTGAATCTTGTGCCGGACGTCAGGAACTTGAAGAGCGGCGACGCCTTTTCGCCGTTCACATCGACCTTCGCGAACTGCGGGAAGGTC
>JAEEGL011866274.1_pt1 | contig 13225 bp, 8 predicted proteins | sample 9134231 | NCBI WGS metagenome assembly JAEEGL01 (sample SAMN16246548, study PRJNA631951) | gut metagenome | biome: gut microbiome; feature: rumen; material: fiber-attached | host: Bos | place: Iran: Karaj | collected 2018-10
GCTATCAAGGTGGTGACCGACGAGAACGACCTGATGATTATCAACAAGAGTGGTATCCTGATCCGTCTGAACGTGAGCGAGGTACGTGTCATGGGTCGTGCTACTCAGGGCGTCCGTCTGATTAACCTGACCAAGAAGAATGATACTATTGCCAGCGTCTGCAAGGTGCAGAAAGCTACTGAGGAGGAACTGGCTGAGGAACAGGAAAATCAGGAGATTGCAGAAAACCCAGAAACAAATAACGAATAACTGTTTAACTAATAAATATTTGTATATGAAAAAACTAATGATCATGGCTCTGATGGCAGGTGCTGCCACCACAGCCTTCGCACAGGATGCAGTGGTGAAAGAGGCCAAGAAACTGCAGTCTAAAGGTGACTTTGATGCTGCTGCTCAGATGCTGGCTCCAGCCCTCACTTCAAGCGAGACAGTAGATAAGGCCGCAGCATGGAACCTTCAGACTGATATTATGTTTGGTAAGTTCTCTGCCATTCAGGAGGAGAATCTGAAAAATCAGGTGGCTCAGAAGAAGGTGGCTTTTGATACCCTGGGCATGAATAATGCTTGCTATGAGGCTCTGAAAGCTGCTATCGAGTGCGATAAGTATGATGTACAGCCCAATGAGAAGGGTAAGGTGAAGATTCGTTTCCGTCAGTCTAACCAACAGCGTATGATGAATGTTCGCTTGAACCTGATCAATGCCGGTCTGTACGACTATAACCACAAGAACCTTGATGATGCTTTGGCTAAGTGGTCTCTTTACATTGATAGCCCTGAGAGCCCCCTGTTTACAGGCTTTGCTGACGTGGCTGACCTGACCAAGGATCAGTATCGTTCAGAGATTGCTTACTATGCAGGTCTGGTGGCATATCAGAAGAAAGACTACGCTACTGCAGAGAAGTATGCCCACATCGCTGCTCAGGATCCTAAGAAGGCTGCTGAGGCTAATGAGATTCTGCTCTTCTCTAAGAAGGAGACCATGAAGACCGCTGAGGACTCTCTGGCTTATGTCAACACTGTGAAGGACCTCCATAAGGCTAATCCTGAAGAGGAACGCTACTTCAACCTGCTGATGGAGTACTATACTCGTTCAAACAACCAGAAGGCTCTGGCTGCATGGGCAGAGGAAGAGATTGCTCTGAATGCTGAAAACAAGATGGCTTGGGCCCTGAAGGGTGAGGTTCAGATGAACGAGCGCGACTGGGACAATGCTGTTGAGTCATACAAGAAGGCTATCGAGATTGATCCTTCTTTCATCCAGTGCATTTTCAATGCCGGTGTATGTCTGAATGGTAAGGCTATCGACCTGAAGGATAAGTTGGCCGACAAGAATACCGGTGGTCTGACTAAGGCTAATGCAGATAAGGTGAAGGCTATCCTGAATGATGCCCTGTCATTCCTGGAGCGTGCTAAGGAACTGGATCCCGATCGTGAGAAGGTGAACTGGGCATATCCTCTTTATCAGATTTACTATTCGCTGGGCAACAAGGCCAAGTCTGACGAGATGGAGGCCCTGGTTAATGCCGGACGATAATATCAACCCTTTAAATTAGAGAATGAAGCAACTCCTTGCAGTTACGCTTCTCTTATTGATGACGACACCGTGCTTGATGGCTCAAAAGAAAGAGCTTAGTCAAGCACGGTCGTCTATCAAGAGTGGCAAATACGCAGATGCAGAGAAAACACTGACCGCTCTGCTGAAAGATTCGATCAACCGTACCAATAAGCGTATCTGGTTGGCCTACTATGATGCCGTGCTCGGACAGTATGAGCAGGGCAATGAGAAATTATATCTCAAACAACAATACGATACGGCATCTTTCTTTTCAAAGGCTCTTCAGATGCTGACTATCGCTGAGACACTCGATAGTCTCACGACGGATAATCGCAAGAGTCATTCGAATCAGTTGAACACCCTTCGTCCCAATATCTTCAATGGGGGCTCTTTCCTGTTGAGAAAAGGAAAATGGGCTGAGGCCTATCGTTTTTATGAGGCCTATCTGGATTGTGCCCGCCAGCCTCTGTTTCAAGCATTCCATTACGATTCCCTTGATACGCGTATGTCCGAGGCAGCTTATTGGGCTACCTATTGTGGCTATAAACAGCAGGACCCTGTATTGACGCTCCGTCATAGTAAGCGTGCGCTTCAGGATACGATAAAGGCCGATTTTACCCTGCAGTTTATAGCAGAGGCCCGCAAATGGCTCAAGGATGACGAACTCTATGTGCAGACGCTTGAAGAAGGCTTCCGCCGTTATCCGCAGTTCCATTATTTCTTCCCTCGCCTCATGGATGCCTATATTAGTATGGGACAGCATGAAAAGGCCTTGGCACTGGCTGATAGTGCACTGGTAGTCAATCCCTCCAGTGAACTGTTTCTCTTTGCTAAGTCCACCACGCTATTGCGTATGGAGCGCTATGCTGAGAGTATCAAGTATAGTGAGCGACTCATTGAATTGAATCCAAACTTAGCCGAACCTTATTTCAATGCAGGTACGGCTTATGTCAATATAGCTGAACGCCATAGCGATAAAGGTGATAAGAAACAGATGCGCCAGGCTTATCATAAGGCATGTCCTTTCATGGAACATTATCGCAAGCTGATGCCAAAAGAAAAGGCAAAGTGGGCACCAGTGCTCTATCGTATCTATCTGAACCTGAATATGGGTAAACAGTTTGATGAGATTGATCAGCTGTTGAAGAAATAAACCTCAAATCTCCGTTTGGCCCAAAGGGACGCTTTTACAAAGCGGAGCGACTAAAAGAAACCTCAATGAAAAATATCTGCATTGTTGCGGGCGCACGCCCTAATTTCGTGAAAGTGGCACCATTGATTCGTGCTATTGAGAAGGCCGAGGGTGCCGAGTATGAACTGGTATATACCGGTAGAGAGGATGACCCAACATTGGAGTCTTCGCTCTTTGATGATTTGCAGATGCCCCGTCCGTCTGTTTTCTTTGGTGTTGACAGCACCAGTCTGAATGAGATAACCAGTAGGGTGATGGCTCATTTCGATGCTTATCTGGATGCTAATCCTGCCGATGTGGTCATTGTGGTCGATGACCTTGCCTCTACGATGGCAGCTGCCATCGTCACTAAGAAGCGTGGCATCAAACTGGCACATCTTGTTGCAGGTACCCGTTCTTTTGATATGCACATGCCAAAGGAGGTGAACCGATTGGTCATTGATGCCCTCAGTGACTACCTTTTCACTGCAGGCACGCGTAGTAATAGTGTGGCAGCACGTGAACAGTCGGATAGCAATAATACATATATGGTAGGTAACATCCTGATGGATACGCTCCGTTTCAACCATCAGCGACTAATCAAACCTGAAATCTCTGACCTCAAACCTCAAACCTATTATGTCTTTACGCTTAATAGGAAAGCACTCCTTGCTGACGAGGAGAAGTTAAAGCTGATGCTTGGGGCTATGTGTGAGGCTGCAGGCGATACCCCCATCATCGCTCCTCTGCGAGGAATGGCCTATGAGGTAGTATCACGTTTGAAACCTCTCTCCTCTAACCTCCAACCTCTCACCTCTCTGAATTATCTTGAGTTCGGTTGGCTCACGGCTCATGCCAAGGGGATTATCACTGATAGTGGTAATGTGGCCGAAGAGGCCACGTTCAACGGCGTGCCTTGTATCACGCTGAACAGCTATACGGAGCATCAGGAGACTGTCAGTGTGGGCAGTAATGTGTTGGTAGGCGAGGATCCTCAGCGATTGAAAGAGGAAATACAGCGCATAGAAGCCGGACAATGGAAGAAATGTGCACTGCCTGAGCGGTGGGATGGTCGCACGGCAGAACGCATCGTTCAGATCTTATTGGGTTGATAGTGTAACAGAAATCTCAGTTGATTTTATGAGAAAAATAAAACGGTTAGACATGAAGCCTAACCGTTTCTTTTTTTTAATAGTTTTCTGCCTTTACCTGGAAGTATGCCTTGGGGTGGTCGCAGACGGGACAAATCTCAGGAGCTTTTTTGCCGATGATGATGTGTCCGCAGTTGCTGCACTGCCAGATGACGTCATTGTCCTTTGAGAATACGCACTCTTTCTTGACGTTGTCCAGCAACTTGCGATAACGCTCCTCGTGCTCTTTCTCAATCTTTGCCACCATTCTGAACTTGGCTGCAATCTCCTTGAATCCCTCTTCATCAGCCTCCTCGGCCATGCGAGCATACATATCTGTCCACTCGTAGTTCTCACCATTGGCTGCATCCTCAAGGTTAGTCATGGTGTCTTCAATCTTGCCACCATGCAGGTATTTGAACCAAATCTCTGCGTGCTCCTTCTCGTTGGCAGCTGTCTCCAGGAAGATATTGCTAATCTGTACAAAACCATCCTTCTTTGCTTTTGAAGCATAGTAGGTGTACTTGTTGCGTGCCTGACTCTCGCCTGCAAAAGCTTCCTGCAGGTTTTTCTCTGTCTTTGTTCCTTTCAAATCCTTCATTTCTGTAAGTTTTTGTTTAGTGAATAATTGGGTTAGTTTTTCTCTCAGCGACAAAGATACGAATAAGTTTTCGAATAAAAAAATGAAATGTGTTTATTTTTCATAAACAACAAAAAAGATGCCCGTGGTTGAACGGGCATCTCTTTTTTTTATAGCGAATTTAATTATTCGGGCAGATTGTCTTCCCAACCTTCATTCTGTTCTGTACCGAATCCAGCATTGATTTCATCAGCAGGAATAGGATAAACGAACTTTGCAACATCAAAGTTGGCGATGGTTGTAGCAACAGTAATCTTCAGTCCCTGACGACGTGCATCAAACCAGCGGAATCCTTCCAGATACAACTCGCGAACACGCTCATCATTGATAAAGCTGAGCAAATCGTCCTTTGTTGCAGGCAGATCTGCAACGCTTGTGATGGCGCTATTACGCTTAGCAGTGAACAGCAATGCATTCTGTGCTTCAGTAATATTATTCTGACGTGCCTCACATTCTGCAATGATCAGATACATCTCTGAAAGACGGAACACGGGAATATTGCTGACAGCCTTATCACCAGAAAGACCACAGTATTTATACTGAGACTTGTCAAGAACTGCTGCACGATAGTCTGTTGCGGCAAAGAGTCCAGAAACAGTTGCAGAAACCTCACCGCCGTAACTTCCGTAAAGAGTATTTAGAGCATTTGCAGACAAATTATCGTCGCTAGTCTTACAAATAGTGAAGATATCCTCGTCCGAAATAGCGTTTGTTGCCCACATAGAAGCATAGTTTGCAGCAGTAGCCCCTGTAGATTTACGTGCCGTAATAGCGTTCTCGGCTGCAGTCTTGGCAGCTGTCAAATTACCCATGAACAGATTTACACGAGCCTCCAAAGCATAGATAGCAGCTTTGTTGAAGTAGAACTGTGGTGCACCATTCATCTCTTCCTCGTCAGTATAGAGATCTTTTGCCTTCTGGATATCCTCCAAGACAAGTGCATAACAGTCTTCTACGCTTGAGCGATGTACCTGGTCGCTTGTTGTAAATGGTTTGTCCTTAACAAGAATAATACCAAGCTGATTATTGGTCTGTCCGGGCTGGTAAGGCAAGCCGAAAACGTTTGTCAGCGTGAATGTTGCCAATGCACGAAGAGCATAGCACTGAGACAGGTATGAGTCAATTGCTGCGCTTTCATCGTCGCTAACACCTGCTGCTTTTACTTTCTCTGCACCATTGAAGGTACGAACGCAACGGTCAATAACTTTGTAGCCATAGTTCCAAATCTCTTCCAATTCACCATTGGTGTCGGTAATCTGATAGGTATTAATAGCTACGAAATGACCTGATGATGCATCTGCTGTAGCCAAATCGGCTGCCATATCGCCCAAAGCCACAACATTACGGCCGTAGAAGCGATAGTTTCCTAATGCATTATAAGCTCCAATCATTCCATTCTTCACATCCTTGGCATTACTGAATGCAGCATCTGAAGTTCTGTTCTGCTCCATATCGAGATCAAAGAAGTTATCACCACATGACGTCAATCCCAAAGCAAGAACTGTTCCGATTGCAAATATCTTAATATTTTTCATACGAAATGTCTATTTTATAAATTAATCGTTAAAAACTTACGTTAGCACCGAACACAATGTTGCGGGGGTTGGGGAAGTTCCACCACTGTACTCCGTTTGCACCAACACTTGCAGGATCGAAACCACGGTAGTTGCTAGCACCCCATGTGTAGAGGTTATCGGCCTGTGCATAGATGCGAAGACGGCTTACATAGAATTTCTCTGTCAACTCAGAAGGCAGAGTGTAACCCAATGTAATGTTACGCAGCTTTACATAGTTGCCGTTCATCAAGAACTGGCTGCTGTGCTTACCCGCATTGCCGAATGCGACAAGACGGGGAACGTCTGTAACGTCACCTGGTTTCTGCCAGCGGTTCTTATAAACATATTCAGTGAAGTTCTCACCATAAGAGCCACCAATTTGCTCGTCGTAACGCAGATGGTTACCATAGATCTTACGACCAAATGAGTAGTTCAGCTGGAATGAGAAGTCGAAGCCCTTCCAATTCAGGTTGTTGGTAAATGCGCCATAGAAAGAAGGGTTAGCATCGCCAAGATAACGCTTAGCAGCCTTGTTGTAGTTGCTGGTAGTCTCATCACCGGTTTCGTTCAAATACCAGAGGGGGTTACCTGTCTCAGGATCAACACCAGCATACTCTTTCATCTTGTACTGATATATAGGATAGCCAACTTCTGTTGTCTGATAGTTTCCTTCGATAGGCAAATCGGTGGACAACTTCTTAACCTCGTTCTTGTTGTGTGAACCAGAGAATGATACGTTCCAACTCAAGTCATTGTTCTTGATGATGTTTGCACCAATGGTAAACTCAATACCCTTGTTCTGCAGTTCACCGATATTCTTATAGAATGAAGACATACCCATAGCATAAGAAGTAGGTACTGCAAATACCATATCAGTGGTGTTGTGAACGTAGTAGTCGAACTCGATGTTGAATCTCTTCAGCAGAGTCATGTCGAAACCAATGTTAAACTTGGCAGTGCGTTCCCATTTCAAATTTTCGTTACCTATCTGCTCGTAAGCCATACTTGGCTGTCCATTGTAGTTGTAACCAAATCCGAACAGGTCTTTTGCTGCATACCAAGAACCACCAACCTCAGAGTTACCTGATGTACCATAAGAAGCACGCAGGGTCAGATTGTCAAGCCAATTGGATGTGCCAGCCATGAATTTCTCAGCAGAAAGACGATACTTAGCACCTACAGAACCGAACACACCCCAACGGTTGCTGCTCATGAAACGTGAAGAACCATCAGCACGAAGGCTTGCAGACAGATAGTATTTGTTCTGATAGTCGTATTCTACATTTCCAAAGAATGAAGCCAAAGTCATACGGTCAATTGTTGTAGAAGCAGAACTTGGAGTTGCTGCGTTTGCCACCTGAGGTTTGTCATCAACAGGATAGTTTGAAGCAGCGAGATAAGCCTGCTTCAACCATGTTTTCTGTGCTTCCTGACCCAACATAAGATTCAGGTTGTGAGCATTGTTGAACGTCTTAATCCAGTTAACGGTATTGGTAATCTGGAGGTGAACGTTGGTATTGTTTGAGTTCTCACCCATACCATTCATATCTTTACCTTGAGGCTGCATGAATGACCAAAGACCAAATTCGTCAACGAGGTGTACGTCGGCACTTGCACGTGACAAGAAGAAAATCTCAGGAGTGAAGTTAATCTGCATCCAAGGAGAAATAAGTACACGATACTGCTTTGCAAGACTTTGGTCACCTGTTGCACTGCGCTGTGCAACGGGGTTGTAGCCATTTACAGTGTCGAAGTTCCATGAACCATCTTCGTTCTTTGGGGTGGTGATAGGACTCTGCATGTAAGCCTGAGTGATGGGGTCAGTGTAATAGCCGCCACCAGCACCCATATTGGTCTCAGAGTATACGAGGTTAGTGTTAAAACCGTACTTAACTACCTTTGAGGGAGCGTGATCGAAATTGAAACGGAATGAATAACGCTCCATATCCTTACCAATAACAATAGCCTCGTCGCTCAAGTAGTCCAAACTCAAGTAGTATGAAGGAGAATAAGCATTCATGCCACCACCCTGAATGTCGATAGAATAGTTCTGAGTCAGACCATTACGAGTAACTTCATCAAGCCAATTGGCTGTTCTTCCCTCTGTAAAACCATTAAGAGCCTTGAAAAGTTCCCAACGATCGTCACCATTTGTCAAGTCGAAGGCATCACCAAAATATCTCCAGTTGTAGTATGCGTCAACACTATTTGCTCCATCAAGCTCCTGCTCGTTAGCCAAAGCCTCTTGCCACAGTTCCTTGTACTGGTCGGCATTAACGGGTGAGTAGTTGAAATGCTTATAGGCTGGCATCATCTCCCAACCAATCTTGGCATTGAAGTTAACCTTGGTCTTACCTGCCTTACCTTTCTTGGTAGTAATAACGATAACACCGTTGGCAGCGCGAGCACCATAGATAGATGTTGCAGTAGCATCTTTCAATACAGTGATAGACTCGATATCATTGGCATTCAGGTTTGCAAGAGGAGAAATCTCCTGACCTTCGTCGGAACGAATACCAACAACATCTGAGCTATAGGCTACACCGTCAACAACGTAAAGAGGCTGTGTACCTGAGTTCAGTGAGTTTCGACCACGAATGAAAATTGTAGCGGGAGCACCAGGCTGGCCAGACTCAGTTGTTAACTGAAGACCTGTTACAGCACCTTCAAGTGCTTTGATTGGGTTAGCGTCGGTTTTGTTTGAAATCTTGTCAGCATTCAGTGTTGATGCGGCACCGGTAAATGCTGCTTTACGTGTTACACCATAACCGGTAATAACAACCTCGCCAAGAGCAGTCTCGTCATTGGCTAATACAATGCGCATGTTTGGACGGACACTTGCTTCCTGAGTCTGCATACCAATATAGGTGATGCGCAGAGTCTTCTTGCCTTCTGGTACAGTTAGTGCAAACTGACCACTCGCGTTCGTTACAGTACCGACGTTTGTACCTACAACAAGAACGGACGCACCAACTACTGGCTGATTGTCTTCTTGAGACACAACGGTACCACTGACTTTTGTCTGAGCAAATACTCCTCCTACCAGAAGGAATAAGCCCACTAACATTGTCATTAGTCTTTTTTCCATAAATCTCTCTCGTTTTTTAAGTTAAAAAATAATGTTAAAATTATATTATTATATATTTGTTCGCGTGTACTTATTTTATTTTATAGTTATGTCTACATATTTGTTTCTAAGTCATAATTTTCTGTAATTTTTATGCTTTTTCTTTGCACATATTGCTTACAACGTGCAAAAATACGTAAGAATTATTAAATATACAAATAAATTGCCAAAAAAGTTTCAAAAACGTACAAATTATGTCAATTTGTTATTGATTTTGCACATTTTCGATGATTATGTGTATCATTCTGAAAGGTTTTTATTTGTTTTTCTCTCATTTCGTAATTTTTGCCTCTTTTGAAGAGTTTTGTTTAATATGTTATATAAAAAGATTGTGTATTCAAAAGTATGGTGTTTGTGATTGCTAAGTATGCCACTTAGCACCCGTTAATATGGTTCTTTTTGATAAGTAGTTTAAATAAGACCATAAGTAACTTAAATTAAATCATAAGTAACTTCTTTACTGTCTGGCTAAATATCGAGGTGAACTATGGTTGACGACGGCGAGGTGGACACTATACACTAAAAAACACGTTTTTCAAAAAAACTTCGCGTACACATGCGCATATACGTACGCGATAACTTTTTAAAATTTGCAGTTTTTAGTGTATAGTGTCCAGTGTCCGGGATGAAACCATCTGTTATAGGAAAACCACTGATTTAAGGCTTGGAAAACAGAGGATTGGGACTCGTAAACCACTGATTTCCGATGTCTAAACCACTGAGTTGCGACCTCAAAGTCACTAATTTCTGATGTCAAAATCACTGATTTGTCAGAACTCCAGTCACTCCAGTCATCAAAAGTAGCTTGAAACATCATCAAAAGTAACTTGAATAAAATAATAAGTAGCTTAAATAAATTACTGAATAGTCTACTTATATCTTGATTTTTTAGTCAAAAAACTCCCTTCAGTACAACAGGCATAGTATCAGAAAGATAACTTGCTGCTGAAGGGAGTTTTGAAGAAGAAAAATTTTTTTTATATTGTTATTTCGCCGCGTATACTCTGTTTCATGAACTCTCTTACTTGCTCGGGATCGTCGTATTTGCCTTGCAGATACATCAGTTTGGTGACAGCGGCCTCTACAGTTCCATCGTAACCGCTGATGACGCCTGCCTCCTGAAGCTGGTAGCCTGTGTCGTAGCGCCCCATCTCCACACAACCTTGCAGACATTGACTGATATTGATGATGACTTTGCCTCTGCGGGTGCCTTCACGTAGAGCTCTGAGCAACCATGGATTCTGAGGCGCGTTGCCAGAGCCGAAGGTGCGCATCACAATGGCACGCAGATTGGGCGTGGCAATGATATGGCGAATCAAATCCTCACGGATGCCTGGGAACAATGAGAAGATGATCACGTTGTTGTCGAGCTTGAATTGAGGACTGAGAATTCTTTTAGTCGCTCCGCTTTGTAAAAGCGTCCCTTTGGGCCGAGCGGAGAATTGAGGTTTGAGGATGAACTCGTCGTGATAGGCTATCTCAACACCGGCATCGGCCAGGTGCGGATAATTGAACGACTCAAAGGCGTCGAACTCATCAGCACTCTGTTTGGTGGTGCGATTACCGCGCATCAAGTGGCCATTGAAATAGATGCATACTTCGGGTACCTTTGCCGTACCGTCCGGACGACGTGCAGCCGCAATCTCGATACTGGTAATCAGGTTCTCTTTGCCATCGGTGCGCAACTGACCGATAGGCAGCTGTGAACCGGTGAGGATAACGGGCTTGGTGAGGTTTTCGAGCATGAATGACAGAGCTGAGGCTGTATAAGCCATCGTATCTGTGCCATGCAGAATCACAAAACCATCGTAGTTCTCGTAGTGATCGGCAATGATATGTGCCAGTTCCGTCCAAAGTTTTGGCGACATATCGCTGGAGTCGATGGGCGGGTTGAACTGATAGGTGGCTATCTCGGTCTGGAACTGTGCCAGTTCTGGCACCCTACTAAGCAGGTGCTCGAAGTCAAATGGCTCCAGAGCACCTGTCAGCGGGTTTTGGTTCATACCGATTGTACCGCCTGTGTAGATTAAAAGAACCTTAGAGGTTTGCATTAGAAGCGGAAATCGAGTTCGACATCAACCATGTTGTAGTTGTGCTTGTCGGGGGCAGCAATGGTGCGGTCGTTTATACGAGCATACTCCACGTTGAGCTGCAGGTTCTTTGTGAAGAGGTAGTCGGCACCAATCTCGTACTGAGTCTTTGACTGTCCCCATTCCTTAGCCTCGCGATACAGGTCGTAGCGTGCTTTCACGTGCATCTTGTTCTTCTGGATTGGAGCAATGCAGAGAGCGTAGATACCATCAGCCTTGTCGCTGGTGTGATTAGCATTCCAACCTTGACTGTGGATATACTCCGTGCGGAAAGTCCAATCGTCGGCAGTATATTCTCCAGAGAGGGCATAGCGGTTCTTCTCGCCTACGCCAGCACGGCTACCAGTCCATCCGAAGGCACCGATGCGCATACCCTTGATAGGCATTACCCATGCACCACCAATAATATCCTTGCGATTGTCTTTGTCCTTCTGGTTGATGCCTTCGCCGTTGAAAACACCTACCTGGTAGTGTAACAGGTTGCGACCTTCAGCATTCTTCAGGAGGTCACCCTGAATCTGTACACCGATATCACGGCCGTTAGAAGCCTGTCCGCCACAGCGATCAGAGAAACCTGCCAGTTTACTAACGTTCTGAGAGTAGCTCATGAAGCCCTGCGTGATAGGGTGCATGGGGTTCTCGAAAGTGAAAGGACGCTTGAACTGACCGGCCTTCACTTTGAAGAACTCGTATTTCTGCCACTCACCGAACAGGTCAACCAAACGGATGTCGGTCTTGCCGGCATTGTCGGGATCGTAGGTGTTACCGTTAATCTGCATCTGAGCCTTCCAATAAAAGTCCTCGTGTGCACGACCTTCGAGTGACATACGTACCAAACGCAGGTTGAAACCGTTGTTCTCAGAGCCATCCTTATCGCTGGCCTGATACTGTACCATGCCGTATCCACTGAATTTTACGTTCTGGAACCATTCGTTTTGAGCCTGTGAGCTCAGTGCTGCGCCCATCATCAGGGCTGCCATTAAAATCTTCTTCATAGTCTCGATATTTTATTTCTTTACTAATAATACAACATTTTCAACATGTGGCGTATGTGGGAACATATCCACGGGTTGCACCTCAACAACCTTATAGGCTACGTCAAGATCCTGCAGGTCACGAGCCTGTGTGGCTGGGTTGCACGATACATAGACAATGCGGTCGGGGGCGGCGTTGAGAATTGTCTTTATCACATCGGGGTGCATGCCGGCGCGGGGAGGGTCGGTGATGATGACATCTGGACGTCCATGCTCTGCAATGAAATCATCTGTCAGGATGTCTTTCATATCGCCAGCATAGAACAGAGTGTTCTCGATGCCGTTGATTTCGGAGTTGATCTTCGCATCCTCGATGGCTTCGGGTACATACTCAATGCCAATGACCTTCTTGGCTTTCTTAGCTACGAAGTTTGCGATTGTGCCTGTACCAGTGTAAAGGTCGTAGACCAACTCGCTACCTGTAAGACCAGCAAACTCGCGAGCCACGGAATATAGATGGTAAGCCTGCTCGGTATTAGTCTGGTAGAACGACTTCGGTCCAACCTTGAACTTCAGGTCTTCCATCAACTCGAAGATGTGGTCCTTGCCCTTGAATACCAGAATGTCCTGATCGCCAATGGTGTCGTTACACTTCTGGTTGTCCAGATAGAGTAGGGATGTGATTTGTGGGAAAGTGTCGGCCACGTGTTGCAGCAGATCAAGTGCTTCTTTCTCACCGCCTGTCTCGTCATAGTGGAACTGGATGATGACCATCCATTCTCCGCTGGCACTGTTGCGAATGATGACGTCACGCAACAATCCAACTTGAGCACGCAGGTCAAAGAACGATATGCCGTGCTCCATGGCGTAGTCGCGGATGTCGTTGCGGATCTGATTATGCAGGTCGTCCATCAGCCAGCACTTCTCGATAGGAAGTATCTTGTCGAAAGCACCTGTGATATGGAAACCGATGGCGGGCACA
>JAEEGL012060535.1_pt1 | contig 13225 bp, 14 predicted proteins | sample 9134231 | NCBI WGS metagenome assembly JAEEGL01 (sample SAMN16246548, study PRJNA631951) | gut metagenome | biome: gut microbiome; feature: rumen; material: fiber-attached | host: Bos | place: Iran: Karaj | collected 2018-10
CGAGGTGGAGGCACAGATCGAGCTGGCGGAACTCTCGGAGCACTATTGCTATCCCTATCGTGTGACCCTGCGGGGAAGATGGTCGGCGCAGCAGCGACAGTCGCTCAGCGAGTATCTGTTTCAGACCCTGGGGATTCCTGAGGAGCGGCAGATATGGCAGGAAGAATAGATTTCAAGGCGATCTCACAAAAGCTGAAGCAGCTGAAATATCCCGCGCTGATCCTGCTGCTCGGTCTGGTTCTGATTCTATGGCCGGCCCGGCAGAAGCAGCCGGAAAGCGCACAGCCGCCGGCGCCGGCGCCGGAACAGAGCATGGAAGCGCAGCTCGAAGAGATCCTTTCTTGCATCAATGGCGCAGGGCCTGTGCGGGTTTTTCTGACCAAACAGACGGGAAATGAGACGGTCTACCAAACAGACGAGACACTGAACAAAGACGCCGATACGGAAAACCGCACCCGCACCACCGTGCTGGCCCGGGAATCCGGCGGCGCGGACGTACCGGTGGAGCGAAAGACGGTGTACGCGCAGTATCGCGGCGCGCTGATCGTCTGCGCAGGAGCGGATTCGCCGCAGGTGCGGCTGGATCTGGTGAATGCCGTGGCAGGTCTGACCGGCCTGAGTACGGATCGAATCACAGTGGTCAAAATGAAGCAATAGCGGGAGGATGCATCATGAAGATTTGGAAACGAAACGCCGTGGCAGTGACCGTATTCCTGTTTGTCTGCGCGGGGATCTATCTCAACTGGTATTACACAAAGCAGGCGGATACGCCGGCCCTGGAACAGACGCTCAATTCCGAGCAGGTGATGGGGGAGGATACGCTGGTCTTTTCCTCGGACGGCGACAGCGCGCCTGCCGAAGCGGCGAAGCAGACCGCCGCGGAAGCGGAGCACAGCGCCGATTCCTTTGCCACGATCCGGCTCAGCCGTCAGGGCGCGCGCGATGCGGCCATCGAGACCCTGCAGGAAACCATCGCATATGCCGAAGGGGATGACTCTGCCACCACCACGTCAAAGGAGCTGGAGGACATTGTGCAGACCTCCCTGAGCGAGGCGCAGATCGAGAGCCTGATCGTGGCAAAGGGATATGAAGACTGCGTGGCATATATGACCGACGAAGGCATTTCCATTGCGGTCGCCGCACCGGAGGACGGCCTGAAGGATTCCGACGTGGCCCTGATCAGCGATGTTGTCACCGGGCAGACAGACTATGATCTGACGGATATTCGCATCATTGAGGTGAAATAGTCTTGTATTTTTTCTGAAATGTGCTACAATAAAAGCACCACAAAGGAGGTCAGCGAACATGAGTGAATTGAAAGAATATATCACGCAGGAGCAGGAAAACGGCGCGATCTTTATCTCCCAGGATGTGATCGCCACCATCGCTGCGGTCGCTGCAAGCGAGGTCGAGGGCGTCAGCGCACTGGCGGGCAGCCAGGGCGGCGAATTCTCCGACCGGTTCAGCAAAAAGAGCATCGCCAAGGGCATCCGCCTGAGCCAGAACGATAACGATGAGATCTGCGTTGAGTGCAGCCTCATCGCCCAGTACGGCTACAGCGTGCTGGATCTGGCCAAAAACGTTCAGGAGGGCGTCCATGCCGCCATCGAATCCATGACCGGCCTCAAGGTCGCGTCTGTGGACGTCAATGTCAGCGGCATCAATATGAAGAAATAATGCAAAAGACTTTTTGGAGAATTCGGGTATGACTAGGTCGACTGCCAGAGAAATCGCCATCCATCTGGTCTATGGCATGGATTATACCCATGCCGATATCGACCAGACCTTGGAAACCCTGCTGGAAACAGGCTATTATTCCGGCCTGGGCAAGGAGTTTGAGCTTTACCAGGAGCGGCCGAACCGGAAACAGATGGAGTATATCCGTACTGTGGCCGGCGGATGCGCTGAGAAAAGGGAAGAGCTCGACGAGATCGTTGCCCGTTACGCCATCGGCTGGAGCGTTTCGCGCATTTCCCGTCTGGTCAAGGCCATTTTGCATGTGTCCATTTTTGAGGTCCTCTACGTTGATGACGTGCCCACGGGCGTCGCCATCAACGAGGCGGTCCGGCTGACCCGTGTTTATGAGGACGAGGAGGTCGTGGCCTTTGTCAACGGTATCCTCGGCGCCTTTGCCAGGGATCACCATGCGGAGCATGAGTCATGATCGTCCTGGGCTTTGATACCAGCAACTATACAACTTCCATTGCGGCATATGACGGCGGACGCGGGCACAACTGTTCGCGTCTGTTGGACGTTCGTCCGGGAGAACTGGGGCTTCGCCAAAGCGATGCCCTTTTTTCCCATATGAAGCGTCTTCCGGCGCTGGCGGCGCAGCTGATGGACGAGATCGGCGCCTGCGATGATGTTGTTGCTTTGGGCGTGAGCACCCGGCCCCGGGCCGTGGAGGGCTCTTACATGCCCTGCTTTCTGGCCGGGGAGAGTCAGGCGCGCGTGCTCGCGTCGGTGCTGAACGTGCCGGTGTATTCCTTTTCCCATCAGCAGGGACACATCGCAGCCGCCTGCTGGGGTGCGGAGCGAATGGATCTTTTAAAGACGCCCCATCTTGCCTGGCACCTGTCCGGCGGCACCACGGAGCTTCTGCTGGTGGAGCCGGAGCTTCGGGCAGCGTGCATCGGCGGCACCACAGACCTGTCCGCAGGTCAGCTCATCGACCGGACCGGACAGATGCTTGGCCTGGATTTCCCCGCGGGCAAAGCGATCGATCGCCTGAGCGCCGGGTCGGACAGCGCTGATCTGTTCCGTGTACGGGTGGACGGGGCGCAGTTTTCCCTGTCCGGGGTGCAGAACAAACTGCGCGAATATTTTGAAAAGACCGGCGATCCCGCGGCAACGGCCCGTTACTGCCTTCGTTCGATCATTCATGCGGTCCGGAAGGCCACGAAGCAGGCTTTGGATGAGCATCCCGGGCTGCCGGTGGTGTTTTCCGGCGGCGTTGCTTCCAATTCGATGCTGCGTGAGGCTTTTGCGGGCCTTGACGCCGTTTTCTGTCCGCCTGCGTATTCCACAGACAATGCCATGGGAATCGCGGTTCTGACATGGGAGGCTTACCATGGAGCGTAGAATCCTTGAGGTCAGCCAGATCAACGCTTACATCAAGCAGATGTTCGACGATGATCCTGCGCTGCAGAGTCTGTGCGTTCGCGGTGAGATTTCAAACTATAAGGTCTATCCCTCGGGGCATCACTATTTCACCCTGAAGGATCAGAATGCGGCCCTGCGCTGTGTTCTGTTCCGCGGCAGCGCCGCGGCGCTGCGATTCCGCCCGGAGAACGGCATGCGCGTATTGGCATTCGGGCGCGTCTCCGTTTTTCCCCGGGACGGGGCCTATCAGCTCTATTGCTCCGCGCTGAGTCCGGACGGCGTTGGAGATCTGCATGTGGCCTTCGAGCAGCTCAAGGAAAAGCTTCGCCTGGAGGGCCTGTTCGATCCGGCGCACAAAAAGCCCCTGCCGGAGTACCCGCACACCGTGGCGATCATCACCTCCGGCGCCGGCGCGGCGATCCATGATATGCTGCGTATCCTCAAGGCCCGTTATCCGCTGTGCAGGGCCGTGATCCTGCCTGTGCGGGTGCAGGGCCCGGAGGCGCCGCCGGAAATCTGCGGCGCGATCCGCTATGTCAACCGTTTTCGGCTGGCCGATCTCATCATCACCGGACGGGGCGGCGGCTCCATCGAGGACCTCTGGGCCTTCAATGATGAGCGCGTGGCCCGGGAAATATACAAATCCGAAATACCGGTTATTTCCGCTGTCGGCCATGAGCCGGATGTGACCATTTCCGATTTTGTCGCCGATCTGCGGGCAGCCACCCCCAGTAACGCTGCGGAGCTGGCGACGCCCGATCAGGCCGATCTGCGTGTGAAGCTCCGCGCTTTCGAGAGCTCCATGCTCCAGAGCGTTCAGCGCAGGACAAAGCTCAGCCGGCAGCGTCTGGACGCCTTTGCCGCGTCCCGCGTGCTCCGCAGTCCCGTGGCCTATGTGCAGGACCGGCGACTGCTTTTGGATTACCTGTCCAAGTCTCTGCGCGCCGGCGCCGACGGCGCCGTTTCTAAGGCGCGGCAGCGGTATGCGGCCCTCGCCGCAGGTCTCGACGCCATGAGCCCGCTGAAGGTTTTGCGCCGGGGATATTCTGTTGCTTTAACCGGGCAGGGACATGTTGTGAAGAGTATCCGCCAGCTGCAGCCGGGCGCCGGAATTACCCTGCGCCTGTGCGACGGCGCCGCCGATGCTGTGATCCGAGCCGTAAAGGAGGAACGAGATGGAACAGTCGAAAAGCTTTGAAACCGCCATGAAACGGCTGGAGGAGATCGTCCGCACCATGGAACGCGGCGAACTGCCCCTGGAAGAATCCCTCAAGCTTTTTGAAGAGGGGACCGCGCTTGTGCGCAGCTGCACCAAGCAGCTTGACGAAGCGGAAATGAAGATCGTGAAGTTGATGAAGGGACCCGACGGGGAGCCCGTGGAACAGGAGTTTGAAGATGAAGCCTGAAAATCTGCGCCGGATGGAAGCAGACCGTGCACTGGTCGAGCGCTATCTCGAGGGCTGTTTTCTCTATGACGGCGAGCCCCAGCAAACGCTGTTCAAGGCCATGCGCTACAGTTTGCTGGCGGGCGGGAAGCGGCTCCGCCCCATTCTCACCCTGAATTTTGCCCGGGCGTGCGGCGGCACCGCAGAGCAGGCGCTGCCCTTTGCCGCGGCCGTGGAAATGGTGCATACCTACAGCCTGATCCATGATGACCTTCCGTGCATGGACGACGACGACTACCGCCGCGGCGCGCTGACCTGCCATAAGGTCTACGGCGAGGCGACGGCGGTGCTGGCCGGCGACGCGCTGCTGACCGCGGCGTTCACCCGGCTCGGTATGGCGAAGCTTCCCCCGGAACGGGTTGCGCTGGCTGTGACGATGCTGGGCGAATGCGCCGGAGAGCTGGGCATGGTGGGCGGACAGATGCTCGATCTGGAAGGGGAGGACAAGGTCCTTTCCGAGGCGGAAGTCGGCGCCATCCATGTGCGCAAGACCGGGGCGCTCATCGGCGCGGCCTGCACCCTGGGCGTCATTGCCGCGGGCGGGACCGAGCAGCAGCTCGACGCTGCGGCGCAGTATGCCGCAGGACTGGGTCTGGCCTTCCAGATCCGCGACGATATGCTCGACGTCATCGGCGATGCGGAAAAACTGGGGAAAAAGACCGGCATGGATGAGCATAAGAACACCTACGCCCGGCTTCTGAGCCTGGACGAGTGCCGAAGGCGGATCGATACGCTGACAGAACACGCGGTGAAGGCCCTTGACGCCTTTGACGACACAGCCTTCCTGCGGGAGCTCGCACAGCTTCTGGCGGATCGCGATTCCTGACTGAAAAAGTACATTTGCCCGGCCGCTGCGGAACCGCTGCGGCCGGGCGTATATTTATCTTTCTGTATGTCCATTCACGCATTATTCACATTTGTTGCAAATGTCATAGTTTTAATGAAAAAAGAAGCAAAATTTTTTTGCATAAATATCTTGTATATTCATAAATATTGTGATAAAATACAAAATGGTGGCGCAGTATCCTAGTCGGATCTGCCGATACTGAAGAAGGGCCTAAAAATCCTTTAAAGGGCATATCGATGAAGTCCCTGGTGCTTGCTTGTTACGCCCAGTTTCGGGTGGGTGCTGGGGGTTAAGGTTATTGGGCGAGCTGCAACGGCATGCAGCTGACGACCCAGTTTCCGCGGAGACCTGTTCTTGTGCGACGCCGGCCGCGTTGGCGCATTTGCCTTCCCGGCGCGTACGAAACAGGAGATGAACCTGCTTTTCGGTGCACAGAATCGTGTGCTGGGTGCAGCGTAGCCTGCCTTGCGTGGATATCCCGGGATTGGGAAGCTATGCATCCGAACCTATGGCCATAGGCAAGGGTGATATTTTCATGAAAGGTTATCTGCAAAAGAGGATAGGTACCGGCGGACGCCGTCGTGGAAATCACCTAGGCTGTCGAGAGGGCAGGCAGGGGATTGCAGTACGGACTCAGTGGCAATCGGGTATCGGCGTCGGCGACGCGCCGATGGCAGAATCAAAAGGAAACTGCCTCTCCGGCAACGGGAGGTTTCTGCCAGGGAAAGCCAACCCGACCTAAGCCGTAAGATTTACCCTTCCTGCTGCCACCATCTTTTGCTATCTTGTTGGGAGGAATCTCATTTGGAAAAACCGGCTTCCGGGACGCAGAAAAAGAGAAAGCGCTCCGGCCCGTCACCGGCCCTGTGGATCACCCTTGTGTTCCTTGCAACGGTGGTGATATCCGCAGGTTTTACCCACGCCTCCGGGGTTCTGCTGGACGGCAGCGGCATCTATGCCGCCCTGGCGGTGCTGCTGCTGATCATCCTGATCGGCATCGCCTTTGATATCCTCGGCGTCGCTGTCACGGCTGCGCCGGATCAGCCGCTGCATTCCATGGCGGCCCGCAAGGTCCGCGGAGCGAAGGAGGCCATCGGCCTGATCAAAAACGCCGACCGCGTTGCATCCATCTGCAACGACGTCATCGGCGATATCTGCGGCGTCGTCTCGGGTTCGGCCGCAGCGGTCATCGCCGTCCGTTTGCTGGAGGACTTTACCTTTTCCTGGCCCAACGTGCTCAAAGTCGGCATGTCCGCACTTGTGGCGGGCCTGACCGTCGGCGGCAAGGCCATCGGCAAAGGCGTTGCCCTGCATCACAGCGTTCCCATCGTACATTTTGCCGGCAGAGTGATTTCTGCCTTTCACCGTCCCTTCATCGGCGGAAAAAAACAGAGAAAGACGTCCCGATAGGGAAAAGATATGAAACTGTTAGATACGATTCATTCCAGAGAGGATCTGCTGCGGATCCCCCCGGATCAGGAGGCGCAGCTGTGCGCCGAAATTCGTGAATATCTCGTGCAGTGCGTCAGTAAAAACGGCGGGCATCTGTCCTCCAATCTCGGCATCGTGGAACTTACGGTGGCCATTGAGAAGGAGTTCGATACCAGCCGCGACCGCCTGCTGTTCGACGTGGGGCACCAGTGCTATGTGCATAAGCTGCTGACCGGCCGCCGTGAAGCCCTGTCGGAGCTTCGCACCTACGGCGGCATCGCGGGCTTTCCGAAGCCCTGCGAAAGCGAGAGCGACGCATTTACCGCAGGCCACGCCTCCAGCGCCGTTTCCGTAGCCCTGGGCATGGCCCGCGCCAGAACGCTCAGCAAGGAGGATTACCATGTGATCGCGCTGCTGGGCGACGGCGCTCTGACCGGCGGACTGAGCTACGAAGGCCTGAACGACGCCGGCGCCAGCTCCGAGCCGCTGATCGTGATCCTCAATGACAACGCCATGTCCATCACTCCGAATGTGGGCGGCATTGCCAGCTATCTCAACCTGATCCGAACCAAGCCCGGCTATTTCAAGCTCAAGCGCATCTGGCGGAAGTTTGCCCTCGGTGCGCCGGGCGGCATGTTCATCTATAAAATTGTCCACAGGCTCAAGGAGTCCTTCAAACGGCACACCCTTGGCATCAACTTCTTTGAAGAGATGGGGTTTCAGTATATGGGCCCCGTCAGCGGCCATGACATCACCCGGCTGATTTACATGCTCCGCCGGGCAAAGGAAATGCACTGTCCTGTTTTGCTGCATGTGCTTACGCAGAAGGGCAAGGGCTATTTGCCTGCCGAGCAGAATCCGGATGTGTTCCACGGCGTCGGCCGCTTCGATCCCGAAACCGGAGAGGTTCAAAAGGGCGGCCCGACCTTCTGTGATGCGTTCGGCGAGGAGCTCGTGCGTCTTGCGGCCCATGACCGGAGGATCTGTGCCGTTACCGCCGCCATGCGGCAGGGCAACAGCCTCGACGCGTTTGCCGAAACCTATCCAGACCGATTCTTTGACGTCGGCATTGCCGAGGGGCACGCCGTCTCCATGGCGGGCGGTCTTGCCAAGCAGGGCCTGATCCCTGTGGTCGCCATTTATTCCACCTTCCTGCAGCGCGCCTTTGATATGATGATGCAGGATGTGGCTTTGCTCCATCTGCATGTGGTGTTTGCTGTTGATCGCGCTGGCCTGGTCGGACCCGACGGCGAGACGCACCACGGCGAATTCGACGTGGGATATCTGCGCCAGATCCCGGGCATGACGGTTCTGTGCCCGTCCAACCGACTGGAGCTTCGGAAGATGCTCTCCCGTGCGATTTATGACTGCACCGGACCTGTCGCAGTGCGTTATCCCCGCGGCGAGGACGGCGTTTACAGGCAGTCCCTCGGACAGCCCGTACTGCGGGAGGGGAAGGATCTGACCATTGTCAGCTACGGCATCATGATCAACGAGGCCATTGCGGCGGCGGATCTTCTTTCCGGGAACGACCTGCGTGCCGAGATCATCAAGCTTGATCGCATCTGTCCGTTGGACATGGGCCCCGTTGAAGCATCTGCGAAGAAAACCGGCGCGGTGTTTGTGATTGAGGATTGCGCCCGGCAGGGAAGTCTTTCCCAGGAGCTGTTCAGCGCGTTGGCTTCCGGTGGATTTGACGGTAAATGCGCGGCCAGAAATCTTGGCGACGCCTTTGTTGCCCACGGAAGCCGGGACGAGCTTTTGCGTGAGCGCGGCCTGGACGCACACAGCCTGGCCGACTGGATCACGGAGGTGCTGGCGAATGGCTAAGAAGGAACGGCTGGACGTTGTCTTAACGCAGCGCGGACTTGCCGAGACCCGCAGCAAGGCCCAGGCCATCATCATGAGCGGCGACGTCTATGTGGCGAACCAGCGGCAGGACAAGGCCGGGACCATGATCGATCCGACGGCGCCCATTGAGGTGCGATCCGAGGCCTGCCCTTATGTATCCCGGGGCGGCTGGAAGCTGGAAAAGGCGCTGGACGAGTTCGGCGTCGATCCCACGGGCTGTGTATGCTCCGATTCCGGGGCCTCCACCGGCGGTTTTACCGACTGCCTGCTGCAAAAGGGCGCGAAAAAGGTCTATGCCATCGATGTGGGCTACGGCCAGCTGGCATGGAAGCTTCGCGAGGATCCGCGGGTGGTCTGCATGGAGCGCACGAACATCCGTTACGTGAAACCCGAGGACATCGGCGAGCCCCTGGATCTGTCCGTGGTTGACGTGTCGTTCATCTCTCTGCGCATCGTATTGCCTGCGATCCGCGCCCTGCTCGGCCCGGCGGGGCAGGTCATTTGCCTGATCAAGCCGCAGTTTGAGGCCGGCAGGGAAAAGGTGGGAAAAAAGGGCGTTGTCCGCGATCCTGCCGTCCATCTGGAGGTTCTGGAGAACTTCAGAGCGCTGGCGTATTCTCTTGATTTCACGATCCGGAACATGACCTTTTCTCCTGTGAAGGGCCCGGAGGGCAACATCGAATTTTTAGCGCATCTGAGCCTTTTGCCCGGCGATGCGTTTGAGAAAGATCTATCTATTCTTGTGGGTGAGGCCCACAGTACTTTGGACCGGTAAGCTATGAAAAAAGTGATTCTATCATCCAATCCCTATCGGGATAAAAACTTCAAAACACTCCGGCAGGCAAAGCAGATCCTGGAGGACAAAGGCATTGAATGCAGCATCTGTCTGGTATTCGATGTGGAGCAGAAAAACGATCTGCCCCGGGACATCGAATTCACGCCCCTGGAGCAGGCGCTGGAAAACGCCGAGCTTCTGATCTGCTTCGGCGGCGACGGCACCGTGCTGCACGCATCCAAGGATGCGACCAAAGCCGGCATTCCCATACTGGGCGTAAACATCGGCAATATGGGGTATCTGGCGGATGTGGACAGCGGAGAGCTTGATATCCTCGGCCGACTGGCCAGCGACGACTTCCTTCTGGAGCGGCGCATGATGCTCCAGGTGCAGGTATTGCGCGACGGACAGATCATCTACGACGATATTGCGCTCAATGACGCCGTGGTGACCAAGAGCGCCGTGGCCCGTACGGTACATCTGAGCGTGGCCAGCGATGAACAGCATCCCATCGTGCTCAGCGGCGACGGCGTGATCGTCTGCACACCCACAGGCTCCACAGCCTACTGCATGAGCGCCGGCGGCCCTCTGGTCGAGCCCACGGCCCGATGTATCGTGGTCACGCCGATCTGCTCCCATGACCTGATGTCCAAATCCTTTGTTTTGAGCGCCGGGCGGACAGTTACGATCCGCTCCGCACGCCAGGGCCGGAAAACGGCCTATCTCAGTCTGGACGGCGGCCGGGCCATACGTCTGCTCAGCAGCGATACGGTCCAGATCCGGCAGTCTCCCTTTGATACGCAGTTTCTTCATCTCCGGGATCGGAGCATGTTTGAGATCATAAACGCTAAATTCAGAAAGTAAGTGAGGAAATTATGATGAAAACACAGCGACAGGCAAAAATCCTTGAAATCATTGCATCCTACGACATCGAAACGCAGGAGCAGCTCCTCGATGCGCTCCAGCGTGCAGGTTTCAGAAGCACCCAGGCGACCATCTCCCGCGACATCAAGGAGCTTCGGATCGTCAAGGAGCTGACCAATCTCGGCACCTACCGCTATACGGCTGCAAACAAGGAATCCGGCGGCACGTTCTCCGCCCGGCTCAACACGATCTTCCGTGAATGCATCACCAGCTATGATTTTGCGCAGAACATCGTCGTCATCAAGACGATGCCTGGCCTGGCCTCCGCTGCCTGCTCTGCCATCGATTCCATGGGCATGCCCGTGGTGCTGGGCTCCCTGGCCGGAGACGATACGGCATTTCTCGTGATGCGTGACACCAGCGCTGCCAGCGCTTTCTGTGCGGAGATCAAGCAGCTTCTGAGCTAAGTCATGCTTTCAAGCCTTCACATTGAGAATATCGCGGTGATTGAATCCGTGGATATTCAGTTCGCCCGGGGCTTCAATGTGCTCACGGGCGAGACCGGCGCCGGCAAATCCATCGTGATCGACGCCATCAGCGCTATTTTGGGCGAGCGTACCTATCGTGATGTGATCCGCACCGGCGCTTCCAAGGCTTTCGTCAGCGCTGTGTTTCAGGATGTTCCGGCGCTTGCCTGGTTTGCCGAAAACCATGTGCCTTATGAGCCGGAGCTGCTCCTGCAGCGGGAGCTGGGCGTCGACGGCAGAAATCTGTGCCGGGTCAACGGACAGAGTGTCAGCGTGTCTGTGCTGCGTCAGCTCGGCGTGCAGCTCATCAATATCCACGGCCAGCATGATTCGCAGCAGCTCTTTGACGAGGAAAATCATCTGCGTTACCTCGACCTGTTCGCCCGCAATGAGGCTGAATTCGAAAGCTATCGCGAGGCTTATGAAGCGCTTGTCGGGGTGCGGCGTGAGATCGACCGGCTGAGTATTGACGACGGTGAGAAGCTGCGCCGTACGGAGATGCTGCGCCATCAGATCGGCGAAATTGACCGCGCAGAGCTGAAAAGCGGCGAGGACGAGGCGCTGGAAGCCCGCCGTAGGCTGCTGCAGAACGCGGAAAAATTTACACAGAATCTGCTGAATTCCCTGCGCTGTCTTTACGGCGACGATGATGCCGAGGGTGCGTCCGCCCAGATTTCTGAGGCGGAATATGCGCTCAGTCGGATCGCTCAGTACGATGAACGCATAGAACGTCTGTCCGGCGCTGTGGCAGAGTTGGGCGTGAGTCTCCGGGAGATCTGCGAGGAACTGATCGATCTGCGTGAGGAGACGTCATTTTCCCCGGAGGAGTTGGATGAAATCGAATCGAGATTGGATCTGATCCATCGCCTTCGGCGGAAGTACGGTCCGACAATCGACGAGATTTTATCCTATCGGGATCGTGCCCGGCAGGAGCTGGATGAGATCCGTTTTTCTGACGAACGCCTGGCAGAACTGCGCGAGCAGGAAAAGAAGCTGCATTCGCAGGCCGAAGCGGCTGCGCTTTGTCTGCGGAAGACGCGGATGGCGGCGGCACAGGAGCTCAAAGGCCGCATGCTGACCGAGCTGAGCCAGCTGGACATGCCCCGGATCCGGTTTGAATGCCGGTTTACGGAGATCCCCTTCGGCCCCACAGGCGCCGATCAGGCGGCCTTCCTCATGTCCGCCAATGCGGGCGAGGATCTGCGGCCCATGAGCCGGGTTGCCTCCGGCGGCGAGCTGGCGCGCATTATGCTGGCCATGAAGAACGTTCTCTCTGAGCTCGACAGCGTCAATACGCTGATCTTCGACGAGGTGGACGCCGGCGTCTCCGGCCGCGCGGCCCAAAAGGTGGCCCGGAAGCTTCAGAACGTCAGCGCCAGCAAGCAGGTGCTCTGCGTAACCCATCTGCCCCAGATTGCCGCTCTGGCGGATCTGCATCTGCTCATTGCAAAATCCGAACACGGCGGCAGAACCTATACGAATGTCACGCCCCTGGACCGGGAGGGAAGGATCGAAGAGCTGGCGCGCATCATCGGCGGCGAACGCATCACAGATACCACCCGAAGCAGTGCCGCGGAAATGCTGCGCGGAAAATGACCGGCGCGTTTTTCGGTTGACATTTGAAGGGTTCTTTGTTATAATCGCCATTGATATCACAACGCGATGAAGGAGCATAGTAGCCCGTCTCGTCCCATCAGAGAGCCCCTGGTCGGTGCAAAGGGGAGGGGAAGGACCGGTGAATACCCTCCGGAGCTGCGCCCTGAACGGCTTTCTATTAGGGGCTGCCGGGTTCGCCCGTTACAGCGGAAAGGCGTATCGGCGCCTGTTGAGCGTCACGGCGTGAGCCGCGGCGGAACCAGAGGTGGTACCGCGAAGAAAAATCGCCCTCTGTCCCGGCTGGGGCAGAGGGTTTTTGTTTATCATTTAAAGGAGTAACGATATGGAAATCTATGAAGAACTCGTTGCGCGCGGGCTGATCGCGCAGGTTACGGATGAAGAGGAAATTCGAAGCATGGTCAATAACGGCAAGGCCGTGTTCTATATCGGCTTTGATCCGACGGCGGACTCTCTTCATGTGGGCCATTTTATGGCGCTGTGCCTCATGAAGCGCCTGCAGGAGGCGGGCAACAAGCCCATCGCTCTGATCGGCGGCGGCACCGCCATGATCGGAGATCCCTCCGGCCGCACGGATATGCGCTCCATGATGACCAAGGAGACCATCCAGCACAACGCCGACTGCTTCAAGGTGCAGATGGCAAAATTCATCGACTTTTCCGACGGGAAGGCCCTTATGGTCAACAATGCCGACTGGCTGTTGCCCCTCAACTATGTGGACGTGCTGCGCGAGGTGGGTGCCTGCTTCTCCGTCAACAACATGCTGCGC
>JAEEGL013310470.1_pt1 | contig 13225 bp, 8 predicted proteins | sample 9134231 | NCBI WGS metagenome assembly JAEEGL01 (sample SAMN16246548, study PRJNA631951) | gut metagenome | biome: gut microbiome; feature: rumen; material: fiber-attached | host: Bos | place: Iran: Karaj | collected 2018-10
ATATTGTCATACGGCGCCGACACAATCATATATATTGCCTGCCTCCCTGCTTCACTTGCCAGGTACTACGAGGTGTTCAGGCACTTCGGGTATGAGATCCGCCGAATGTCCGCCACGGACATGTACCCCTTCACCCGCCATCTTGAGGTGATATGTCTTCTGTGCAACCAGATTTCAAAGGCGACAAGATTTGCTGATGTTAAGCTGACAATGGACGAATACATGAAGGTAAATCAGAGATAGAGGAAGAAAGAAATAAATAAGGAATAAGGATTTATGACTGATCTGTCTTATGGCAGGTCAGTTTTTTTGCTTAGTAGAAGATCCAACAGATGTCTTTGTATAGGTTGCACAATTTAGTGGCTGCAGATATTGTAGTTTTGAATAATTGAAATCTTTAAATCTAGATTATATAATAATCGGGCTGTCAAGCGGTAACCGAAAACAAAGCCTGAAGTATTGCGGTATAACCGCTGATTGTGATGAACCTGAAAATTTTCTTCTTAACAGTCTGTAGTATAGTGGTACGCAGGTACCTATACTTTTTTTCACTCCAACACATTCACAGGGAATCTCTAATCTTTTATTGAACAGTGTCGAATTATGCTTTAGCGTGTAATCCGGCTTTATTTGTGTGCTTTTTTATTAATTTTGCGTTTTTCAGGCAAAATCGAAGCCCTTCGATGCCTTTTTGAAGAGCTTCGACTAATTCTTTCATGCCTGAAAACGTATTTCGAAGCGGTAAAGGTGATAATCTAATTGCTTCGATTGGTGTGTCATGATAATCTTTCGGATGATGACGCACAAGATGCAATGAATATGTACTGGAAGAATAATTAATGATATAATTACGGGAATTTATAGGAAGACGATAATTGCAGGGCGCAGTAACTACAAACCATAGTAGGGAACACAGTCACATTTACCCCGTCCCCCTGACGTTAATAGGGACAGTCCTGCATATATCATATTAAAGAGACACTGATGCCATGGACGGCGCAGTGTTTTTTTATGGATATGTAGACCCGGTGTTTTCTATGCAACTTATATGTTGATATGATAGAATAGGGACTGTTCAGTAATGAGGGTTTATATGGAGAAAAAAATGGAGAATAAACAGAGATTGCGCCTTTTATACCTGTACAGGATGCTGTCCGAGAAGACAGATGATGATCATTCGATTAACATACAAGAGATCATTGCAGAACTGGATGCATATGACATAAAGGCAGAGCGCAAGACGATCTATGCGGATATCAGGGCGTTGAAAGATTTTGGTGTAGATATCATAGGACAGAAGGTCGGACATGGCTATGAATATCACATAGGAGTGCGCCGCTTTGAGCTTGCAGAACTGAAGCTGCTTGTGGATGCGGTGCAATCATCAAGATTTATCACTCAAAAGAAGTCCAACGAGCTGATAAAAAAGTTAGAAGCAGTAGCCAGTGTGCATCAGGCAAAAGAGTTGCAGAGGCAGGTTTTTGTTTCTGAGCGTATTAAAACAATGAATGAGAGTATCTATTACAACATAGATATTATTCATTCGGCGATCAATGATAACAGGAAGATCCGATTTCAGTATTTTAATTGGAATGCAGATAAGGAGCAGGAATTACGCCATGGAGGGGAGTTGTATAGTGTGTCGCCCTGGGGCGTGTGCTGGAATGACGAGTGGTATTATCTGATCGGATTTGATGATAAAACGGAACAGATCCGCCATTACAGGGTGGACAAGATGAAAAAAATATCCCTGTCAGATGAAAGGCGTGCCGGCAGAGAAAGTTTTAAGTCACTTGATATTGCACTTTATACAAAAAAGCGATTCAGTATGTTTGATGGTGAAGAGGAGAGGGTTCATCTTTTATGCCGGAATACTTTTGCAGGGATCATTATAGACAGGTTTGGCAAGGATATTCCTTTCAGGCGGGTGGATGATGATCACTTTGAAGTGACAGTGGAAGTAGCCGTAAGCGGTCTCTTTATCGGATGGATTATAGGACTGGGAGATGGAATTCAGATTACTGGGCCACAGCATGTGAAAGATATGATGAAGGAGGAGATTCACCGGCTTTCAGATCTCTACAACGGATAATCATAAAAATGAATAACGAATTAATGAGTCCGGGATTTTGGACTTATTTGACAAGAGAGCATGATATAATAGAAACAGCAATTTTTTCGATTTCTTTTCGGAATCATTAATTATATTTGCTCTCTTGTTGCGTTCTGTAGAGGATAAGGTTGTGTTTAGTGAATTATTGAAGAGGAATGCTATTCATGATGTTAGAGTTGTTAAGAAAACAAGCGGATGAATACATACAAAACGGTGATATGGAGAGTCTTTACAAGATTCTTCTTGAGATGGCGATGTCAGATGATGTGTAGGCATATCATGGATTAGCGGATATGTATTATAAAGGTATCTGGAATATAGGGTGTAATACTACTTTCCATAATCTTAGATGAGACATTAAAGACTAAAATTCATCTTTAAGAACCTAAACCCACAAGTGACAATATGAGGTGATAGTGTTATACTTTTAATTGTTTTTTTAATGATTTTTACCGGGGTTTCCCCGATGAAAGGTGTGGTGTATGACAGTATCGTATAACGGCTTATGGAAGATGCTTATAGACAAGGATATGTACAAAAAGGATTTGGTTGCGAAACTTAATATCAGCTCCGCAACTATGGCAAAGATGGGTAGGGGTGAGAATGTATCCATGGAAGTCCTCCAGAAAATCTGTGAATACATGGATTGCGATATTGGAGATATTGTCAGCTTCAAGAAGAAAGAGGGCAAGGGTGAATGAGCATGGAATACAGCGCAAGTGCGACTAAGCATCTATTTTGGTTTGTAGAAACCAGAGAGACGGCGAGGCTTATGGAGGATCTTGATATTTCAGAGGTTCGCCAGAAGGTCATTGAGGAGAATCTGTATCAGCAGAAGTCCAGTTCTAGACTTATAAATGAGTTCGGATGTATAAAAAAACGTCTTCTGTCATTGCCGGAAGAACTGAGAAGTATGATGGTGTCATCTGATCTCGGGACGGGAAAGCTGATAGCGTTTATAGGATGCATGTCATCAGACAGATTGCTTTTTGACCTGATGTATGAGGTATACCGGGATAAGCTGTTTCTTGGAGAAACAAACATTTCTGATGCTGATCTTAATATCTTTTTTAAGGATAAGCAAAGTCAGAATGATAAGGTTGCGGCAATCACGGATACATCCATAAAGAAATTAAAGCAGGTGTATTGCAAGTACATGTTTGAAGCCGGGCTATTGACCGGAACAACATCTGAAAGAAAGATATCAAAACCATACATAGATCAGGGACTGAAAGAAGCCCTGTTAGGAAATGGTATGGAAAAGTATTTAGTCGTATTTACTGGAGAGAAGTAATGGAATTTGGAGAACGTTTGGATAAGATATGGGATCGTATCTCGGATGAGGACTTCCTTGCCAACAGGGGTGTCGCCAATGAAGTACGGTACTACGTGTTTGAATATGAACCATGTGATGAGCTGATTGTCAGGGATAAGATAGCTTCACTAAAAAAACAGAATAATCCGGATGCAGATGGTTTTCGCATTATAGAGTTCGATCTATATGAAATTGTAATAGGGATACTTGAGGAAAAGGGTTATCTGGAGAAGTGCGTGGCATTTGAGGAACAAAAAGGGATGGAATATGTCCATAAGGCTGTGACTAAAATGCTCAGGCTGACCAATGATGATAACATGATCGTCAATCGGATATTAAATGATACGCCTGAAAATTCAGTTGTATTTTTGACCGGTGTTGGCAAAGTGTTTCCCTTTGTAAGGGCACATAATGTACTTAATAACCTGCATCAGGTATTGGACAGGGTGCCGGTGGTAATGTTCTATCCCGGTATGTGGAACGGACAGAGTCTTAGTTTGTTTGGAACAATAACTGACGGAAATTACTACAGGGCATTTCCGCTCATAGTATAGGGGGATAAGCAGATGATCATTAAGGAGATGTTTGAAAAAAAGATCACTCGTGAGATCAAAGGGGTGATCAAGGTCGGTCAGAAGGATGATGAGAATGTCTATCAGGAGTTAGACGAATATGTTGTCACCGCCGAGCTTGAAAAGTATATGAACCGTTTCTTTGATGCATACAGCAGGAGCATTGTGGGGCGGACTGATAACATGGGAGTGTGGATTTCCGGTTTCTTTGGCAGTGGTAAATCGCATTTCCTGAAGATATTATCCTACATCCTCAGCAACCGTGAGGTTGAGGACAATGATGGCAACAAGAAAAAAGCAGAGAGCTTTTTTACTCAGGGAGTAAAGGTCGGTGACAATAAGCTTAAATCAAAGATTGCGGATATAGCCTCTGAAAGTGGTGACTTTGATGTGATCCTCTTTAATGTGGATTCCAAAAGTGATTCGGATTCAAAGATAAATAAAGAGGCCATCAAGGATGTCTTTATGAAGGTATTCAATGATTATCTTGGATACTGTGGATCTATCCCCTTCCTTGCAGAATTTGAGCGTAAGCTTGATGAAGATGGAAAGTATGATGCATTCAAAGAAAAATTTCATGAGCTGACAGGCAAGAACTGGAAGGACGAGAGGGAGGACTATTATTTTGTCCAGGATGATATAGTTCAGGCAGTAATCGAGCTTGGGATAATGAGTGAGGATGCCGCAAAGAACTGGGCAGAGAACGCAGAGAGTTCCTATAGTCTTTCGGTTGATAAGTTTGCAGAGTATGTAAAGAAGTATTGTGATCGAAAGGGCAAAAATCATCATGTTCTGTTTCTTGTGGATGAGATTGGCCAGTATATTTCAGATGACAGTAAACTTATGCTTAACCTTCAGACTGTCACAGAGGATCTGGGTACTGCGTGTGGGGGAAAGGCATGGATAATCGTGACATCCCAGCAGGATATAGATTCGATCACTAAGACGATGGGAGAGGACTTCTCAAAGATTCAGGGAAGATTTGGGACAAGGATTGCACTTTCATCAGCAGATGCGGATGAGGTTATCAGGAAGCGTATCCTGTACAAAAAGCCGGAGGCAAGACCTATACTGGCAAAACTATATCAGGATTATGAATCCTCAATAAAAAACATAATAACTTTCAGCGAAGGTACGCCAAATATGCCGCTTTATAGGGACGCAGAAGAGTTTGTGGATGTATATCCTTTTATCCCCTATCAGTTTGCGCTGGCAGGAAATGTGCTTACGGCAGTCCGTCAGTTTTCTTCCAGTGGAAAACACCTGGCGGATGGAGAGCGTTCACTCCTTGCCCTTTTCAAGGAAGCTGCGGTAGTCTATGCAGATGAAAGGGAAGGAATCCTTGTGCCGTTTAATGCGTTTTATAGTGCATTGGATGACTTTATCGATCACACCCATAGGATAGTTATCACACAAGCATCGAGAAACACAAGACTGAATAACTTTGACGTAGAGCTGCTCAAGGTGCTCTTCATGACGAAGCATGTCAATAATTTCAAGCGTGATGTAGAGAATCTCACGACTTTAATGATCTCCAAAGTGGATGAGGACAGACTGGAGCTTTCAAAGAAGGTGGAGAAATCCCTCCGGGCACTTTGTGATGAGGCTCTGGTGCAGAAGAATGGTGATGAATATACATTCCTGACCAATGAAGAGCAGGAGGCAGAGATCCGCATCCAGCATTACAACATTGACCCCAAAGAAATTGTTGATTATGTAGCGCAGGTTGCCTTTGAAGAGGTGATCGTATTCCCGAATAACAAGTACAGATACAATGCACGTTATCAGTTCTCTTTCAACCAACTGATTGACGATAAGGCCTACAGGAATAATGTATCTCATAAGATCGGTCTGAAGCTCCTTACGGCATACAGCGGCAAGGAGGATGAGATTGCGCTTGGACTTTTATCTTATCAGGAAAAGTGCGTGGTAGTACGGTTGTCGGATGATTATGCATACCTTTCCGAGATAGAAGGTATGAAAAAGATAGAGGCGTTTTTGAATGATCCGACCTCTGCAAATCTGACTGATTTTGATATCATCAGTACTAATAAAAGAAAAGAAAGATCCCAGAAAGCACAGAGAGTCAGCGACTATATCCGGTTTGCATTAGAAAATGCGGATATCTATGTGGCGGGCTCCAAAATGACATCCAAGTCAAAGGATGCAACAAGCAGGATTGCGGAGGCTTTTGAGAAGCTTATTGGAAGTGAATACCATAAGTTAAAGTGTATGGAGACCCAACCGACTCAATCAGATATCATGGAAGTACTCAAAAAGCCGAAAACTCAGATATTATTATCGGATTTGGGTACGGACACGGGAATGGAAAAGAATGCTGAAGCACTTCAGGCAGTCGTGCAGGAAATACAGTATGCCGGTAAGTCTGCTGCGCAGTACTCAGTAAAGCAGGCCCTTTCACAGTTTATGGATCCGCCTTATGGTTATACGGAGGAGGATATAGAATACCTTATAGCGGTTCTTTACCGCAGGGGACAGATCAGCCTCAAGATGAACAGCATTATTTATACACCGGCAAGTACTACACCGGAAGATGCTTATAAGTTTATCACAAAGAGGGAATACAGGGAGAAGGTTCTTCTTGAGTTAAAGGAAGTTGCACCCCAGCAGCATATCAAGGCTGTAAAGGATGTCATCCGTGAGTTCTATGGCCGGACTGTCACCACAGATGACCAGGATATCCTGATGCGTGATTATCGTAGTTATGCGGAGACAAAAAAAGCGGCTATCGAGAATGTTATCCATGACGATTATGGTGTTAATTCAAAGCTTCCGGGAAGAAAAATCCTTGATAAAGCCCTTCGTCTTATTGATGAAACGCTGAAGATCAGCGATCCTATCAGCTTCTACAAGAGGGTTGATGAACTCGCCGATGATTTCATTGAGACAGGACTTGACCTCGGTGATCTGAACAGTTTCCTTGGCGGCGTGCAAAAGGATAAGTTCCTTCATGCGGTGAAGGTGCTTGCAATCTATGAGAACAGCAAGAATTTTATCTCAGACCAGACCATTATAGATTATGCTACGCAGGTTAAGAAAATCTTAAGCGTGGATAAACCATATTCATTTATACCCAAACTGGAGGAGTATGACAAGAAGCTTTGGGATGCGATTCTGGTACTCATTGAGAAAGATACAGAACGTATAAAGCCGGATATTTACGCTGACTGGAAGATGGTTAAAGGCAGTATTCCTCAAGACAGAGACTACGCGCAAAAGCTACAGAATTTATTTGACCCCAAGTTCCAGGAGCTGATCGATAAGATAGAAAGAGTAACGGATATTGCGGCTTTGAATGCGATTCCTTCAGAAAGCAATGCACTTCTTACTAACTGCCTACATGCTATTCAAAAGGAAGAGGATGCGTATCAGGCAAAGATAGAGGAAGAACGCAGGAAGCAGGAAAAAGATAATCAGGAGCAGGGCATGCAAGAGGAGATACCTAAAGCCGAGCCTGTAAAAGTGATAAAGAACAAACCGATTTCCTTCCGAAATATTACAAATAATAAGGTATATTCCATAAAGACGGAGTCGGATATAGATGCTGTGCTTGAGGAATTAAGAAAAGCGCTTAAGGCACAGTTGGAGGAAGACACGATTATTAAATTGAGTTAGCAGCCTTCCCCTTGAGGGGAAGGGGGACCGCGAAGCGGTGGATGAGGTGTTATATATGGACAAGACGGCGATAAAGAATTTTGCGATTGAGGCAAGAAAAATTCTTATGAAGTCCGCGGTCACCGAGGCCGGATTTTACGGAATTACAAATGGTGAAATTAAAGAGCCTACGCAGCGGGGAACCGATTTTGAAGTCTATGAGACGGTTGCAGGAACCGAGAACAGGATCTTTGCCGGTGATATACGCCGCAGGGCAAATCTGGTAAATGCCATACAGGACCAGGGCTTTGATCAGGTCATTGAGGAGACAGCCTATACTTGGTTTAACAGGATTATTGCGATCCGTTTCATGGAGGTGAATAACTATCTCCCGACCAGAGTGCGTGTGCTGTCTTCAGAGGCAGGCGGCACTACCCCGGATATAGTAACCCAATCGGATACGGTTGAGCTGGGGTTGACTTCTGAGGAGCTTGAGCAGATTCAGACTGCAAAGCGGGAGAACCGCTATGATGATGCGTTCCGCATGCTCTTTATAAGACAATGCAATGAGCTTAATGCCATACTGCCGGGTTTGTTTGAAAAGACTGATGATTATATGGAGCTGCTTCTCAAGCTTCCATATACAGGTGACGGTGTTGTCCGTATGCTGGTTGATACGATTCCGGAAAGCAATTTTAATGTGGATTCGGAGGGGCAGGTTGAGATTATCGGCTGGATGTATCAGTATTACAACACTGAACTGAAGGATGATACCTTCGCTAATTTGAAAAAGAATATCAAGATCACCAAGGAGAGAATACCTGCGGCCACCCAGCTTTTTACTCCGGACTGGATTGTGCGGTATATGGTTGAGAACTCGCTAGGAAGGGTGTGGATAGAACATCTTAGGGCGGTGGATCCATCGGTTGACGAAAAAACAAAAGCAGAAGAATTTGGATGGAAATATTATCTTCCTGAAGCTGAGCAAGAGTCAGATGTTGCTGCGCAGCTTGTTGAGATTAGAAAATCGTATAAGGACTTGACTCCGCAGGATATCACCTGTATTGATCCATGCATGGGCTCTGGCCATATTCTTGTATATATGTTTGATGTTCTGATGGACATCTATCGTAGTGAGGGCTTTTCTGAGAGAGAAGCTGTTTTTGACATACTTGAAAAGAATATCAGAGGACTTGATATTGATCGTCGCGCATATCAGTTATCGTATTTTGCTCTTATGATGAAAGCAAGAGGATATAACCGTATTTTCTTTAGGGGGCGCGAGGACTCAGATGGAAATAGAGTGCAAGCCGCACCAAAGGTATATGCGATAGAAGAAAGTAATTCGATTGCAAGGGATCAGCTGTCATTCTATGGGACCGACCTTGATGAGACACAGAAAAACAAAGCTTTAGACCAGATTAATGGTTTGCTTGACACATTACATGATGCAAAGGAATATGGATCCATTCTTAATGTAGACAGTTATGATTGGAATCTTCTGCGTCAGTTTGCGGGAAAAGTAGATGATGGCGGTCAGATGTCAGTAATGGGTTACGCCGCAGTACAGTCGCAGAGATTATTGCTTAAGTTGATTGATATAGGAGAGATACTGGCGAATAAATATGATGCTGTTGTTACGAATCCGCCTTATATGGGTGGTGGTAATATGAATCTCGCTCTAACCGTGTTTTTAAAAGAACATTACAACCTGTACAAATCCGATTTGTTTTCTGCATTTATTGTAAAATGCTCTAATCTGATTCATGAAAATGGATACGCTGGTTACTTGTCTCCTTTTGTTTGGATGTTTATTCAAAGTTATGAGGATTTAAGAAAACATATTTATTATAACAAATCGATTCAAAGTCTTATTCAGTTTGAATATTCTGCTTTTGAAGAGGCAACTGTGCCGATATGTACCTTTGTTTTGCGTGGTTGTGGGATAATACAGAAGGCTAATTATATTAGACTTACAAGCTTTAGAGGAGGAATGAATGTGCAAAGAGAAAAGGCTTTGAGAGCAGTTTCCGAACGCACTCAATGCGATTTTTATTTTGAGACCTCTTGCAGTGATTACAAGTATATTCCAGGGGAACCAGTAGCATATTGGGCAAGTAAAAAGCTTTTCACAGCATTTAAATTGGGTGAACGCATGGAAAAAGTAGCGCATCCAAGAAAAGGATTGGCTACTACGGATAATAACAGATTTTTGAGGCTCTGGTTTGAAGTTGCCTGGGATAATACATTTATAGTTGCTAATAATAGAGAATCTGCGATGGAATCTGGGAAAAAATGGTTTCCGTTGAACAAAGGTGGAGATTATAGAAGATGGTATGGTAACAAGTTATACTTTGTTAACTGGTTTAATGATGGAGAGGAAATGAAACATGCTATAGTAAAAAAGTATAATGGTGGATCATATACGAAAGAAATACGTAGTGAGGACAAGTATTTTAGAGAGTCAATAACTTGGAGTGCGCTTACAGCAGGTATGTCAAGTTTCAGATATTCAAAAGGGGGGGCCTTGTTTGATTCGGCAGGATCATCAATGTTTCCGGATAAACCGATGTACATTCTTGGTTTGCTGAATACAAAGGTGATAGACAGTATTTTAAATATTATTAATCCTACCATGAATTATGGCGCCGGTTCTATTGGGCACTTGCCTGTTCTTGTTGGAAAAGAGGATAAAGTAGAAGATATTACGAAAGAGAATATTGAAATAGCAAAAGAAGACTGGGACTCATTTGAAACCTCCTGGGATTTCAAACGGCATCCTCTTTTGCCGAGAAAGGAAAGCAAGACCATAGTTATTCCGGTTTTCGATATGAATAATATTCCTTATGATATATTAGAGGGAAACACGGAAAACCTGAATGACACCAATTCGATAAGCAACTGCTTCCTTCGTTGGCTAAGTGAATGCAATACACGTTTTAGCAAACTTAAGGAAAACGAAGAAGAGCTTAACCGTATTTTTATAGATATTTATGGACTTCAGGATGAACTCACTCCAGAGGTAGAGGATAAAGATATTACTGTACGCAAAGCTGATTTGCAAAGAGATATCAAGAGCCTTGTTTCCTATGCAGTAGGCTGTATGTTTGGACGATATTCCCTGGATCAGGAAGGGCTGGTATATGCCGGTGGAGAGTTTGATAATACAAAATATAAAACATTCCCGGCAGATGATGATGCTATCATTCCGATCACAGATGAGGCATATTTTGAGGATGATATCGTAGGACGCTTGGAGGAGTTTATTCAGATAGTTTATGGCGAGGAGAACCTGGAAGAGAATCTGGAGTTTATTGCCGATGCTCTCGGTACAAAAGGATCGACTTCAAGAGAAAAGATCCGTAATTATTTCCTAAATGATTTCTTTAAGGATCACTGTAATACATATTCTGTAACAGGTTCCGGTAAGCGCCCAATTTATTGGCTTTTCGATTCCGGTAAGCAGAATGGATTTAAGTGCTTGATTTATATGCACCGATATACTCCGGATACAGTAGGACTCATTCGCTCTGATTATCTTACCAAGACACAGAGCATGATAGAGAATGCTTTGAAGAATGCGGAGTATGCGATCAACACATCCGGCAGCGCTGTTGACCGGGCACAGGCAACAAAGAAGCGTGATAAGTACACCAAGCAGCTCGCCGAGATCCGAGCATACTACCCGGCACTGTCCCACATAGCCCTTCAGCGTATCCCTCTTGATCTCGATGATGGCGTAAAGGTGAACTACGCAAAGTTCCAGGGAATAGAGGTGTCAGTGGAAGGCGAGAAGAAGCAGAAGGTAGACCTTCTTGCAAGGATTTAAGGATGAATTTGATGCATTTATTTAAGAGAATAAAAGCAGGAGGAAAATCGATATGACACTTCAGGATGTAGTAAGTCAATTTAATACCACTCCTTTTATATTTGCCGGTTCAGGCATTACAAGGAGGTATTATGGCTTGCCGGATTGGGGCGGTCTGCTGGAGATATTTGCACGCAGAATAAACGATGATGAATATGCGTATAGATCATATGAAAATCAAGCAAGATATGAGGCGTCTCCGGAAGATCAGATGCCAATGATAGCAACTTTAATAGAGAGAGACTTTAATGTGGCGTGGTATAAGAATAAGAAAGGGGTACGATCTGATAATTACGATGTTAATCGTGCGGTTTTGGATAAAGGGTCTTCTCCTTTTAAGGCAGAGATTTGCGCATATATATCCGGAAAATCCAAGATATTAGATGGATATGAGGATGAAATCGGGAAATTGGTAAACATATCTAAAAATAACATAGCCGGAATTATTACCACGAACTACGATGATTTTTTTGAAACGATTTTTGATGGATATACTGCATATGTAGGACAAGATGAACTGGTTTTTTCTAATCTGCAGGGAATAGCGGAAATATATAAAATTCATGGTTCCGTAGACAATGCGGATAGCATCGTAATCAATTATGAGGATTATACAGCATTCCAAGATAAGGGGAAGTATCTTGCTGCTAAACTGATGACGATTTTTATGGAATATCCAATTGTGTTCATGGGGTATTCTATCACAGATACTGACATCAGAACGATTCTATCCGATATAGTGGAGTGCCTTACACCGGACAGAATGGAGTTGATGCAGAAGCGTTTTGTATTTATAGAGTATAGAGAGGGTGTTACGGATGCTGTCATATCCCCATTTTCTATGGTGTTTGAAGACAAGGCAGTTGAAATGACGAAAGTAACATTATCGAATTTTGGTGAGCTATATGATGCTTTAAGCAGGAAAAAAGCAGCCTTTCCTGTAAAGATTTTAAGACGGTTTAAGGACGATCTTTACAAGTTTGCTATTAACAGTGAGACTACAGAAACCATGAGAGTAGCTCCCTTAGAGGATGAGCGTATAGATGAAAATACGTTAGCGATTACTATAGGATTGGCAGAGACGGGCACCTATGGTTTGGCTCGGGCTGTTGATTCAGAAAAATGGTACCGGAACATTGTATTACATGATTTGTCATATACCAGCGATCAGTTGTTAGAGCATGTTTATACAGAACTTGCAATACAATATTCCTGGAGGATACCGGTATGGTATTATTTGACCAGGGCTGAAAAGGAGTACCCTGACATCCTGCAAAGGGCACCCAAAGAGTATTCTCAGATTGTATCCAATGATTCTATACAAAGAAACAGATCTGCGATTCGGTCGCGATCTATGAGAGAAGTATGGGAGCAGGAAAAACAAAACCCAAATAAGGTAATAAGACTTCTTGGATTTTTGCCAGAGGATATGGTAGAAGTAGATGAATTGGAAAAGATACTCCGTGAAGTGTTTGAAAAGAAACCTAATTGTCTGTCGCGAGATGGTAGTGATTTAAATAAGAGCTACATCAGGAAACTGATAAGAATTTACGATTATTTGAAATACAAAAAGTAAAAGACCCCATGAGTAAAGCGCCTGCAGGCAGACACCAACATGAAGCCCTTTCTGCTGGATACCGGGCTTGCCAAGCACTTGACAGGCAAGCACCGGGTAGCCATCAGCATCTTATGATGATATTATAACAAATTATTGATTTATGTCAATCAAAACACCTTATCAC